>Ga0209515_10005696_pt1 | contig 16002 bp, 15 predicted proteins | sample Subgroupgradi54m_FD_187454 | JGI IMG/M metagenome (GOLD analysis project Ga0209515, IMG submission 187454) | Subsurface groundwater microbial communities from S. Glens Falls, New York, USA - GMW60B uncontaminated upgradient, 5.4 m (SPAdes)... ...
ATCGACCGCTTTGACCGCTTGCGCGCACACTGCTTTGACGGCGACACGCAGCGCCGCGTCACCCTTCGCCACCTCAAAATGGATCGGGATCGTCGTCGCCTTCAAGTCGCTCGTGCGTAGTGAGCGAATCGCCGCGAACTCTTGCGGCAACAGCAGTGGGCTGTGTAAGAGCAGCATCCGCTTCGTCGCCGGACCCTCTTCCAATACATTCGGTCGCGCACCAAGGAGCGTATTGAGCGACATGACGAGCTCCTCGCGGATCGGATCGATCGGCGGGTTGGTCACCTGCGCAAAGAGCTGTTTGAAATAGGTGAAGAGCGGCTTGGCGTGGCTCGACAGGACGGAGAGCGGTGCGTCATCGCCCATCGACCAGATCGGTTCCTTGCCGGTCTTGGCCATCGGCTCGATGATCATTAGCAACTCTTCTTCGGTATACCCGAAGGCGATCTGCTGGCGCAGGAGCGACTCGGGAGCGGCCACAACCTCGTCGGCGATGTTGCCGTTTAAAATCTCGCTGGCGGGCTGGAGGCTCTTCTCGACCCACGCGGCATACGGTTTCGCCGCGGCGTACTCTCGCTTCAGCGTGTCATTCGTCAACAGCTGTTTGCGCTTCGTATCGACGGCCAGCACGTGCCCGGGTCCAAGCCGTCCTTTCTCGACGATGCGCGAGGACTCGATGTCCACGACGCCGACTTCTGAGGCCATGATGACGAGACGATCCTTCGTCACCCAGTAGCGCGCGGGACGCAACCCGTTGCGATCCAGCGTCGCACCGACGACCGTCCCATCGGTAAACGCGAGTGCTGCCGGCCCATCCCAGGGTTCGATGAGCATCGCGTGGTACTGGTAGAAGGCGCGAACGGTCGGATCGATGTCGATGTCGCGCATCCCCTGCCACGCATCCGGCACCAACATCATCATCGCATGCAGGATGTCGCGGCCCGACATCACGAGCAGCTCTAACACATTATCTAAACTCATCGAATCGGACCCACCAGCCTGCACGATCGGGAAGAGCTCGTGGAGTTCTTTGCCCCACAGCTTCGACGACAACTCCGGCTCGCGGGCCGCCATCCAGTTGCGATTGCTTTGGAGTGTGTTGATCTCGCCGTTGTGCCCGAGGAAGCGGAAGGGTTGCGCGAGGAACCAGTTCGGGAACGTGTTCGTTGAGTAGCGCTGATGAAACACGGCAATCGCCGAGGTGTAGTCGGGGTCGGAGAGGTCCTTGTAGAACAGCGAGAGTTGCGGCGCGACGAGCAACCCTTTATAGGCGATCGTGCGGCAAGAGCACGAGGGGATGTAGCAGTCGCTCACGCGCTCGCGCTCCCACGCCTGCTCGATCCGACGGCGAACCAGGAAGAGTTGGCGTTCGAAATCCGCCGGCGCAATCGAGGAGGGCCGCGAGATCAGCGCATGACGGATCATGGGCATCGTCTTGCGCGCCTTGTCCCCCAACACCGAGGGGTCCACCGGCACGTCGCGCCAGCCGATCAACGAAAGGCCGCGGGCCTTGAGGGCCTCTTCGGCCAACCGCTGCGCCGTCGACCGAACGGCGGCGTCCTGGGAAAAGAAGAACACGCCAACCGCCAAGTCATCTGGTGCCACAGGGGAGGATTTGAGCTGCACGAGGGCTTTCGCGAAGAGCTTCTGCGGAATCTGGGTGAGCACCCCGGCCCCATCGCCGGTCTTGGCATCGGCCGAGAGCGCACCGCGGTGGGTCACGTTGCAGACGCATTGGACCGCTGACTGGACGATCGCGTGGCTGGCGATGCCATCAATCGAGGCGACAAAGCCGGTGCCGCAGGCGTCATGCTCATACGCTGGCCGATAGAGTCCGATTGGTTGTGGGTGTTCGCGTGAACTCATTGCCTGACCAATAGTTGTGGTGTCGACGACCACGTCGACGACCCGACGTACAGGAGAGATATTGTACCGTAGTTGCCGCGCAGCGTGCACTAAAAAATGAGGAGGAACGACGCGCTCAGCACTGACAGTCGCACGATCTGCTTCCTGGCTTCTGGCAGCACGACGATCGAGGGAACCAGCGCGGGACGTCGTGCTTGTAGCGCAAGTAGGGCTGGCCGAAACGACGCTCCAGCTCTGGCTCTTCGATGCGGCAGACGTGCCAATGGATGGTTCCAATCAGCAGTAAGAGATAGAGGAAGACCGTCCATGACGCATAGAGAAGTGCTTGCGCCCCGAGCACCAGAAACAGGCCGAGCGCCATCGGGTTGCGCACCACCCGGTAGGGGCCACAGACCACGAACTGCGTGGGCGGATCGAGCGGCATCGGCGTGCCGCGTCCCTGGACGTTCAAGAGGTTGACGCACCAGATCGTCAAGCCCGCGCCGTTGACCAACAGCCACGCGCCCACCCATTGTCCCGCGCTGCCCTGCCACACGAACGGCCCTTGCAGATGACGATGCAGCCACCAGGGAACAAGCCCGAGCAGTGTGAAGGGTAAGAGGAAGAACCATCCGAGCGTGCGCAGCCGAAGCTGTGCGATCTGGCTCATGCCGCCGTCTGCGCCGTGCGATAGACGAGCACCTCGGCCCGCTCCAGCGTCACGAGTCCGTCTTGAATCATCGCATCCAGCTGCGGGAGAAACCGCTGGATCTTCTCCTCACTGTCCACGATCTCGATGACGATGGGCAAGTCCTCCGAGAGCCGCAACAGCTTAGCGGTATGGAGGTGACTCTTCGCGCCATAACCGAGAAACCCTTTGAGGCATGTCGCGCCGGCAAGCCCTTCACGTCGCGCGAGGTGGACGATCGCCTCATAGAGCGGCTGGCCGTGCCATTTGTCCTGCTCGCCGATAAAAATCCTGAGCAACTTTCCTTCGCGCGGAACGCTCACCATCGTTCACCTCATCGTGAATCGATCACAGGACGGATGCGAGGACAGAGCCGAGCCATAAGGCCAGCAGTCCTAAGACGACACTGCCCATCAGGTTCGCGCTCGCCAGGATCAGTTCACCGTCTTGAAGGAGCTTCCAACTTTCGTAGATCAGTGAGGAAAACGTCGTGAACGCGCCGAGCAGTCCGACCATCCAGAACAGCCGTGCATTGGCATCGAGGAGAAATTTCTGATCCGCCAACACACCGAGGAATCCGATGACGAAACAGCCGAGCAGATTCACGACGAGTGTGCCGTACGGAAAGCTGGTGCCTAGCCAGGCGTAGACGGCTCCGCCTAAGACGTAGCGGCCGAGCGTGCCGCAGATTCCAGCCACAGCCAGCATGATCCATTTCTGCATACCAACCTCTCATGTTCGTGGGAAGCCAAACGCCCACGCGGTGGCCTCATGAGTAGGAGTGATCAGCCCGCGAGGGCGGTTGACGGCGAACTCCATCGCCCGGTCAGACTCATGTGAGAAATCTCGAACCTAAGACGGGTTGACGGTCGCAAGCGGTGCGCGGTGACGCCGCGCGCGATGCACAAGCTCATACAGCAGATCCGAAAGCCCCAGGCTGACCATCGCCACGATCAGGACAGTATGCTTCGCAGAATGCATCTGCCACCACGACCCGCGGTGCTCCAACCATTCCTCGCGGAAGTACAAGACGATCAGCAAGACGAGACTCCAGATGAGCGTCTTGAATTCCTTGCTCGCGACAATGCCCTGCCAGCTCCACTGTCCCGTCGGCTGATCGTAGCGTCGGCCGTTCGGCAGCCAGCGCGGTACCGCACGCTGGTAGCGCTCAAATTCACTGCCCCACTCTTCTTGAATCAGGACTTCTTCCTCCGTCATCTTACGTCGATAGGTCACAAGAAAGCACCCCAGCGCCACGACGGCCAACCAGACACTTTGCGCCACCACGCAGAAGCCCACACCGATCAGAAAGGTGCCAAAGTACAATGGATGACGCACGTAGGCGTAGGGACCGCCGGTAATAAGGCGGCCGATTCTCTGATCGCGGCTTCCCTTCTGCGTCGCGTTCACCTTCACGTGTCCGACGTACCCATTGGCCCACATCCGCCATGTCTCACCGAGAAGCACGAGGATCGCCCCGAGCCACAAGGACCGCTCGGACGTGTGCGACGTCAAGAAGAACCACGCCACCAGCGGATACACCCACATGAATCGTGCCTTACGCCCTACCCGCATCCATCACCTTTCCAAACTGCACCGGTCGTTCCTCTCCCCTCTCGCACAGCACATTCCTGCCATTATATAAAGAAGCGCGGGCCACTGCGACTACTTCTCGAAGAGACTAAGCGCGTGACGACGTGCGACGCTCCTGCAGCCATCTCGAAATGCGTGTGACGTACCCTCGCGGCACTAAGCGAACGCCGAAGGCGAGCAGGCGGTTGCGAAATCCAGGAATCACGAGCACTTCGCCGCGCATAAGCCCGCGATAGCCGGCGATGGCGACGGTCTTGGCGTCCATGGCACCGCGTCGAAACAATCGGGTGTGCGTCATGCCCGCTCGCAGTTGGAAGTTGGTGTCCGTCGGCCCAGGACACAACACCGTGAGCGTCACGCCTGAGCCTTGCAGCTCATTCGCCAGCGCCTCGGAGAACGACAGCACGTAGGCTTTGCTCGCGTAGTAGACCGCCATGAGCGGCCCAGGTTGAAACGCTGCGGTCGAGGCGACGTTGAGGATCTTGCCGTGACCACGCTCGACCATCTGGCGCGCGAAGCGTTTGGTGAGGTGCGTCACCACCACCATGTTCACCTGCATCATCGCCAACTCGCGCGACCAGTCCGTCTCGACACACGCGCCGTGAACCCCAAAGCCTGCGTTGTTGACCAACACGTCAATCGTGATCGCCGCCCGCTGCAGCTCGGTAATGAGATCCTCGGACGCCGTTGGACGGGACAGATCCGTCGCGATGACGGTCACCGTGACGTGCGCCCGTGCGCGTAGCTCCTGCGCCAGCGCCTCGAGCGCGTGACGATCCTGCGCCACGAGGACGAGATCGTAACCATCGCGCGCAAAGAGGTCCGTCAGCGCTCGGCCAATCCCCCGTGAGGCGCCCGTAATGAGCGCAGTCTTGCGTTGAGCGCATGGTGTGATGGGATTCATCACGCACGCTCCAGAGAGGTCTGCGGTGATGGAGACGGAGGGGTGGCTCGTGTCACCTGCCTACTCTTAGGGACGATCACGGCCTGCGCGAGTCTGGAACGTCGAATCAGATGCCCGGCGTCGGAGGTAGTCATCCAGCGCGGTCTCGCTGGGCGGTGTCTGCTCATGCGGCGCAACACTCGCATCTGGCGTGCTCGCGCGAGCCTGTTTCGGCTAGAAGGACCCGAAGCAACCGGAGATACTCACGCCGATGATGAAGAGAAACCCTGTGAAGATCATGAGATGGCCTCGCCACAACGCTCCCCTCCACGCCTCGCCTCACTCAAACACAAACGGCGGCTCCATGACGGGCCGATAGCCCGGGGGCGCAGCCACGGGAAACGTCACTAATTCATAGAGCCCGGCGGCGGTCCGGATACACCCGTAGCCCAACCCGCGCAACAGCCCCCACGTCAGCCCCACCGCCATGCCCGACTGCTGCGATGTCTCAGTGACGCGCTTGGGAATCTCCACCCAGCCGGTGATGAGGTTGACGCCGCCTCGGAAAAATTTGGTAAACGCATCACCCATCGCGCTCGACGAGCCGTATGACCCGCTTGAGGCGGTCGAGTTGGATTGCGTCGAGGCATTCTCATCCGCCAACACCCCGCTGGATTGCGGAGGGACATAGCCCGTGCCGCCTCGCGTGTACTCAAGCTGCGTGATCCGCTGGTTCAGCGCATCCACACGATCTTGCAGTTGTCGGACATTCCCGCTGGAGGGCCCCGCCAAGGCACACCCGCTCACCATCATGGCCACGAGACTGATCCGCCCCCACCCGCCCGTACTCTTCATGTCACGCATCCCCCGGCTCCCTCTGATGGCATCTGTTCAAATGGTACGATGGGCTCGCGCATCGACGCGGCGAGCGAACTCAACGGGCGTTATTGCGTCCCGCCTGATGTGTCTTTCGCGCGGAGTTCCGCGCCGTGGAGTGGACAAAACCTGAAGGTCTCCGGATAGAATTCGCCGCCGATGGGACAGAACTTCGTCAGGCGAGGCGCGGCGGCGGATGATGCCAACGGTGGCAGTGGCTTGTGCGAACCATCCAACGCCGAGCCCGCCAACCCTCCCGCCACACTTCCCAACCCAGCACCCACGGCCATGCCAGCACCTGTCTCTTGATAGTGGTGACCTACCACCGCGCCGGTCGCCGTCCCCAATGCTGCACCCACGGCCGTTCCCTGCATCGCCTTAGACTGCCCGGTTTCACAGCCGGCCAACGCAAGGGCCGCGCAGAGAATCCCCAGATACCATCGCATCAGACGCTCACCATCACTTCGTTTGGCAGACGACCCAGGCTCGTGTTGGGAAGATGAATCATTGGACTCAGATGTATTGTATTCCCGGCGCGTGTGAAATTCAAACTCCGAGGAGAGCGAGTATCAGGAGGATCCCGGAACTAACGATAGAGGACTGTCAATCCAATCAACCCGTTGCCCTAGGGGGTGTCGAGTGTGCCTCGGGCGGATCGGGGTGAGCTGGGAGATATCGTGAACAGCACCATCTTTTCGCAACGTCAAGATGAGGCAACCCATCACTTCACCACTTTTGGCCCCGGCGCCTGCCAAACGAACTCTGGTTCCACAATCGGCTGATACCCCTTCGGCGCTTGGAAAGGGAACGTGATCACTTCGTAGACGCCCGTCACCATCCGCAGCGCGGTGTACCCGAGGCCTTTGCCGAGCCCCACCGTCCACCCCGTCAAGAGGCTCTGCTCCTCGCTCGTAGTATTGTAGATGTTCCGTGGAATCTCGACGAACCCCGTGAAGACGTTGGCCAGTCCTCGCACGAGCTTGTCCCCCGGTTTATACCCAGAGGCTGATCCGTGTGTCGCAGCCGCCGCGGCGCCGCTCCCCACGAGACAGCACGTGATGAGGCTCAGCACCATCCGTCGACATCTTGACCACGCCATCAAGCGCGCTCCTCTCTTAACAGTGTTGCGGAAATCTGGGGACACATGACTCATTGCCTTGCTTGAGTCATGTGTCCCCGACCGTTTATGTGTCCCCAAATATGTGGTTCAACACGCTTGGCTTGTCAGTCGCACACGTCAATCATGACTTGCTGGCAGCGGCAACCTTCTTTCCCTCGTAGTTGTAGTGGAGAATCGTCCCGTCCGTCTTCGTCCAGATCATGGTACCTTTAATGGCGTCCCCACTCACAAGGCCTGTCCATTTGGTGTTCCCTTGATCTTTGCTGACTTGGCGTGTTTTGAACGACCACGAACTGCCTGACGGGGCGAGGGTGTAGCCTGAGGGAGCAAACCCCGCCTTGACGCACGCACTCATCGCGACGTGGCCATTCTTAAACGCCAACTCATCATCAAACGGCTTTTCACCCTTCTGGGCGGCCGTCGCATCGGGAGTCACCTTCACCGGCCACGTCGTCCCCTCAAGTGAAGATGTTGCCACCGTCTGCGTCGATGCCTGCTCACCACTGACCGATGGACAATGCCCGACCACCACCGCACTGACCAGTGCGACCCCGAGAACTACTAGTCCCACCGCTTGTCGCATCCCCGTTCCTCCTCTGTTTGCCCACGACACATGGTCCCTACGATTCCTCGTGTACGGACTTTCATGATGAAAAAGACTGGGGCGAACCAGTCGACATCGTTAGAACATCTTCAGATCAAACGTAACGAAGGTGCCGAGTTCCGAAGGGAGAGGTCAGAACGCGTACACCACTCTCACACCCTTCGTCGTGCCGCCGAGGAGCGGCGAGACCTGAACGCGTTGCTGTTTATTGAAGCGGACCACGGATTGGCCGACGGCGGTACCAATGAGGGCTCCCGCTACGACGTCCGAGGCAAAGTGCGCATTGTCGATAATTCTGGCCACCCCAACGAGGCTGGCCACGCCATACGCGGTGACCTTGACCCAGAGCGGATCATAGTGTTCGGCGACCACCGAGGCCAAGGTAAACGCCTCTCCGGTGTGCCCAGACGGGAACACATCCTCTCCCTTGAATGGGGCAAAGTAATAGGCGCCGTGGCCGGCTTTCGGACGACTGCGGCCGGTCGCGAGCTTCATCGCCGGTGCGATGATGCCGGCTTCCACGAGACTAGCGGCCAGACCGTCTTGTGCAACGGCTTTCGCCTTGGTGTTGTGCCACACGACGCCGACGAGGTAAAACCCTCCGGGAACAGCTAAGGCATATTCGTTGCCAAGGGGGTCGAAGACGCTGGCAAGGGTATTGCTCGAGGATTTTCGGTTGCGCTGCGCGTATTTCTGGATGGGCCGGTCCAGCGCCGCCGCGGTGCCGATGACAAGCGCGGTGTCCGCCCCAAACAGTGCCCAGTCTCTCAGCGACCAGCGGAGTGGTGCGCTCAACACATGTCCGGTGTCCTTGAGGAGCAGCATTGCGTATCGGTGGGAGAGGAGCGGCTCGACGGGCGGCTCGATCGTTGCAGCAGCCTCTGGGTGTGCCGCGGTGGCAGGCAGGGGGTGCTCGCTCACCGCAGTTGTCGACGGTGAGGCGTCCTGTAGGGCTGACACGATGGCTGGGTACAGGGTCACGCCTCCCGTTAAGAACAGGACGACCATACTGAGGAGCAGCCCCATGTTCCCGATAAGGTCTCCCCAAATCACTTTCCGAACAATGCGCAGCGTATAGAGCACGTCTACCTCTTACCGACCAGTCTGGAATGTTGCGGACACCATACTGAATTTGAACGATGGAAACCTGGGACGGGTCTATTCTCCACTAATTGCCGTGGCTCCGCTACGGATAAATTAAACGCCCCAGCCAGTGTTCGCATGGACCCACACAAGGCTACGCCGCCTTGCCGTAACTTCTTAAAAGAGATGGGGTGAGCGAGTGGACGATGTTAGAACCGCTTCGGAGGAGGCTTGGAGCGTCTTTCTGCGCGAGTTTAAGCGGTGGTGCGTTTCTAACGAAGCTCAATCAATCCTAGTGCACACTCATCAATGTCATATTATATCAAGTCTCTAATTGGGTTTCGAGCATCGTATCCTTCGCGCAACTAACCCAAGTTGCGGAGAGCAGGCCGGTGTTCTCCTCAGGTGGCTCCTGCTTTTTTAAGAAGGTCAATAATTGTATCTTTATTCTTATTTTTGCTACCTTCTGCGTAACTCAGGGCTGTATGACCTGCATTAGTCTTTGCATTCACATCTGCGCCTTTGGAGAGAAGTAGCCCGACAATATCTTTGTCCCCTCCTAGGGTCGCATATATCAAAGCTGTTATGCCGCCAAAGTTTGTTCTTGCATTCAGATCAGCACCCTTGGATAGGAGTAGCTCAGCCACATCTTTATGGCCCTTCATTGCTGCCAGCATCAAAGCCGTCATACCTTGATTATCTTTTACATTCACATCCGCGCCTTTGGAGAGAAGCAGTTCTGCGCTATCCCTACGATCATACATGACTGCAACCATTAAGACTGTTCCGCCTTCATTATCTTTTTGATTGACATCCGCACCTTGGTTGATGGCCTGGATGATTCCTTGGATATCACCATTCACTACAGCCTGATCCAAAGCTCTATGGACAGGATCCAATCCTCTAGTTTCTGCAAACAAGAAACCCGCGTTAAGTGCATTCAACAAAAAAACGCAGATTAAGACATGCGATTTTTTGACAACCATATCCTATCTCCTTCTACATTTATTCACGAATAAAACCCTACGTTGACTGTTCCCCGTTCCTTGGCCACCCATCCCTCCCAGTGAAACGCCATGAGGAATAGTCTACTTTGAAGGGGGGGTTACCTGATAGCCTGAGACAACGCAATCACCCTGGTCAAGAGCGGTTTGTAGCGGATCAGTAATTTCTTTCCCATCGCTGGTATGTACGACGGTTGTTTTGCCTGTTTCCGTATTTAGCGTTGTCCTGACTCCGCGTACCTGATGTGCTTTTTCCGGATCGACCAAGTCCGCATAGTACTGCGCTACTGCTTTCCGCATGCTTGCTGAGTAGTGGCACTCCATCCGCCCACCGTTGGGCATCTCCTCTACATAGTTGCAGAGGCCACTGGTTTCTCTCGTAATTCGCTTCCTTAACATTTCTCCGGTAAATGGGTGTTTAAAGGTACATTCGTAGTTCTGACACGATTCAAGCTTACTGGGAAGCTCCCTGCACTCATCCGCAGAGGGATCAACGGCCTGCAGTGGATGCTGCACCACTGGACCTGGTTCGTCTCGCGCCACTGTAGTTGAACTAGCCTGTCTTTGAGAAGTCTCTGGAACCGAGCCAGTGCCTTTACCCTCTTCCTGGATGTGATCGATCTCATCGAGGTAGTAAGTCAATTTGACCCCAAGGAAGTCGACGCGGACAAACTTGTCCGTCCGCTCCACGATTTTCCCTTGGACGGTCCGCCCTGATTTCAGGTGGATGATTTCAGCTAAACAGACAGGAGGCAACAACAGGCACAGGGAAAGTAGCGCAAGGCCGTGCCAAACGAAAATCGGCGCCCAGGAATATCTGGACGCCGTCTGATCACCTCTCCCCACTCGTGGAGATCTCATGCAACCACTTGTATCACATCACGTTGAAAAAGCAAGGGTGAGCGAGTGGACGATGTTAGAACCCACTCAGATGAAGTATGGAGCGTCTTTCTGCGTGAATTCAAGTGCTGGTGCGTCTCTGAGGAAGTTCATGAACTCGTTCAACACTTGTCAATGATTCGGTACGGCTAAGCTTCACAGTTTTGTAGCCGAGTTCAGGGCGTTGTGTGAGTTGGAAGTAACCAGGAGTTTCTCTAATAAATAATCAGGGGGCGGAAATCTGACGAGAGATTCGCTCATTGCGTCCTGCGTTCTGCATAGCTACATTCACCAGTGCACTGCAGTGGCTATATGCGCTGGTTATGTTTTGTTTCTTCGCGCAGCGTACTACTTGCTCGATTCGATGATATTCTGATTTTGAGAAGGAGCGGACGACTGTCTGGACATGGTCCTGTTGATCATAAAACCACATGACCGCCACTTTATATTGGGGTGTATATAGCTCCTCTGACAGTCCCTGTCGTTCTTGCAGATACACGTCAATCCATTGGTTTTTTGGATCTCGAATGGAAACCTGCGGGGGACCAAACCGCTCAGTAATAAAAGTTCTCTTCACCCCGAGTTGATCAAACTCTGCAGAGCGAAAGTCATAATCGGGCCAAATGTCTTTCTGGAGCTGAAAGAGCGTACAGCCACTCCCGACAACTACCAAGAGCAGAAGTAAGAACCGCGCCCAGATATTCCCGGACGCCATCTTTGTCTCTCCCACCCCTCGCCAAGGTCTCATGCCACTACTTGTAGCACATCACCTTGAAAAAATCAGGGTGAGCGACGGGAATTGAACCCGCAGCCTCCTGGGCCACAGCCAGGCGCTCTGACCATTGAGCTACGCCCACCACGAAAGAAGAATGCGGAAATTATGTGCGGGCATTATCTTACCCGATTGCACCAGCACAGGCAATAAGGCATGCGCCCCCGCGCTCAGCCTGCATGAATCGTCAATGAGTCGCGGGAGCAGTCGACTCGGCTGGCGAGACGCTGGGAGGCGACACCGACGGGGAACTGTTCGTCGTCTCTGACTGTTCGCTCGACGCCTCGGGTGGCAGCGTGGGACTCGGCTGTGGCGTCACGATGGGTGGAGGTGGCGTGAAGCCTTCCGGAGTCGGTGGGATCGTCGTGGCAGCCGGTGCCGTTGGCGTCGCGACACCCGCGGGAGCTTCGACAGGAGGTGTTTCGCTGGGGATAGGCGCAGCCAAGAGTTCCAGCGCTTCCTGGACTTCACTGCTCGCGGCTTCGATGTCCGTCTGCACCGCCGGACTCGATGGCGCGATGTGGACGCCTAGCCGGTGATTGCCCAGTGGAACCTTCACAATCTGAATCCCTCGCTCAAGAAATTTGTGAATGAGCTCTTGGGCGCGCTCATCCCCCGGCGCAAACGCGCCTTCCCATCGAGCCGGATCGTCCAACGACCCGGTGAGCTGGAGTTCCCCGCTGAGCCGCGGCTCTCCTTGTCCCGTCAGTTTCTTGACATCGATGATCGTTCGGCCGTGGATTGACAGATCCGCCTCGTTGAGATGGTTGAGTTCGAGTTGGACACGACCTTTCAACTCGTTAGCCTTGGCGATCCATTGACTCGTCGACTTCAACGTCCCCGCATACACGCGCACTTCGAGCGGACCATGGAAGTACGCGTCAAACGCCTCGAGGGCCAGCGGCTCTAACTGGCAGGATGCCTGCAGATCGCGCGTGACCAGGTCCACCCATCCTGAGCAATAGAGCGGCGCCCCTGCTCCTCCAAAACCCACCACCTCTCCCCGGACGGCAAAACTGGTTTGTGCACCACCAGCTGGCCAGGTGATGGGTCCGACGACAAATGAGAGATGATCGAGGAGTCCGTGGAATGGTGTCGCAGGCCGCTCATCAACAAATTCGAGCACACCATCCACCACTTTGAGCGAATCAATCTGCAACTGCCAGGAGGACCATCGACTCATCCTAGCCGAGCGGGGCTGGGGAATTGTTGGCCAGCGGAACGTGCCCTCTTGCGTCCGCGTCACCCGCAACATCGGCCGCTCAATCTCTAGGCTGTTGATCCACACCGTCTTCGTGGGAAGCGAGATCCATCGGGGACGAATGACCGTGCGTTGCACGAGGAGTGCCGCGGCGGTGGTATTGCTCGCTAAGTACACGTTGGCGAGCGTGGTCGTCAGGGGGAGCGAGAGGCGCACCTTCCCGATGGAGAGCGACCCGCCAACGATGCGCTCGATGGCCCGCAAGACATACGTCGGAGCAAACCACGTCAGCGCCACGTACTCGCCAAGGACGAGAAGCATTCCGATGAAGAACAGCCACGGCAGCCACCGTCGCGGGCGTTTCATCCTTCGATCTGCTTCCTTCTGACGCTGTGCATTGATCGAGAAAACGCGCCCGGAGGGACTCGAACCCCCAACCAATGGGTTAGAAACCCACTGCTCTTCCTGTTGAGCTACGGGCGCATCATTCTATGTTGGTTCAGCACTGGAATGCGGTACACATCTGAGCGAGTGCCATGGCCCATAGAGTGGGCATGAGCGCCCTTGCACGATGCTACCGTTCTCGCCACGAAATCAGCGTGGTCTTGTTGAGGTTCGAGAACGTGTTGGAATTGCCGAGGGCCTGATCATAGTGAATATCCGCGCTCCCGCTCAGGTTCACGACCCGGGCAATGACCGACCCATAGACGGTGGCATTGCCGGTGATGTTGATTGTCGCCTGAGGCCCATAGAGCGTGCCATAAAACTCCGTGGAACCTGTCAGGGTCTCGTTCTCAAGACTCGCCGATCCAGATGAGCTAATGAGCACTTGGACCTTCGTAGGATCGGAGGGCACACCCAACATGGAGTGGCCTCTCGCCGCGAGCTGTTCGGTGAGATAGATCTTCACTGGCCCATCCGCCGTCAACGTGCCTCCGCCCTGGAGTGTCAGGATGCGGTAACAGTAGTTCCCGTCCCCATTCGCTCCCCCAACGCTCGAGAGTGTCACCACGCTGTGCTCTGACACGGTCAAATCGTTACAACTCAGACTGGGTGGTATGACCACTGGGGGCATGGGAAATGAGTTCGCCTGAGACACCACCTTCGGGTTGCCCGTAATCGTTGCAGAGTTGTAGCCGGTGACCACGGAGGTGGGATTCGGCACATTCGGTCCTACCGCAACCTGCCCATCAATGGAAATACTTCCGCTGATCCAAATTCCGTGACTCAGGGTCGTCGACGTGGCGTTCGTCCCCACATCCCCATGGTGCGTCACGTTGTAGCCTGGGGAGGTCGAGTCGTCATTGTACGCTCCGACTCGAGAATCATAGCTGTTCGTAGTACCGCTCCCACTCACGTTCACGGCCTGATCGCCAAAGAGCCCATACTGAAACACGGACAGGGGAACCACTTGAAACACCGCTTCAATACTTCGCTGGGCCCCTGCTTGACTGGCGCTCAATCCATGAGCTACCACCTGCCACCACTGACTAGTCAGTTGCGTGGGGGGCGCATCAATCGTCACGCTTCCCTCAGGCAACGCCATGGCGGTGATATCATCGGCAAGACTCGTCGGGGTTCGCAAGTTGATGGCGGCTTGATCCACCCCAGCCTCCGCGAGTTGGAAGGTCGCGGCCTCAGCAGCCGAGAGCTGACTTGCCCTCATTTCCGAAAGGCTGCGCATCAGCATGAGGTTGCAGAGCAACGCCAGGATCATGACGATAAACAGTGCCACGAGATAGACGAGGCCACATTGATTGAGTCCTCCAGTCTTGGAGACTCCATAACGGATGACTTGGCGTGTTGTTCGTGGCAGGGTCGCCCTCGGCACATGGCGTTGCGTAGCCTCTTTTAACCAGCGAGCCATCTAGGACACGCCAAACGATCGTGGCTCATCAACCCCTCATGGGAAATGGCCGGGGCTTCAGGATCCGATTCTCATTCATGGGTTCGAATCCCACCCACAGCGAACACTGTCACGCGACCATGGCCTCTCTTGCTCAATAACCGCATATCTCGAGATGGTCGGGGAGGTGGGATTCGAACCCACGACCTACTGGTCCCAAACCAGTCGCTCTACCAAGCTGAGCCACTCCCCGGTCACACCCTGCGCGTTCACCACGCGCCACGTCCTCTCTCGCTGCGCAATTGTAACAGTGTAGCATAAACGGCGTCAACGCAGCCGACGCGGCTCGCTCAGCTAGGACGCGACCACCACACACGTGTTGCGGCGCGAAGAGTGAGCTTCTATAATGCATCACAGATCCATGAAACGCCTTCCCCTCATCGCCCTCGCCACCAGTATCTGCGTCTTCCTCATCGTCAGCCTCAGCCTCTGGGCCGTGCTGGCCTCCTGGGTCCCGACGAAAGGCAAAGCGCTGCTCATTGACACGGTGGAGCGGCAAGCACCCGTGAACGTATCCATCGAGTCGATGCGCTACGAGCTGTTCCGTGGATTGGTGCTCGAGCGCGTCCGTGTCACAGATCGCGCCACGCAAACGCTGTGGGTCTCGGCACCAACGATCCGGATCCACATCCGGTGGTTCGCGCTGCTGCTGCAGCGACACGTCACCTTCCGGGCCCGCGCGTCCCTCGATGTGCCCTGCCACACGGAGGTGTCTATCTTGGGACGATACCAGCTGCGAATACAGTCGTTGATCTTCGATGCGCGCACGGACGACATCGCGGTGCCGACCATCAGCGCTCCGCTCACCCAGTATCTGCCGACCGCGCTGACCGATGGCACGCTGCGGCTAACGCTCCACGTCGAGCAGCAGACGCCGCAGCCGCCCGCGCTCTCAGGACGGATCGCGGGGACGCACCTCCTCTGGAAGAGCGACGCCGTCCAGATGCACGGCGACGTGATAGTGAACGGCAGCGCGACGATGCCGCCGCGCGCCGGGGAGCCGTGGGCGATTGACGCACGCATCTCGCTGAACCACGGAGCCGTCGAAGGACTGCCCAACGTCCACGCCATCACGAACGTCGATGGCACGGCCCACCTCTCACAGGACAGCCTACACGTCGAGCGTCTTGAAGGCACCGTGCTCGGTGCGCGCTGGAGCGCGGAAGGCACGATCGCCACGTTGATCCATCCCAGCGTCGAGGCCTTCGTCAGTTCGCGCCTCGATGTGGCACAGTGGTCCGCCGCGTTCAGTCCAACGCCCACGGAGTGGCAGCCCACCGGCTTCGCGGACGTTCGCGCGGTCTGTCGAGGACCGCTGCAGCCGATTCCCTTCTTCGACTGTCTCCTGCACGCAGACGTCCAGGACGCAACACTCGCGGGAACCAGGCTGAAGCAGCCGATCAGCAAGATCAGCGGAACGCTCTCCTATGACGCGCTCGCCGAGCACCTCTCGATTGCCCAACTCGAAGGGAGTGTCCTTGGCGAAACGCTCACGACGCGCGGCACTATTCGGCTAAAGCCCGTGCAGGCGCTAGCACTCGACGTGGC
>Ga0209515_10005697_pt1 | contig 16001 bp, 15 predicted proteins | sample Subgroupgradi54m_FD_187454 | JGI IMG/M metagenome (GOLD analysis project Ga0209515, IMG submission 187454) | Subsurface groundwater microbial communities from S. Glens Falls, New York, USA - GMW60B uncontaminated upgradient, 5.4 m (SPAdes)... ...
ACGACGGATTGGCCCAGGGCATGCTGCTTGATGTTGTGCGGGGTCCTGAAAAAATAGCGCGCCTTCAGGTTGAACGGCTCTACGATTCTCTTGCGGCCAGCACCGTGATAAGGCAGCAGCCGGATACTTCGATTCAAGTAAACGATACCGTAACCACCGTTTAGTGTTTTCATGGATGAGCCTACGCAAGAACAAAAATTTTTAATTGTGCTTTGTATCGCTTGTATCGTATTTTTTGTGGCCATTATTTTTTTACAAGTGCTGCATTTGCGCTTATATCAATAAGTGAAACTAGGGTTACTTGTATGACCAGCCTCGCTCGAGCATTTGCCGTTCTTTCCTGCCTTTTCTTAATGTGCGTTTGCGCGCCTGTTCATGCCGATGAGCAATCCGCCGTTAGCCCGCAGGACTTGACTGTGATTAAGCAATATTTAACCCAAATCAAAGGGCAAATTGCCGATATTCAGGCAGCGCAGAGCAAAATGGAGCAAGAAGTGGAAGCGGTAAGAATTCGAATTCGCAAAGCGGGGAAAGGTTCATGAAGAAAATTGCCTTTGCTCTCGTATGTTCGATAATTATATTGAGCGCACCCGTGTCTTTCGCCGAAACGAGCGGAAAAATGATTATCCAAGATTTAGAAGAAATTCAAACCCGCTTGAACGACCTATCCAGCCGTCAGCAAAAATTACTCCAAGATTTAGAAAGTCTTAAAATTATCGCCAGGCGGCATTAATCGTTTTCGCTTCCGACCGTTTAATCCCTCATCTTCTATGTCAAATAATACTGTCGAAATAAAACCCGGCACTATTCTCCAAGGTAAAATCACGCCCCCGGGAGATAAATCAATTAGCCATCGCTTAATTTTACTGGCCTCGCTTGCCGAAGGCAGAAGCGTAATCCGGAAATTTTTACGATCCGACGATTGCCTCAGGACGCTCGAAGCGATGAAGCAGATGGGCGTTTCTATTGTGGAAAAATCCCCGGATCTTGAAATTCAAGGCGTTGGCCTCCGCGGATTGAAATCTCCGGGAAATATGATTTACACAGGGAATTCCGGCACCACAACCCGGTTGCTCATGGGTGTTTTGGCGGGTCAGCCTTTTAAAGCCGTTCTGGATGGCGATGAATCCATTAAAACCAGACCCATGAAAAGAGTTACCGAGCCCTTAAAACAAATGGGGGCGGTTATTCAAGGTAGGGATAATGGGAATTATACGCCGCTCACAATCGAGGGCGGAAAACTAAAGGCGATTCATTTTATAAATTCTTTGGCCAGTGCTCAGGTTAAATCCGCCGTTCTTCTTGCCGGGCTATTTTCCGAGGGCATAATCAAGATTGAAGAACCCCGGCCATCCCGCGATCATACCGAAAGATTGCTCCAAGCGATGGGCGTGGACGTACGTCGGCAGGGAAATGTTGTAGCCTTAGTGCCGCCCAAAAAAATAAATCCAATAGAAATGACGGTGCCCGGTGATATTTCTTCCGCTGCCTTTTGGCTGGCAGCCGGCGCTATTCAACCCGGGAAGACAGTTACGGTCGAGAACGTGGGGCTTAATCCGACTCGCATTGGCTTTGTAAAAGTACTTAGCAAGATGGGAGCTAACATCCAAATTGAAACTCAATCAGAAATTCCAGAACCAATTGGTACTATTATAGTTACGGGCGGGCTGTTAAATGGAGTGACCATAACTCGGGATGAGGTTCCTTCTTTAATCGATGAATTGCCCCTTCTTATGGTGCTTGGAAGTTTAGCCAAAGGAAAGACCGTTATCCGTGGGGCGGAAGAATTAAGGGTTAAAGAAACAGATCGAATCAAAACCATGGTTAAAAACCTTATGACTTTGGGGGTTTCCGTTAAAGAATATCCGGACGGTGTAGAAATTGAGGGCAAAACGAGCTTTGATGGGGGTGAGGTGGATAGTTTTATGGACCATCGCATCGCAATGTCCATGGCCATTGCTGCTCTGAGGGCTAAATCGGCTGTTAAAATCAAAAACGCTGACTGTGTTGATATCTCTTATCCCGAGTTTTTCACAGACTTCCGAAAGATGGCTGGAAATTAGTTTCTCAGCCTTGATTCACTCTTATTTAAAGGCTTTTCACTCTTGACATACTATCTAGGGTTAAGTATATTGTCCCTGCCTCTTTAAACAGGTACTTCTTTAAAACAAACCTTCGCGTTTTCCACATATTGAGTTCATAAAACAGAAAGAACTCTCATGAAGCTGATCGATAAATTGTTGTCTCTCGTCTCGAATGATATCGGAATAGATCTCGGTACTGCCAATACTCTCGTGTATGTAAAAGGTCAAGGTGTCGTTCTTTGTGAACCTTCTGTTGTCGCTATTGAACGCGGCACCAATCGCGTTGTAGCGGTTGGGGAAGAAGCTAAACGAATGCTGGGGAGAACCCCGGGTAATATTATCGCCGTTCGTCCGATGAAAGACGGCGTCATTGCTGATTTTGAAATGACCGAAGCCATGCTGCGGTATTTTATCAGGCGTGTTCATAAAAAAAATAGCATGATCAGTCCTCGTGTTGTAGTAGCCGTACCAAGCGGAATCACAGAAGTGGAAAAACGTGCCGTAAAAGATTCGGCGGAGAGAGCCGGGGCCAGGTCGCCGGTTTATCTTGTTGAAGAACCCATCGCGGCTGCTATTGGAGTCGGACTTCCTATTCAAGAACCTTGCGGCAATATGATTATCGATATAGGCGGCGGCACAACGGAAATGGCTGTTATTTCTCTTGCCGGAATTGTTTTTGCAAAGAGTATTCGCATCGGTGGCGATGAATTTGACGAAGCCGTCATTCAGCATTTAAAAAGAAATTACAATTTAATGATCGGTGAGCGTACGGCTGAGGAAATCAAGATTCGAATCGGCTCGGCTTACCCTCTTGAAGAAGAGATGACGCTGGAAGTAAAAGGCAGGGATATTTTAGCCGGCCTTCCTAAAACCATAACGGTGACCAGCGAAGAGATTCGCGAAGCGTTATCGGAAACCGTCGCTTCCATTCTCGATGCCATACGCATTGCGCTAGAACGTACCCCGCCCGAAATTTCAGCCGATTTAATTGATCGCGGTCTCATTCTGGCCGGCGGCGGCGCCTTGCTTAGAGGATTGGATAAAATTATTGCAGAAGAGACCGGTCTTCCGGTTCGTATTGCCGAAGATCCGCTCACCGCTGTCGCCCTCGGAACAGGCCGGTATTTAAGTGATATCGATCTTCTGAAGCGCTTGTCGGTTAATAATTCCAACGGCCACCACAAAGCATTTGTCGAACGGTAGTAGTTGTGAAGGCCCGTAATGCGGTCCCTTTTCTTCTACTGCTTATTGTACCCACTGCGTTTTTCCCCCCATTTCAACGAGCCGCAGGTGATTTTCGGCTCGTAGTTCATGAAACCTTGGCGCCGGTCTGGGCCTCTGCGCAATTTGTCTCGGGCAATGTCTCCGGCGGTACCCGCCGCATAAGCGAACTCGTCCATTTTTATCAAAAATACGAAGCACTGGAGGAAGAGGTCCAGACTTTACGCCACGAAGTGCAAGTATTTCGCGAATTGGAGAAAGAAAACCAAAGGCTTGCCGAACTTCTCGAAATTAAGAAAAAATCGCCGGGTCAATCGATAGGCGGGAGAATTATCACGCGAAATATTTCACATTGGTTCAGGTGGATTGTGCTGGATGTGGGCAAGAAAAACGGCGTCAAAGAGCAAATGGTTTTGGTGAACGAACAAGGAGCGGTAGGCAGGGTCATCGATGTTGGCCGGTCTGTTACGCAGTGCATGCTTCTTACCGACCCGGAATCCCGGGTAAGCGTGGTATCGCAGTCGACGCGTATTGCGGGAATCGTTTCGGGAGAAGGTTCGAATGAACGATTACGCATGTCGCTTATTCCTTTGGGCGCAGATGTTGAAATTGGCGATACGGTAGTTACCTCCGGACTAGGCGGCGTATACCCGAAAGGTTTGCTGGTCGGTACGATTACATCTATCGCACAAGATAGAGACGGAATGCATTTATCGGCCTATGTCGATCCGGCGGTAAATTTTAATATGCTCGAGGATGTTTTATGTATCGACTTCTCCCGCCAAGATTGATCGTAGCGTTGGCCATAACGGCACTTTTGGATATTTACGTATTCGACCCTTTATTGCATGGCTCGATAAGGATCGATGTTTGGGTCATATTCCTTGTTTATTATCATTTTTTTTACGATCGGAATCGTTCGCTTGCCTTCGCCTTGGTGCTCGGCCTGACGCGGGATATTTTGGGGCAAGGCGTATTCGGCGCACTGGCGTTCAGCATGTGCATCGGAGCGTTGGTTCTTATGCGTTTGGGATCAACGCTTAACCGCGAGAAGTTTTATGTGCAGATGCTGGCCGCTTTCTTGGTCGGCTTTGCGGTACTCAGTTTCGATCTGTGTTTAGAATCCGCTTTTTTCAAGGAATGGGTTTGGTTAAACCGTTTTGCGCCCAGAGTCTTTTTTTCATCCGTGGCAACGTGTTTGGCTTGTCCGGTTATTTTAAGCGTCATGCAAAAATTTTTAGGCTCCGTACCAAGACAGTACGAACTGTTTCATAATTAGTTTATATTATGGATTCCGCCCGTCTCGTTTTCCTGCGCTCCGTCTTTTTACTCCTTCTCGGAGTTCTTGCCGTAAATTTATTTTTCTGCCAAGTTATCCATGGGCAATATTATCTTACGCTAAGCGAACAAAATCGGATCCGCCTAATTCCGCTTCCGGCGCTTCGCGGCCAGATTTTTGATGCCTCAGGAAATATTCTGGCTGGAAATCGTCCCTCCTACGATATTAGTTTGGTGTATCAGGATTTTGACCGAAATCAAATGGATCTCATTACAAAAATTCTAAACATTAAGAAAGATTCTGTCCAAAAAGCATTGGAACGTGCCAAGCTGGCCCCGTTTTCCCCCGTTCTCCTTGAATCCGACGCTGCTATGGAAGAAATTTTCAGGCTTGAAGAAAGGGGACCTGAAATCAAAGGTGTGTATATTGATATCCACGGCCGGCGCGACTATCCGCTCAGAGAAGCGGCGGGCCATTTAACGGGTTATCTTGGCTTAATATCTCAGGAGGAATACGATCAGGGCGACCGGACGCGTTTCTTATTTTCTGATTACAAGGGGCGTTCGGGCATCGAACGCGTTTTTGACGACGTTCTTCGCGGTTATCACGGTGGCCAGCAAATCGAAGTGAATTCGCGCGGCAAGGCGCTTAAAACGATGAGTGAAAGAAGGCCGCTTAAGGGAAAGGACGTATATTTAACGATCCAAGGTGAATTGCAGAAAGCTATTTATGAAATGATCAAAGATAAACGTGCGGTGGTCGGCATGATGGATTTAAAAAACGATGCGGTGATTGCCTTGGTTTCCACGCCCAGTTTTGATCCCAACGCTTTCGTTACGCCGTCCCGGACGGACGAACGCACCGGTTATCTTAAATCCACCGAAAAACCGATGATTAACCTGGCTACCTACGGCGGTTTTCCGCTCGGTTCGATATTCAAATTGGTGGTTGCACTCGGGTCACTCCAGGAAGGGGTTATTACGCCCCAAACGAACTTTCATTGCGACGGAACGTTTACGCTCAAAGCCGGTCAGCGTCCCTTTCACTGCTGGAATGCGGCCGGGCATGGATCGGTGAATTTAAATACGGCGATCATGCAATCCTGTAATATATTTTTCTTCGAGAGCGGGAAACGCTTGGGGGTGGATAAAATTGCTTTCTATGCCAGGGAGCTTGGGCTCGGATCGGCTTGGGATTTAGAATTGGGGGGAATGTTTCCGGGCCTTGTGCCGGACCCCCAATGGAAATTGGAAAATATCGGCGACCGGTGGTATCAAGGCGAGACGATCAGCTTTGCCATCGGACAGAGCTACTTATTGGTAAGCCCCCTCCAAGTTTTGCGTCTCGTGGCTACCATTGCTAAGGAAGGTGATGTGGCAGAGCCTCACATCGTTGATTACGAGCGTACCGGTTCTAGCGCGCCTAAAAAACATCGAAAAGCTAAGATAGACCAGATTTATTTTAAAACGTTAAAAGCGGCCATGAAGGATGTCGTTCAGTCTCCGCACGGTACGGGCCGGCTTGCCCGCTTAGAGGATTTATCCATTGCCGGAAAAACCAGCACGGCCCAGGCGCCCACCGGCGAAAGCCATTCCTGGTTTACGGGATTTGCGCCTTACGAATCGCCCGAAGTCGCCATCGTGGTGTTTGTCGAGCACGGAGGATCGGGAGGAATGGCCGCCGCGCCGCTTGCGCGGGATGCGCTTCAGATTTGGCAGTCGCTTAATAAGAAAGACCCGAATACGAGTCTCAGCGGGGAAGTCGGAGTTTCGAATGAATCTGTTTAAATCGTTTCACTGGAAATTATTCATAGCTTGTGTTCTGATCGGCCTGTACGGAATTTTAAATATTTATAGCGCTGATTCGCACGCCGGCGGTCAGTATGCGTTTAAACAGTTCGTGTGGCTGGCCATCGCCATCGGCATCATGTTCGTGGTTTACGCGATCGGTTACCGGCCTTTTTTAAACGTGGCCTATATTCTTTATGTCATGGCGCTCACTTTGCTCGGCACTGTTTTATTGATCGGTGCGATTCGAAGCGGAGCCCAGCGCTGGCTTCATCTGGGCGGTATTGCGGTTCAGCCTTCCGAATTTGCGAAGCTCGTAACCATATTGACGCTGGCCTCTTTCTTGGGATCCAGAAAGCATTTGGCGAGGGGAAAGAGCGGACTCATCTTTGCTTTTTTACTGACCGTTGTTCCTTTGATCATGATCATAAAGCAACCCGATTTGGGTACGGCCATTATTTTTCTTCCCATTCTTTTTTGTATGGTGTTTATTTGGGGAGCCAAGCTGCGTTATCTCATCGGCACCATCCTAATGGGGGCCATTTCTTCGCCCATTTTGTGGTTTTCTCTCCGTGAATATCAGAAACGGAGGCTACTTGTTTTCATCAATCCGGATATCGATCCGCTGGGCTCGGGCTACACCGCTGTTCAATCAAGAATTGCGGTAGGCTCGGGAGGTTTTATCGGAAAAGGATTTTTGGGAGGTACGCAGCATCTTCTAGCTTTTTTACCGGAAGATCATACGGATTTTATTTTCGGGGTTTTGGCCGAGGAATGGGGGTTTCTGGGAGCGCTTTTACTTTTACTTCTTTATGCCATGATGATTTGGCAGATGTTTTCAATTTTAAATCACACCACCGATATTAAAGCCCGCCTTTTGGCCACGGGTATTATTTCCATGTTTATGTTTCATATCTTCATTAATATGGGCATGACGATGGGGATTATGCCCATTACGGGACTGCCGCTTCCCATGGTGAGCTACGGCGGGTCATCGCTCGTTACTTTTTTTGTGGCGATAGGGCTGGTGCTGAGTATCTATAAAGAAAGATCGGTTTTCTAGTATCGCGGGATGCTGGGATCAATCTCGATTGACCAGGCATCGATACCGCCGGACAGGCTCTTCACGTTTTGGAAGCCGGCTTTCTTCAAGACTTCAAGCGCGCGCAAGCTCCTCATGCCGTGATGGCAATGAAGGACGATTTGATCGTTCTTGTTGAGCTCGCCGAGACGCGAACCGATTTCGCTTAAAGGGATAAGGGAGGCACCTTCAATCCGGCAGATTTCGTATTCTTCCGGGTTGCGAACATCCACCACTTTTAGTTTTTTGTTCTTATCCCAAAGTTCTTTTAATTCGGTCGCTGTAATTTCGACGGATGAATCCATTTTCTTTTCCTCCACTTGAGAAGTTTCACCCCGGGTAAGTCCGCAAAATTTCTCGTAATCAATCAATTTGGTGATCGTAGGATTTTTACCGCAGATGGGGCAGCTATCGTCCTTACGCAATTTCATTTCGCGAAATTGCATTTTAAGCGCATTAAAAAGTAAAAGCCGACCGACAAGCGTTTCGCCTTTGCCTATAATGATTTTAATGGCTTCGGTGGCTTGAATCGTGCCGATGATACCCGGAAGAATGCCGAGCACTCCGCCTTCGGCGCAGCTCGGGACCAGCCCGGGCGGCGGTGGTTCGGGATATAAGCAGCGGTAGCAGGGGCCTTTTAAAGAATCAAATACGCTGGCTTGGCCTTCGAACCGGAAAATACTTCCGTAGATATTGGGTTTCTTTAAGAGAACGCAAGCGTCGTTTACGAGATAACGAGTCGGAAAATTATCCGTGCCGTCGATGACGATATCGTAATTTTTCATGATGTCTAATACGTTATCTGAAGTCAGGCGCGTCTCGTATCCGACTAATTTTACTTCCGGATTAATGGCACGTAACCGATCCATGGCGGATTGTAATTTTGGCTTTCCCACCCGGTCGGTATCATGAAGGAGTTGTCTTTGAAGATTGGAATAATCCACCACATCAAATTCCACAATGCCGAGCGTTCCCACTCCGGCTGCTGCCAAATACATGGCAAGGGGCGAGCCTAATCCGCCCGCGCCCACGCATAGAATTTTCGCCGCTTTTAGTTTTTTCTGTCCTTCCAAACCCACTTCCGGCATGATGAGATGCCGGCTGTAGCGCTGGATTTCCTTGGGAGAAAGTTCTGTCGATTCCGTTTTAATCGTACTGCCGCCTGCGATCGAGGGAACGATAATCAACACATCACCGGCTTTTAGAGGCGTTTTCATTTGCTCGCCGTGGCGGATATCCTGATCGTTCACATATATATTGACGAAATGGCGAAGTTCGCCTTTTTCATTTAATAAATGAGTTTTTAGCGTAGGGTATGTTTTCATCAGGCTATCAAGGGCTTCGCGGACGGAATTTCCGTTCAGCATGAGCGATTCTTGGTTGCCCGCGTATTTTGCGAGCGCGACCGGAATTTGTACTTCAACAGACATATTTAGCTCCTTTTATGTCAACTTTTCCAAAAACTTTCGCTTAAATAACGGTCCCCGCCGTCGGGGAAAACAACGACGATCTTGCCCGATTCAATGCGTTGGCTATACTCCATCGCTGCTTTCATAATGGCGCCGCTTGAAATGCCGACAAGCATGCCTTCATCGCGTGCGAGCCTGCGCACCATTTCGTGCGCGTCTTCCGTGCGAACCGCGACGTGATCGTCGGGGAAATGGTTATCGTAAATTCCCGGCACAATCGCCGTTTCCATATGTTTCAAACCCTCCAAACCGTGGAACGGCGAATCCGGCTGCATGGCGATAATTTTTACATTCTTGATTTCTTTTTTCAACCGGCGTCCCGTTCCCATAAGCGTACCGCTGGTTCCGATACCCGCCATGAAATGAGTAACTTGCCCGCCGGTTTGGCGAATAATCTCCTCACCCGTTGTTTCAAAATGGGCCGTCCAATTTTGATCGTTATTGTATTGATCCGGGTAAAAATAAAGTTCCGGACTTTCCTTCATAAGCCTTTGCGCTTCAATAATGGCGCCGTCCGAACTTTTTCGCGGATCGGTGTAAACCACTTCAGCGCCAAAAGCCGCGAGCATTTGCTTGCGTTCTATGCATACGTTTTTCGGTATGCATAGTTTAACCCGGTAACCGCGGCAAGCGCCGATCATGGCGTACGCGATTCCTGTATTTCCGCTTGAAGCATCCAGGATAATTTTTCCCGGCGCAAGTTTTCCCGTTTGCTCGCCGTGCGCAATCATACGATAGGCCGGACGATCTTTTACCGAACCGGCAGGATTGTACCATTCGAGTTTTGCAAAGATCTTTACCCGGTCGTTAGCGGGGGTAACGTTTCGAAATTCATAAAGTGGAGTTTGGCCTATGCGCGCCAAAGTACCCGGCGCTCCGTCTTCGGGTCTGAGAGGCAGGGGGAACGGGCTTTTAAGTTTATTTTTTTCAAGAAACTGTGCTGTGATTAGGCTCATATAATGATGACAATATAGTTAGTGACAAAAGTTGACAATTCTATAATTAATCTTAAGCTAAATGAAGTCGATATTGGTTGGCATGAACGACTGACGAATAGCCGACTAATTTAGTCCGACTTAGCCCTATGTTAGAGCTTCCTATTAAATAAATCAATAAATCAAGTAATCGAGCTTGAATAACTGCCATCCTATCTCATATCATACGTTCAACTTAAGTTATTCGGGGCGTAGCGCAGCTGGCTAGCGCACCTGCTTTGGGAGCAGGGGGTCGGGGGTTCAAATCCCTCCGCCCCGACCATCTTCATTAATGAAGCTTCTCCTCTATTCCACCCGTCAACCCTAGTTTTTCCTTAAATTTAAGCCTTCTTAAGGGTTTTTTTGCGGGTTTCTTGACAAGATATAGGAAGCCAGGTAGGGTTTCTTCAGAAGTAACAAAAGATGCATCCTTGAAAACCAGTGTTATAAGGGCAAACCCGGAGTAATCTGGGGACGCAAAGCCGTGCATCCTAAGGATAGGAATGGCAGGTTACCACTTGAATACGCAAAGCAAAAAAAACAACGGAAATTGGTCTAATACGATTATAGGAACCGAACAGGCATGCCCTGCTCGGTTTTTTTTTGTTTCCATGCGAAAGTGCCAGGTACTTATCAGCATATCGCGTCAGGTGCCAGGCACGCAAATATGAGGGAACTCGAATGAGTACAATGGATTTTATGGTCATGATGAGACTTATAGGAAAAAAAGGTTTAAAAAGTCCCGAATTGTCAAGTCCCTCTTGTTCTCCAATACCCATGCCGATACATAAAGTCATACGCTTGGAACCCCCCGTAAAGGGTATTCCAGCCAAAGAAAGGAAGACAGATACGAATGCCTAGACTTCCTAGGGTGCATCTGCAGGACGTTGCCTACTATATAACGCTGGATGGTCCCCAGAACGAATCCATCTTTAAAGATGTGTCTGATTACAAAAAATACGGAGAGATGCTGGCACAGAGTAAGCAAGAGTTCAAATTTAAACTGTTTGCTTACGCGCTTTTCTCAAATCGTTTGGAGTTGTTGATCGAAGCCAATGAAGAATTTCCCATTTCGCAAATCATGCAGAAAATCACGCCTTCTTATACCAAGTATTACAATCACAGGTATCAAAGAAAAGGCCCTCTTTTTCAAAAGCGGTTTCGCTCCGTGATTCTGGAGAAAGAAACATTTTTGCTTCCGCTCACTCGCTTTGTCCATCTTGCTCCTTCGCGCTTCCTCCTCGATGATCAGCTGACCAAGCTTCCTTACACCAGCCTAGGTTCCTATGTAACTAGATTGCTGGACGGTACCAACCGGCTGAGCGTTGGCATTGCCTCAGAAGTTAACGAAGTAAAAAGCAAGATTTCAAACGGCGAATCCTATGAGCAATATATGAACGCTCCCGATAAAGAAGAATTTGTGTATTTGGGAAAGAAACTGTCCCGCGCAACTATTCTTGGTTCGGAACATTTTATAGAAGATGTTAGAAGCCGTATAAAGGAAACATCGCATAAAGAAATAGCTATTGATGAATCTCCTGTAGGAGTAGCCGCAATGATGCCGGCCGTTCCTTGGTATGCATTATCACTGAGCTCCGCGGCGGTGGCCTCCGTTGTTTGTATCGCCCTTTTTTCGGCGCAAACCTTCAAGGGCATACCAGTGTCAGAGCCGTTACCCCAGAAAATCGAACCGGAAGCGGTCAAGTTGGCCGAACCGGTAGTGTCCAAATCTGCTTTTGAGATCGTCACCGGAGAATCCGTAAGAGCGGGAGATTTGAACGGAACGATCTGGGAAGTGGAATTAATTTCCGTAGCTCCAGACGGCACACAAACGCCGGTACGGGACAAGATCACATTTTCGGGCCGATCTTTCGAATCTCATTACTTCGCAAGTCATGGATTTTCAAAATCAAATTATTCTATCAACGTTGATGAAAACGGAATGATGACCTGGGAAACGATGCAAAGAAACGAAAAGGGCGAAGTCATCAGTTGGCGCGGCGATTGGAACGGTAAGCGAATGGAAGGAATGATGAACTATCAACCCCAAGGTCAAACCGCGCAAAATTTTTCTTTTGCAAGCAACCAATTTATGGTGCAGCAATGACAATGAGACCAATTACAATTCAAAAAAGTCCCGCGTTTCCCGTTGTAGGGTTCTTAGCTTTATTTTTGGTTTGTCAAACAGCCCCGACTTATGCGGTGGAGGTTGCCGTTGGCGCGCTCAAGCCCACAGAAGTAATGCATGAAAGAAAAGTAGAGACGAAGACAATATCCGGCGAAATCAGCGCCAGGAATCTAAACGGAATCGCGTTGGTTTATGCGAAGAATACAAAGAAGAGATCTTCCCGGGAGATGTGGCTTCCTTACGACAGTGAGCTCAAACTCGTTGGATACGAGAGCAAAGCGAACGTTGGCGAAGGGGATTATGTGAGGGCAACGTACGATGAAATGGTAGACGAAGGCAGGCGGGTTTTGACCGGGATTGAACTGGTCAAAAAATTTGAGCCTCCCGCAGAGGAAGTTGAAAAGGATGAGGAGAAAGAAAAAGAAGTTGTAAAGGATGAGGAGAAATAAGTGAACGGATTCGAGAGAAGCAAAAAGCAGAAAGCGGAAAGCAGAAAACAGAAGAGGGCTGTGCTTTTCGGACTCGCGGCGTTGATTGGCTTCTCCTGCATTCTTAATTCATTCATTCCGAGCGCCGAAGCGGCGCAAATCAAGAAAGTCTACCGCGGGACGGCTGTTTTTACGGCGACAGATACCCTCATTGCCGTATCGATCGGTGCGGACGTGAATACAAGTATGTCTATCGCGCTGGTGACTGTTTCAGGAGCAAATACCACGGCCAATGCCGGAGGTGAAAGAAACTATTGGTTCGCCGTGCAGTTTGCCGGTACCGATACCCTTCAGATTGAGCGCGCCACAGCAACTGTGGATGCGAGCGTTGCTTGGCAGGTGATCGAATTTGAATATGGCGTCAAGGTACAGAGTGGTATCACGAGCGTGCCCAAAGGTACTTTGACAAAAGCCGTTACGTTGCCCCAGGTTATTACTGACCCAACGACGGCTGTGCCCATCGTCTCGTTTAGATGCGCCGTGGGCGGCAACGCCGCCTCAAGCTATGCAAGAACAGAAGAGTATTATTTTATACCCACACTTTCTACAGCCAACGGATTTACCGATCTGACGCTGGTTCGTCCGGAATCCACAAACGATAGCCGCGATAAACCAGTTGCTATCTCTTGGCAGGTCATCGAGTTTACAAAAGATGCAAGAGTTATAAGCGGAAATGCCTATTTACCCGTGCCCGCCGCCGACGTATTCAATCAAACAGCCACAAACAATGGCCAAGGTTATACGTCGGTAACCTCAGCGCCGTGGTCCACAACCTGCGACCAGACGGCTCCCTACGACAATCCGGGCCCGGCCTGCACTTACTACAGTTCGGCCGCTTTTAGTCCTGCCTTGTCGAACAGCGGGAAAAGCGCTCTCCTCTTTTACTATTTGAACGGCCAAACAGCTATTGCCGGTCAAGATGCCGTAATGTTTCCTCGAGGTACGATTACGGACGGTACTACGGTTACATTCACACGCGGTTTTGCGGACAATGTGGCTAATAAGGGTGTCATCATTAAATATTATGTTGTGGATTTTTCGGAGGATTCTGCTGTCACCACCACGGATTTGGGTTATGGACAGCGCTCACTTCAGACAGGAAATTATGTCGCCATCAGCGCCTCAACCAATACGGGTAATCCCATTACGATTACAACGGCTTCCGCACATGGGTTTGTAACAGGTCAGCAAGTACTTATAAGCGGTCATACTCCGAATACGGCTGCGAATGGCACTTGGACGGCTACGGTTACCAATTCCACAAATTTTACTATTCCTGCGCTGTCGAACGGCGCGACAAGCGCTTCAGGTTTTGTAGCGCCCAGTACTTATAACGCCGTAGTAAATGGTCAAGAAACCCTTAGCGGTGCTACCAACGCATCTCCAATCGTTATTACGAGCAGTACGCATGCTTACACCACAGGTCAAAAACTATTTATTAGCGCTGTTGCCGGCAATACGGCTGCGAATGGATGGTGGCCGATTCGGTGGGTCTCGACCACTACCTTTGACCTGATTGGTTCGACCGGTAATGGAACTTACTCGGCCGCTACCGATTTCTCAGATGACGGACCTCCTCTTGGTAGTTCGACCGACGCGGACCCAATCGTAGTAACTATGACTGCCCATGGTTATGGAGACGGCCGGCTAATCAACATCAGCGGTCATACGACTAATACCAATGCTAATGGAACCTGGATCACATCCGCTTCCTCCGCCAATGCTTTTACCTTGACCGGTTCTGAAGGAACGGCGGGTGACGGTTCATTACCCGGCGGTGCAGATGGCGATACCATACCGGCTGATGAAATTAGTCTCAATGCTCAGACGAACGTTACTTTGGACAGGCTCGTTGTATTGAGTTCCACTTCTTTTTCGATTAATGCATCCAACACTACCACGACATTGCTGGACGATTTATTGTTTCAGGTCCATGCTTACAGTAGAGGCGGAGTCAATTATCTAGCTATTTTACGTGATGCGAGCAGTCGTACTATTGGTGCAGTACAAGATTATCAGGCTTTAGAGTTTCCTACCGTGACATTGACGTCACCGAATGGTGCAGAAAAGTGGGCTGTCGGAAGTGTCCAGACTGTCACTTGGCGGTTTGCCGAAAGCGCCAGAGCTCATAATTGGCAGTTGCAATACGCTACGGACGGTAATCAGGCCAGCCCGACTTGGAATGATTTTGGTAGTTGGTGCACGAACGGAGCCAGTGTTTGCAGTGGGAGCGCCTTAGAGGATGGGAAAGACACGAGTATTTCCCAGAATAACGGAAAAATAAGCTGGACCATTCCTTCTTCTCCCAATCTAATCGGCGCCAATGTGAAAGTCCGTATCGTAGATACCGAAGATGCCATCCAGACCGAAAACGGTACGGTGCTTGCCCAAAAACGAACGCGGGATGCCTCAAACCAAGTTTTTACTATTAAAGGCGGCGTATCCAGCGTTTATCTAACGGATACTCAAGGAACCGTCGATAACGCCACAAATCCGGCAGGAATTTATTCGTCGGATGTTCGTGTTCATTGGTCCCATGCAGGAACCGTCGGAAACGTCAAGGTCGAATTGGACAGTGATGATAACGGCAGTTTTGACATCGTGCTTACGGCCAGCACTTCGGGAACTCAAGATTATTGGGATTGGCCGTCAACCAACAATGCGGGAACCAACCTTAAAGTTCGAGTCAAAGAACTTGCTGCGACCGACCCGACCGGTGAGGTAGAAGCAGCCTCCGGGTATTTTGAAGTTCGACCCACCATTCAAGTGTTTGGGCCGGCCTCCTCGGAAGTTTGGGTACGTGGTCAGGGACAAACACCGACCGCAACGAATGGCGTTGTTAAATGGTGCTCTAAAGGGACGATTGGAAATGTAGATATCCGGCTTTCCACCAATGGCGGTAGTTCTTATTCGGCCGATGCGGACAAAGTGGTGCTTAATAATGCCGGGATTTTGGTAGGTTCGGATACTGCAAATTGTCCGGCAATTTCAGGGGCTCCCGCAAGTTCACACAAAGAGTACAAATACAACTGGACCCTTCCGGGCGATGCCGGAGTGGGCACAAACGCGGTCATTAAAATCGTAAAAACGGGCGACACGCTTGAAAACGTAAAAGGTCTTTCCGCCCTCTTCCAAATCAAATCCACGGTTCAGGCCGATGGCCCGCCGACTTCTGATATCTTACGAGTGAAGGTTGCGGCCAACATTAGCTGGTCAAGCCCGGGAGGCGGTCTAGGAACGGTAAAACTTTTGTATTGCAATAGCTATACCACAAACGGTTCTGACGGTACGACCTGCCAAAACAATCCCGCTGACGCAGACTGGATACAAATAACCGATCCCGCGAGCGCGACGAATTTGGCGACTAGTGCATCGCCCTGGGGTTGGAATGTTCAGGCAAACGTTGGAAACGATCTTGGCATTGCCGTTCAGGACATGACCAATCCGACTCTTATTTTTGACAAAAAGGGCCCTTACAACGTTAAAGCGA
>Ga0209515_10005698_pt1 | contig 15997 bp, 15 predicted proteins | sample Subgroupgradi54m_FD_187454 | JGI IMG/M metagenome (GOLD analysis project Ga0209515, IMG submission 187454) | Subsurface groundwater microbial communities from S. Glens Falls, New York, USA - GMW60B uncontaminated upgradient, 5.4 m (SPAdes)... ...
CACCATCCCCCCGCCTTTGACGATCCCGTAGCCTTTATTCATCGTTCCTCCAACTCCTCCTCGGTTGTCACTTCCCCCCCACCCTTCGGCCCGCCCACACCCTTAGCGTCAGCCGAAGACAATAAAGAAGGCACCGTGTCTCGCCCCTCACCGTCCGATCGCGGCAGTGCTGGGCTCGGTGCCTCTTATGTCGTCGTGCGTCGTCGTGTGAATTGTCTGTTGCTCACGGCGCGGTGTTGGGAGCGCCCTTGTGGTGCGCCACATACATCCCTGCGTCCAGTGCATGGCAGCCCCAGCCCCGATGACGATTGGCAACGCTACGTCTCATGAATCGTAGCGCTACCGGGATTCGAACCCGGGTTTCTTGGTTGAGAACCAAGCGTCCTGGGCCAGGCTAGACGATAGCGCCATGCCGCCCCACCCGTATAGCTCTGCCCCACTCTCTTCATCGGAGTGTTTCATGGCTGAGAACCATCCCACCACCTGTCGCTTTGCCGCGAAGCGGCAACCTCGGCCAACGCCGAGGTGTCGCCTTTAGCGACGCGGCAGGTGGTGGGACCATGCGTCCTGGGCCAGGCTAGACGATGGGGCCGTAACCGTCGCGTGACGGACGTCCTGCCCCTGCTTCGCGCTGTTGTGCTTGGAACACGCCCGGGTCCTGCCAACAGTGCCACGCCAGCCCCGTCATCGCGCCTCCAGCAATCGGACGGGATGAGCCTCAGGGTCTCCCAACAGCCGTCACAGATGTCCTGATTGTATGCGATTTCACGGGACGGGTCAAGCGGCGCTTCGACGATGCTCAGGGCCGCGTCCTGAGCCGGAGTCGAAGGACGCGGCTGCGCGAACGCCTCTCCACCCACGGTGGTCAGAGAGACGATGGCCGAGTGCGTCCCTCGTCCGAGCGAAGCGGTCGTCCGTCGTCTTTCGTGTGCGGTGCTAGTGCTTCGACAGGATTGACATGAGAGATCCAAAGGCTCAATCCTGTCGAAGCAGTCCATCGTCAATAGTCCATGGTCGATAGTCAGACGAAACAACCAAGGCGACAACTCGTTGTTTGCTATGGACTGCGGACTCTGGACTATCGACTGCTCCGTCCACACCCCGCGAGTGTGACCAGCGTAGGCGGAGCGCTCGACTACGCAGCTCAAAGTGGACGGAGCACTAGCGGTGGCGCTTTCGTGTCTCGCTGAGCGGCAGAAAATCCGCGGGGTGCTTGCAGTGCCCCACGGCGGTCTCGTAGGAGATGGCCCCCTGGTGGTAGAGCTCCTTCAGCGTATTATCCATCGTGCACATCCCGTACTGGGCGCCGGTTTGAATGACCGTCGGCAGCTGGTCCGTCGCATGCTCACGGATCAAATGCCGGACGGCCGGGGTCGCCACCATGATCTCATACGCCACGACGCGGCCGGGACGGTCAAGCCGAGGCAGGAGCTGCTGAGACACCACGCCCTGCAAACAATCCGCCAGCTGGATCTTCACCTGCTGCTGCTGGTAGGGCGGGAAGACATCGAGAATCCGGTCAACCGTCTGCGGGGCGTCCGGGGTATGGAGTGTCGCCAGCACCAAGTGCCCCGTCTCGGCGGCCGTCAGGGCGGTGGCGATGGTCTCCAGGTCCCGCATTTCTCCGACGACAATGACATTGGGGTCCTGCCGGAGCGCCCGCCGCAAGGCCTCGGCGAAGGACTTGGTGTCGGAATAGACTTCGCGCTGCTTGATGATGGACCGCTGGTGGTGAAAGACGTACTCAATGGGGTCTTCGATGACGATGACCATCTCCGACCGGTCGTGGTTGATGAGGTCCACCATCGCCGCCAGCGTGGTGGTTTTGCCGACGCCCGTGGGGCCGGTGACCAGCACCAAACCGTTGGTTTTCCGCGTCAATTCGGTGACCACCGGCGGCAACCCGAGTTCCTCGAGGCTGCGGATCTTCCTCGGCACGATGCGGAAGGCCGCTTCCACGCTGCCCCGCTGGTAGTGGACGTTGATCCGGAACCGCCCGAGGTCCTGCACGGCAATCGAAAAGTCCAATTCCTGTTCCCGTTCGAAATAGGCCTTCTGGCGGTCGGACAGCAGGCTGTAGATCAGGCGCTTGGTGTCGTCGCGAGTCAACGGCGGCCCCTCGGTCCGAATGAGGGCGCCATCAATCCGCAGAATGGGGGGTGATGCGACGACCATGTGCAGGTCCGAGGCGCGCTGCTCCAAGGCCATGCGCAGGAGCCCCACGATGTCCGCGCGGCTGGGCTCCTGGGCGAGGCCTGTGTCGTGCTCCGTCACGATCGGCGGCCGCTCAAGCTCAGCCATCAGCGCCGGTGCGTGTGGCCGCATCTGCGGCATCTGTGGCCGATCGGATCTCCAAGACCGCGAGGCGGAGTTCCTCCGGTTTGTCCGCAATGCGCATCGCCTCCTCCAGCGACACCAAGCCGTCCCGGACCAACTGGTGCAGCGCCTGCGTCATGGTGCGCATCTGGTGCAGACGCCCGTCGTGGAGCAGCGGCGGAATCTGGTCCGTCTGCCCCTCCCGCAGGCACTCCCGAATCCTCGGCGTCATGATCAGCACCTCGCAGGCGGGAATGAGCCCGGCGCCGTCGCGCCGGGGCAGTAGGCGCATCGTCACGATCCCTTTCAACGCGAGCGACAGTCGAAAGCGGACCGTCTGCTGCTGGTGAGGCGGGAAGAAGGCCACGATTCGCTCAATGGTGGTGAGGACGTTGGTCGTGTGAATGCAGCTGAGCACCAACTGTCCGGATTCCGCGGCCAAGAGCGCCGATTCCATCGCCTCCCGGTCGCGGATGTCGCTGATGAACAGGACATCCGGACTTTGGCGGAGGACGTTTTTCAAGCCTTCGCTGAAGGACTTCGTGTCGACCCCGACTTCGCGCTGGTTGATCACGGCCTGCCGCTCGGTAAACAGAAATTCGATCGGGTCCTCGAGCGTCACAATATGGCAGGCGGTGGTCTGGTTGAGATGCTCGAGGATGGCGGCGACGGTCGTGGATTTGCCGCTGCCCGTCGGACCGCCAATGAGCACCAGCCCGCGCCGTTCGTCGGCCAGCGTGGTGAGCGCGGCCACGGGCAGGTGCAGCGCCTCGAAACCGAACACGCGGTCCTGGATGCGGCGGATGACCAGCGCCACGCTGCCGCGCTGCCACAGGATGTTCGCGCGGAACCGGCCGGCGGCTTCACGCTCAAACGCGAAGTTGAGTTCCCGATGCGTCTGGAACAGCTGCTGCCGCTCCGGGCCCATCAGGTCGTAGGCAAACTGCAGCAGTTCCGCCCGGCTCAACGGTTCGGTGTGACACGCCTGGAGCTGGCCGGCGACGCGCAGAAAGGGACGCGCCCCGACCTTGAGGAACAGGTCGGAGGCATTCTGCTCGACCATGGCTTGTAAGAGGCGATCGCTCTCCATCCCTCAGTCCGGCGTCCGTAGCCCAAGTCGCTCCCTCTATGGACTACGGACTATCGACGATGGACTCTGCTATAGCTCGGCTAAAAGTATACCCAACATCTGAAACAAAACACAAGGTACGGGCCGCGGTCAGACTGGACGGAAAACACCAACACCTACCTTCCGCGCGGGAAGGTAGGTGTTGAGAGAGAGCCGTTGCGGTCGGTTATCGAGCAACGGTATTGCCGGCGGCCGTGGGAGTTGACGCTGAGCCGGGCTGCGCTGGTGGTGGCTCGGGTGGCGCTTCCCGCTCAACGAGCACCTTCCGCTCGGCATCCAAGATGTAGGCCTTGGTTTCATCGAGCTGATATTTCGCGATAATGTCTTTATTGAGGGCGCTGAGCCGGCTCTGCTCCTCCGAAAAGTACTGCTGGAGCACCTGCATCCGAATCAGAATCCCCTGGCGTTCCTGCAGCACCTTGGTGTACTCCGCCATCTGGGCCTCGTCCGTAAACCGGAACGCCACGTGTTCCCCCGCATCAGACGGCGCGGCGGCCTGTTGGGCCGACGATCCGCTTGCGGCCGCCTTGGCGCTTTGTTGCTCCTGGGCCTGCAGCGCCCACACGAGCCCCGCACTGACCAGCACTGCCCCGATGAACCAGAAGAATGTCCGTCTCATTTCCTCCTCATCTTGTTGTGCCGGATCCTGTGGCTCCGTGGATGACTCCATGGTCGCATCCGCCTTGATGTCCTTGACACTAACATAGCTCCCGTGGCGTGTCAACCCCACCGCCTCTTTGAGCGTCTGCGCTGTGCTTGTTGCACAGCGCAACGCCGCCGACCGCCGTCGGCGGCGGCCCACCGGTGGTGGGCAGTCTCAAAGAGGTGGTGGGGTCAAGGTTGCGCACGACGTGTCGGTGTGGCACGCTCCCGTGCCTGGCCCACGCCGAACTCGAGCGGACAGTCGTGCAGCCACGGCGCCATATCCGGCGGGATCGGGGCGATCACCTGCACCGCTTCGCCGCGCGTCGGATGGAGAAACCGCATCCCATACGCGTGCAACAACTGGCGGTGGATCTCGTGTGCCACCCAAAAACTCGGCGGTCGCTTGCCGTAAACCGGGTCACCCAAGACCGGATGCCCCAAGTGACTCAGATGGACCCGCACCTGATGCGTCCGTCCGGTCTCCAGCGACACCTGCAGGATGGAATACGGAAAAGCGCCCTGGGCCTCCTGTGCCCGCGTCCGTTTCAGCACCCGGAAGTGGGTGACCGCTTGACGTCCCCCGAGATAACGGACCGCCATCACCTTGCGATGGATCGGGTGGCGCCCGATGGCGGCCTCGATGGTTCCCTCGTCCTGAGCCACATGGCCTTCGACGAGCGCGACGTACACCCGTGTGAGCGTCCGGGCCTTCAGCTGCTTGGCCAGGGCCCGCAGCGCGCCTTCGGTCTTGGCCACGACCAACAGCCCTGAGGTGTCTTTGTCGAGGCGGTGGACGATCCCGGCCCTCGGCAGCACAGACCTGAGACCTGAGACCTGAGACCTGAGACTTTTTGGTTTGGTCTCCTGTCTCTTGTCTCCGGTCTCTTGTCTCTCCCGAAGGTGCCACAGAATCGCATTCACCAAGGTACCCGACCAGTGGCCCGGTGCGGGATGGGTCACGAGGCCCGGCGGTTTGTTGACCACCAGCACCTGTCCGTCTTCGTAGACGACCTCCACGGGGATGGGCTCTGGGGTAAGGTCGGCCTGACGGCTCGGAAGCGCCCCCAACTGGTCAAACCGCGCCAGGATCGTCTCGCCGGGTTGCAACAGCCGATGGGCCTTGGCGACCTGTCCGTTAATGGTCACCGCCGTCTGGCGGATCGCCCGTTGGATAGCGGCGCGGGACAGCGTCTGCGGCAAATGGCGCACCAGATAGCGGTCCAGCCGCTGACGGGATTCCTGGGCCCCGACGACAAACTGATAGCGGCGCGGCATCGTGAGCAATCAGCAATCAGCAAAACACATAAGCCACTCTGTTAGCCATGTCGGCTTTTTGCTGACTGCTGACTGCTGGCTGCTGGTTGCTGATCGCGTGGGGCGTTTGTCCTCTTTATCACCAAGCCAATCCCCACGATCAGTGCCAGCAGGCTGATGAGCTGCGGGAGCGTCCAGCTCGCCCACACCACCGGCTGGTCCCCTCGCCAGAATTCCAGCGTCCAACGGATGACGGCATACCCGATCAGATAACAGCCCAGCAGCGCCCCTGGACGGGACAGCCTCGTGCGCGTTTGCAGTTTCCTGAGCAAGAGGTACAACACGACCAGGCTGGCGGACTCAAACAACTGTGTGGGGATGACCCGATGGGCATGCCCGGGGAACGCGACCCCGAACCAGGCATCGGTGGGCTTGCCGTAACAACAGCCATTGGCGAAACACCCGATTCGCCCCACGGCATGCCCCAGAGCGACGAACGGAATCACTTGATCCGTGCTGCGGAGAAACGGATACCCGTGCGTGTTGAAGTACAGGGCTTGGCCCAGCAGCCCGCCGATAAATCCCCCGTACCAGACCAGTCCCCCGTGCCAGAGGGCCAGGGTTTCTTGCGGCTGGCTCCGATACGCCTCCCAATTCAAGATGACGTACAACACGCGGCCGCCGAGGATGCCCCCGATCATCGTCCAGCACCCCCAGTCCAGGAGGGCCGCTTCGCGCATGGGGACCCCCTCCTGCAACGCGCGCTCCGTCACATGCGAAGCCAGACCCACCGCCAGGAGAAACGCCACGGCTAACGCTGCGCCGTAGCTGTAGACGGTCACTGGACCGAGTTTCAAGAGAATGGGATGCATGAGATCAGTAACGAGTGATGGGTGGTGAGTGAAGAGTGAAGAGTGGCCCGATGCCCTGGTTTCCTTGTTTGCCGTTCACTCGTCACTCCTCACTCGTCACCCCCGATGCTTTCTCACGAACAGTTGCCACAGCAGCCAGGTTACGCCGATGGTGATGGCCGAATCGGCGAGATTAAACACCGGCCAGACGCGCAGATCCAGGAAATCCACGACGTAGCCGAGCCGCACCCGGTCGATGAGATTGCCGATGGCCCCGCCCAGAATCAACGCCAACGCCACGTCCGTGGGCCACCCGTGCCGAGACTGACGCACGAACTCCACGACCACCCACAGCCCCACGGCGACGGAGATGAGCACAAACACCCCTGGATGCCCCTGGAAGAGCCCGAAGGCGGCCCCGGTATTTTGGACATACGTCAGGTGGAGGACATGCGGAATGAGCGGAAGGCTCTGGGAGGGTTGGACGGCGGCCTGGATGGCCCGCTTCGCCATCTGATCGCCCACCACGACCAGCGCGACGATCAGCCACTTCGTCATGACCGCACCTCTCCACGGACTACCGGACCTCGGTCGAGGCGCGAGGGCTGATGCACACAGGAGGGAACGCGAACGCCGGCCGTCGGAGGTCTCGGCAGGCTACGGCTTGGCTTTCTGTTCTTTCGCCCGCTGGCAACCGATGCACATCGAGGTGTACGGAACCGCCTTGAGGCGGCTCATGGTGATGGGCTTGGAACACTGTTGGCAGACGCCGTAGGTGCCGTCGTCAATCCGCTTCAACGCTTCATCAATTTGGTAGAGCACTTCCTGCTCGCTGGAGGCGATGCTCACCGACAACTCCCGCTCATAGGTGTCGGCGGACATGTCGGCCATATGCACGGGGTAGGACGATAGGTCGCCCGACGCCTCACGGGGGGTCTTGGAGGCCTCGCGGGCGATCGCCCGGATCTCGCCGGCAAACTTCGTGCGTTCCACCATGAGCGCTCTCCGAAACTCTTTCAGCTGGCGTTTGGTCATGGCCCACGTCCTTCGTCCTTCTCGTCCTTGCGCCTGCTCATCCTGCCCTGCCCTCTGCCGCAGACGCCGTCACCGTCGACACCACGGCCACGCAGCGGTCACACAACTGCGGATGTTTCGCATGTGCCCCGACGCTCGGGCGGTATTTCCAGCACCGCTGGCATTTCGCCCCCGGAGCCCGCTCCACGCCGATGCCCGCCAGCCCCTCAACCGAGCCCGCGGGCGTCACTCCCGCGCCGGGCTTCCCGTCCTGCATCACCCGCACGCCGGACACCACCAGCGCCTCGGCGAGCGCCTCGCGGTAGTCCTCGCACAGCCGGCTGAGGCTCGGGTCGGTCACCAGCAGGGTCACCTCCGCCTCGAGCGGGCTGCCGATGAGTCCGCTCGCGCGCTTCGTCTCCAGCGCCTTCATTGCGGCATCCCGGATCGCCAGGAACCGCTCCCATCGCTGCGCGAGGGGCTGATCGGCGCTCTCGCAGAACCGGTCGGGCCATAATGCCAGATGCACCGACGGCTCGTCAACCATGTTCCCGCCCCGCATCACCTGCCACACGTCTTCCATTGTGGCCGGCAAAACCGGGGCCAGGATTTTCGCGAGCCCAGAAAGTATACCATACAAGACGGTCTGCGCACAGCGCCGCCCCGGCGCATCGGCCGCCTCGGTGTACAGCCGGTCTTTCAGGACGTCGAGATAAAACGAGGACAACTCCAGGACGCAGAACTGATAGACGGCGCGGAACACCTGGTGAAATTGGTAGTGTTCGTAGGCGTCAGTTACCGTGTCCCGCAAGGCTTGCAGGCGCTGCAGCGCCCAGCGGTCGATCTCGGGACATGACGCGTACGGCTGCGCGTGCCGCTTGGGGTCGAAATCATAGAGGTTGGCCAGCAGATACCGGAAGGTGTTGCGGATCTTGCGGTAGGCTTCCACCATGCGCTCCACGATCGCGTCGGAAATCCGGACGTCCTCGCGGTAGTCGGACGACACGACCCACAACCGGAGCACCTCGGCGCCGTAACGGGCCACGATTTCCTGGGGCGCGATGACGTTCCCCAGGCTCTTGGACATCTTGCGCCCTTCCCCGTCGACGACGAAGCCGTGGGTGAGCACCTGTTCGTAGGGCGCTTTGCCGTAGAGCGCCGTCGCCGTTACCAGAGACACTTGGAACCATCCGCGATGCTGATCGGAGCCTTCGAGATACATCCCGGCCGGCCAGGTCAATTCCGGCCGCGCCTTCAGCACGGCCTCGTGGCTCACGCCGGAATCAAACCACACATCGAGGATGTCCGTTTCCTTCCGCAGCGCAGTACCGGAGCACGTCGGGCAGGTGGCCCCGGGCGCCAGTTCCTGCGGGGTCAGCGTAAACCACGCATCGGCGCCCTGCTTCGTCAGCGTCTGCTCGATCTGCTCAATCACCCGGACATCCAAGAGAGGCTTCTCGCAGGCGACGCAATGCAGAACCGGAATAGGCGTGCCCCAGTACCGCTGGCGGGACAGGCACCAGTCGGGCCGGCTCTCGAGCATCCCGGAGATGCGGTTGAGGCCGGCCTCCGGCACCCACCGCACTGTCCGAACCGCCTCCAGCAGGCGCTGCCGCAACCCGTTGTGCTCGACGCTGAGGAACCACTGGGGCGTGGCGCGGAAGATGACCGGCTGCTTGCAGCGCCAGCAATGCGGGTAGGAGTGAATGATTGACTCTTCGTGCAGCAGTAACTGCCGCTTCTTGAGGTCCGCGATAATCTTCGGATTGGCCTCCCATACCGATTCCCCTGCCCATTGCGGAACATCTTTGGTAAATCGGCCCTGCTCATCAACTGGCGAGAGTACTTCGAGGCCAAAGCGCTGGCCGATGACGTAGTCTTCGTGCCCGTGTCCAGGAGCAATATGAATCACCCCGGTTCCCTCGCCCAAATCCACGCCCTCATCGGTGACGCCGACGGTGTCGGCCCGGCCGAACGGGTGCGCGCACGCCAAGGCCCGTTCGCCAGCAACGCGCGAAGCACCGAGCACCTTACCATGCACCGATTGAAGCACGGAGAGGTCCTTCAATCCTAATATCTGGCATAACTCATCTAGCCGCGACTGCGCGACAACCAACCGCTGTTCTCGGCCGTGGCGATCGTGGGCCTTCACTAGGACGTATATCTCCTCTGGATAAAAGCAAAGCGCGACGTTAGCGGGAAGCGTCCACGGCGTGGTCGTCCAGGCAACAACCGCCGCGCCGTCCCATGCGCCGCCTTCATGAACAACGGCTGGAGGCCGTTTGAGGGGAAACTTTACATAGATGGATGAGTCCTGTCGCTCCTCATACTCGACTTCCGCTTCGGCGAGCGCGGTTTCGCAGGTCGCGCACCAATACACGGGTTTCTTCCCATGATAGATGTAGCCCGCCTTGACCAGCTCCTTGAAGGTGCGCAGGATCGTCAGCTCATAGTCCTGGGCCATCGTCAGGTAGGGGCGGCTCCAGTCGCCGGACACGGCCAGGCGCTTGAACTGCTCCCGCTGAACCTCCACGAAGCGCTGGGCGTAGGCGCGCGCCTTCGCGCGGAAGGCGACCTGGTCAATCTGGTGCAAGGTTTGCTTGAGCTCCTTGAACAACTGGTGCTCAATGGGCATGCCGTGGCAGTCCCATCCCGGCACGTAGGGGCTGGCAAACCCTCGCATCGTCTTGTAGCGGACGATGACGTCCTTCATCACCTTGTTCAACGCATGGCCGATGTGGATGTCCCCGTTGGCATAGGGCGGCCCGTCATGGAGGATGAACGGCGGGCGGCCGCGCCGCGCCTGCTGGATCTTCTCATAGAGCCCCATCGCCTCCCACAGCGCCAGGATTTCCGGCTCGCGCGTGGGCAGCTCCGCCTTCATGGGAAAGTCAGTCTTGGGGAGGTTCAGCGTCGACTTGTAGTCCATCGGTTGTGCCAGTTATGCCCGTTAGCCCGTTACGCCGGTTACCGGTTAGACCCGTTGGGCTACTTGTGCCCGTTGGTGCGCTCGGAGATACCGGCGAAAGCCATCAATGATTTTTCGTGCCTTTTCGGCTTGCTGATAGACATCTTGAAATTGAGAGGATGAGATCCTGCGGATATCGAGCGCGACATAGAAACAGGTTTGAACTTCTGAAACCGAGCGTCGCGCATACGCCAAGAATCTCATGAACTCGCGATTCGATTGGCTGTCAAACCCTTCTGCGATATTGTTCATGATCGACAGAACTGCGCCCTCAATTTGGTCGGCAAGACGAAAGCTATGATTCGCGCGGAAGGCTCGTGTGAGGACATAGACGGCGTTCGCCAATTTGCGCGCCTCTTGCCAACACTCCAAATCTCCAAATCGTGTAATCTTCATCACCGGCTCAACGGGCTCAACCGGCTCAACCCTGCAATCGTTCGACCATTGCCGTCATTAACTTGGTCAGGAGGGGCTCGGCCTTTGCCGCGACGGCAATGATGTCTTCGATCTTCACCGGTTTGAGCGTCTCCGGAATGCAGAGGTCGGAGATGATGCTCGCCGCAAACACCCGCAGGCCGCTGTGCACGGCGGTGATCACCTCAGGCACGGTGGACATCCCCACCGCATCGGCGCCGGCGGCCCGCAGCCACCGGTATTCGGCCTTCGTTTCCAGCTGGGGGCCCAGCACCGCGACATAGACCCCTCGACGGACTGGGAGCTTCGCGGCGCTCGCAATCTCCTCCGCGAGGTCCAGCAGCGTGGCATCATACGGATGGATCATGTCTGGAAAGCGCGGACCGAGTGTTTCCTCATTGGGCCCCACCAACGGGCTGGTCCCGAGAAAATTCAGATGGTCGGTGATGAGCATGAGATCGCCGATGGCGAAGGCGGGGTTCAGTCCCCCCGCCACGTTGGAGATCAGGATGCTGTCCGCCCCGAGGGCTTTCATCACCCGCACCGGGTAGCCGACCTCATCGGCGCGGTAACCCTCATAGAGATGAAAGCGCCCGTCCATGATGACGACCGGCTTGTCGCCCAGGCGGCCGAACACCAGCCGTCCCCGATGGCCCGGCGCCGTGGAGCGGGGCATGTGCGGCAGCTCGGCATACGGGATGGTGGTCGTCTGGCTGACGTGCTGCAACAGCTGGGACAGCCCCGTGCCGAGGATGATGCCGACGCGAGGACTGCCTCTCAGCTTCGCGGGGATCGCCTGGAGCGTCTCCTGCACCCGCGCCGACACGGGGGCCATCGTTTCAGGGGCCATCGGCTCTGGCTACCTCACCGCGCGCGCCAGATCGTAGAGCGAGGTGACGAGGAACATCTTCGCGAACCAGATCAGCCCGAATAAGACCAAGGGAGACAAATCCAACACGCCCAGCATCACCATCGGGATCTTGCGGCGAATCAGGTCAAAGACCGGCTCGGTGGCGGACCGCAGCAATCGGACCAGCGGATTAAAGGGGTCGGGGCTCACCCACGAAATCAGCACGGCAACGACGACGACCAGCTGGTACACGTCGAGGACCTTGCTGAGCACAGTGGCCGCCGCGACCAGAAAATTGCTGACGAAGAACATCAGCCGCCGCCTGCGTCATGTTTCGACAACAACCATGACAATTCTTTCGAGCGCTTGGCCGCCGCCAGCACCCCGGCCTGCAGGATGGTCGCCAGCCCCTTCTGTCGGAAGACGCGCAGGGCGGCCTCGGTCGTGCCGCGTTTCGAGGCCACCCGTTCAATCAACGCCTCGAGGTCTTCGGTCGAGCCGTTGACGAGCCTGGCGCTGGCCAGCGCGGTGCGAACGGCCAGCTCCTGCGCCACGGCCTGCGGCATGCCGCCCCGCACGCCCGCGTCCCGCAGCGCCTGAAAGATGAGGAAGAAATAGGCCGGGCCTGAGCCGCTGATGGCGGTGACGACATCAAACAGGCGTTCCGGCAGCTCCACCACCGTCCCCACCGATTCGAAGATGGCCTTGGCCAGCGCGCGGTGGGACGGCTTCGCCCTCCGCACGCCTCTCAGGACGGACACGGCCGCTCCAACGGTTGCGCCGAGGTTGGGCATCACCCGGACCACCGGACAGGGCCCCAGCAGACGTTCCAGCGCACGGAGCTGCAGGCCCGCCGCAATCGAAATCACCAGCACCTGCTTCGACCCGCGGCGCTTCAACACACGTCCCAACTCTGTCAGCACGGGCCGCGCGTCTTGGGGTTTGACCGCCAGAATCACGACGCGGCAGCGTCGAGCGGCGTCTTCGAGGCTCGCCGCCGCCACCGCATACCGGCTCTCGACCTGCCGCCGCGTCTGGGGATTGGCTTCGACGACCCGCAGGCGCTTGGCGGGCAGTCCCGCCTCCAGCAGGCCCCGGATGAGCGCCTGCCCCATGTTGCCGGACCCAATAATGCCGATCGTTGTGCCACGCAAGATCGAGACAGGAGACCTGAGACCTGAGACATGAGACCGACCAGATTTACTCGTCGTCTTTTCCATTCTATTTTTCCAGTCTCCGGTCTCCAGTCTCCGGTCTCCGGTCTCCGAAGATGGCGGTGCCGATGCGGACGAAATCGGCCCCTTCTTCGATGGCGGCTTCGAAGTCCTGCGACATGCCCATCGAGAGGCGCAAGGTACAAGGTGCAAGGTGCAAGGCAACCTCCGTTTCATCGCGCAGCATCCGAAGACGACGGAACGAGGGACGAGCGTCTTCCGGGTCATCGCTGAAGGGGGCGATGGTCATCAACCCGCGCAGCCACAGATGCGGCAGTTGCGTGATAGTGTCGGCCAGTTGCGGCGCCTCCGCCGGCGTGCAGCCGAACTTCGTGGCCTCGTCGGAGACGTTCACCTGGATGAACACCTGAATAGGTTCAAGGTTCAAGGCACAAGGTTCAAGGTTGGTGTGTCCTTGCGCCTTGAGACTTGCACCTTGCGCCTGTTGTTTGGCCGCGTGGCGCTCCAGCTCGCGTGCCAGCGCCGCCGAATCCACCGAGTGGATCATCTGGAAGCACTGGGCGGCGGCTTTGGCCTTGTTGCGCTGCAGATGCCCAATCAGGTGCCACCGGATAGGCGCAAGGCTCAAGGTACAAGGCTCAAGACTTTGATCTTGAAAACTTGCACCTTGAACCTTGGACCTTGTACCTAAGACCTCCTGCTTTGCTCGGGCTTCTTGGACGCGGTTTTCCCCGAGATCCCTGACGCCCAGTGCCACGACCTCGCGCATGCGCTCGAGGGCCACCCCTTTGGTCACGCAGATGAGCGTCACCGAGGAGGGATCGCGCTGGCTGCGTTGACAGGCCGTTTCGAGCCGTCGCCGGACGTTCTCCAGATTCCGCGCGAGAAGATCCTTTGAGGACGACGCATTGGACGTCATGGCTTCGTGCGGAGTTCGGGGTGCGGCGTGCGGGATGAACCACGATCCTCTGAACGCTCTTCAACTCCGCAATCCACACTCCGCATCCCCCACTGGAAAGCACGGCAGGTACTCTAACACAGGCAGGAAGGCACCGTCAATGAAAGGCACGATGGTGGCAGGATCCACCACGCTAACGGCAGATTGCCAGCAGTAAACAATACATCGCCGATAGCAGATGGGAAACGCATACCAATAAGGAGGATGTTACAACGAGAGAGGATTACTTCTTCTTGGAAGGCCCGCCGGAAGTAGAATCTGTATTGCCGGGAGGCGTCGGCGTTGTCGCCGTCACGGTCGTCCCATTCCTCCAGCCGTTCGAGTCCACAACAGGCTTCAGGGTGTTGGGGAGACTGTCATCTCCGTCGCCCAGCGTATTCCGCGTGAGCGTGCTGGTGGTGCCCGTCACGGCTCTGGCAACCGCCCACCCTTTAAAATCGGTGCTGCGGAAGAAGACATTACTGTGCCGGGCCTCAATGCCTGCGCGCATGACTCCTTCGTTCACTTGGATCTCGCCGGACTCGCGGTGGTCAACGATCACCAAATGCACCGTCTTGGTGCTCTTGTGCTTCTTCTTGTCGCCGTCCGGGCTATCGCCGATATCTCCCGAAAAAACCGCCGTGGCCTGGGTGGAGCCGAAGATATGGAGAATCGCCGACCCCGGTTTGCCATCTGCAACCGTGAGAATGCTGCTCGCCTTCATATTAATCGTCTTGGCATCGGCCACGTAGTGCTTAGTGCGCTCGAGTTCCAGGTTGACCTGTCCCGAGAGGTTGAGCAGCTGGGCATCAGGTGGAACCTCTTTGGGCTCGTAGATGGTCGGATCGCCGTTCAAGGTGATGATCTCTCCGTCAACCGCCGAGTTTTTGCCGATCACGACGTTCTGCGGATTAAACGTAAAGACATCGCCCCCCACATGACTCATCCGGAGATTCACGGTTACGTCGGTCGGATCCGTCGGGATCCTCCCGCTCCGGATCGAGGAGCTATCAGGCACGTCGCTATGGTCCAAGTCGATGTAGCCGTCGCCGCCGCCGTGGGTGGGGTTATCGTTTCCGACGGTGCGAATCACATCAGGAGACGGTTGCGGAGGAAAGATGCTTAAGCTGGTCGTGACGTTCGACGGGTCCACCCCATTGCCCTTCGCGGTGAGGGCATAGGTCGCCTGTCCGTCTCCTTCCGAAGTCCCGGTGTCACAGGGCGCGCCAGGCTCACACACCTTCGCCAGCGTGGGGGCCGTCAAGCCACCGTTCGAAGACATCCCGGACGCCCCCCCGCCGCCGAAACCCAGAGTGGTCCCCGAGCCGCCCCCGCCACCCAAGGACGTCCCACTGGAGAACGAAGAGTCGTTTCCTGAATCTGAGCCAGCGGCCGCTGAGGTTCCGCACAGCAGGTAGGACCCATACGCCGTCATGACGGGGTCCGCACAGGCGCCGGCGGCCAGCTTCGGCGGCGTCGTGGTTTGCAGGGTCATTACCGCCTGGTCCAACGAACCTTCAGCCCCCCAGAATTGCTGGTTGATGCCAAGCGCCCGTTCGGCGATGCGCAGGTCGTTGGAGCCGCGGGTCAGGAGGACGGTAGTGAAGGAGAAAATGAAAAAGACCACCAGGTAGATGTACAGCAGCCCGAACACGCCCCGCTTGTCACCGGAGCGGTGGCTTCGAATTACGGTGGTCTTCTGATTCCTACGTTGTTTCATGTCTCGCTTTCGGCAGCCCAACTATCCCTCTGGACTTGTGGCTTTGCGACCCCGCCTTACGACGGGAGTGCCTTTCTCGGTGCGAGTCGTTCTTGTCTTTCACTGGGGAGTATACCATAGGGTTCCTGAAATGTCTAGCTTTTTTAAAACAATTTTAAAATTTAACATGAAACATAATTTGACCACGGTTCTCTATGAAAACCACTCGGATCTCGTCGAGGATTGAGTCAAGAAGCGATGGCTCTGTGGAGCCCCCCGGGCAAGCCCTGGGCCCCTTCTTGCTTCGCCCCTACGTGGCGACATCCTGAGCAAGGGCCCCAGGCCAAGGCCTGGGCCCGCGTCGAAGGGTCGAAAAGCTTCCTCGCCAGCTTCGTGGGTGACGTGGAGCCGGGGCCCCCGGCCGCCCGGAGCCGACGGCGCCGAGAGTGCGGCGCGGCGAGGACGGCTGGGGTGGGCCGCACGCCCCGCGGCGTGCGGCACGCCTGTCGCCGCCCTGATGGCGGCTCGGTTGCGCAGCGGCAGGACCCGCGAAGCCATGAGAAACGGGACTTTTCGACAGAGCAGTTAGCGAAGCTAAAAATACTCCACGAGCAATTGGCGGGTGCGATGCAGGACTCGGTCAACCAGGCGGGAGGGCGTCCGTGAGGAGCGTGGTGGTGGTTCGGCACACGACATCTCAGCAAGCCCAAGCGCCTGGCTGAGGGCGAGCTGAGTCCCCAACTCC
>Ga0209515_10005700_pt1 | contig 15994 bp, 16 predicted proteins | sample Subgroupgradi54m_FD_187454 | JGI IMG/M metagenome (GOLD analysis project Ga0209515, IMG submission 187454) | Subsurface groundwater microbial communities from S. Glens Falls, New York, USA - GMW60B uncontaminated upgradient, 5.4 m (SPAdes)... ...
GAGCCGTTCAACGTCAACAGCCTCGCTGCCGTGGCCGCGTGCGCCGCGCTCGAGGACCGCGCGTTCGTGCGCCGCACGCAGCAGCTGACGCGGCAGGGGCGCGGCTACATCGAGATGGAACTCGCCGCGCTCGGGTTGCGCAGCGTGCCGAGTGTGACGAACTTTGTGCTCGTCGAGGTCGGGCCGAAAGCCGCGGAGATCGCGCGACGCCTGCTGGAGCAGGGCGTCATCGTGCGCGAGATGACCGGCTGGAAGCTCGAGGGATTCATCCGGATGACCGTCGGCACGATGCCCGAGAACCGGCGCTTGATTGAGGCGCTGCGGGTTGCGTTAGGCATCGCGCGGCCATCGCGAGCCGGGCGCGGGACGCGCCGGTCGACGGGCCGGCCGGCGTGAACGTCGAGGGAGAAGGAGGTCGCTAGACAATGATCATCGTCTTGAAACCGAACGCCACCAAGCGGCAAATCTCGCATCTCGTTGAGAAGATCAAAGCCCTCGGCCTGAAGCCGATGCTCTCGGAAGGCACCGAGCGGACCATCATCGGTGTCATCGGGCCCGAGGACGTGCTGCGCGTGCAGCCGCTGGAGGTGTTTCCCGGTGTCGAGAAAGTCATGCCGGTGCTCAAGCCGTACAAGCTCGTCTCCCGCGAGTTCAAGCCGCAGTCCACCATCGTCGACATCGACGGCGTGAAAGTCGGCGGCCGGCAGATCGTCATTATGGCGGGCCCATGCTCCGTCGAAGGCCCCGAGATGCTGCTGCAAACCGCGAAGATCGTGAAACAGACCGGCGCGCAGATCCTGCGCGGCGGCGCGTTCAAGCCGCGCACGTCGCCGTACTCGTTTCAGGGCCTCGGCGAGGAAGGGCTCAAGTACCTGCGCGACACCGCGCACGCGACGGGCCTCAAGGTCGTCACCGAGATCATGGACCCGCGCGACATCAAGCTGCTCGAGCAGTACACCGACGTGATCCAGATCGGTGCCAGGAACATGCAGAACTTCAGCCTGCTCAAGGAAGCCGGTCTCTCGTCGAAGCCGGTGCTGCTCAAGCGCGGGTTGTCGGCGACGATCAATGAGTTCCTGCTCGCGGCCGAGTACATTTTGAGCCAGGGCAACTTCAACGTGATCCTCTGCGAGCGGGGCATCCGCGCGTTCGAGGACCAGACCCGCTTTACGCTCGACCTGCAAGCGGTGCCGGTGATCAAGAAGCTCTCGCACCTGCCAGTCGTCGTCGACCCGAGCCACTCGACGGGCAACTACGAGTTCGTCGGTCCGATGGCGAAAGCCGCCGTGGCCGCGGGCGCGGACGGGTTGATCATCGAGGTGCACCCGAACCCCGAGGTGGCACTGTCCGACGGGCCGCAGTCGCTGCTGCCGGAAAAGTTCGCCGCGCTGATCAAGGAGCTGGACAAGGTCGCGCGCGCGGTCGGCCGCACCGTGTGTCGACGGGCGGCGCGTTGAGGACAATGCGCAGCCGAGCCGTCCGGTCACGATGAGCCCGCGCTTCGGGCAAGTCACGATCGTCGGGCTCGGGCTGATGGGCGGCTCGCTCGGGCTGTCGCTGAAGCGACGCCGGCTTGCCAGCCGCGTCATGGGGGTGAGTCGGTCCGCGTCGACCGTGCGCCACGCGAAGCGGATGGGCGCGATCGACGACGGCACGGTCAGCCTCGAGGACGGGGTGCGCGACGCGCAGCTCGTGGTGCTTGCGACACCGGTCGATACGATCGTGCCGCTGGCGCAGCGCGCGGCCCGCGCCATGCCGTCGTCGAGCATCATCACCGACGTCGGCAGCACGAAGCATGTGATCGTCGAGGCGCTCGAGCGCACCGGCTCCAGCCGCGTGGCGTTCGTCGGCACGCATCCGCTGACCGGCTCCGAGCAGCGGGGCCTGGGTGCCAGCCGCGCTGACTTGTATGACGACGCGACGTGCATCGTGACGAAGACGAGCCGCAGCAATCGACGAGCGGTCGAGACGGTCACGCGGTTCTGGCGCGTCCTCGCACGCCGCGTGCTGGTGATGGACCCGCGCCGGCACGATCGCCTGCTGGCGGAAGTCAGCCACGTGCCGCACATGCTCGCGTTTGCACTCATCGAAGCGGCCAGTGCCGAGGCCCTGGCGACCGCGCCACGCAGTTTTCTCGACCTGACCCGTGTGGCGAAGAGCGACGCTGATCTGTGGGACGACATCCTGATCAGCAACCGCCATGCCGTGCTCGCGGGCATTCGCCGCGTGGAAGCCGAATCCAAGCGCATCCAGCGTTTGCTGCGGCGGCAAGACGCGCACGGACTCCGACAAATTTTCTCGCATGCCCAAACCATCCGCCAGCGTATCGAGTAGTGCTACGCGCAGCCGTCCGCGGCGCGTGGTGATCACCATCGACGGGCCTGCGGGGGTCGGGAAGAGCACGACCGCCAAGTTGCTCGCGCAGCGGCTGGGCTTGCTGTACCTGGACACGGGTGCCACGTATCGCGCCGTCGCGCACGAAGTGTTGGCGCACCATGCCGACCCGTCGGACGCGGCGCGCGTGGCACGATTGGCGCGCGCCGTGCGCCTCGAGTTGCAGCGCTCGCTGGAAGGCGAGCTGCGCGTGCTCGTCAGCGGCCACGACATCACGCGCGCGATTCGTTCCGAGCGTGTGACCGAAACGGCGGCGATTATCGCGCAACACCCGCGGGTGCGCCGCGCGCTGGTCGCGCTGCAGCGGAAGTTGGCGCAGCGACGGTCCGTCGTCGTCGAGGGCCGCGACACCGGCTCCGTCGTCTTTCCGCGCGCGAACTACAAGTTTTTCCTCACCGCCGACGTGCGCATCCGCGCCCAGCGCCGCCGGGAAGAATTGCTGACACTCCACGGCGAAGCGCCCGCATCGACCGCGCTCGCCCGGCAGCTCGGCCGCCGCGACCGCCTCGATCGCACGCGCATGGTCGGCCCGCTGATCAAGCCCGACGGTGCGATCGTCTTCAACACCACCCGCCTCGACGCCGACACGGTGGTCACGAGGATGCTGCGGCGCGTGCGCCCGAGCATCGTCCCGCCCGAGTCGTAACGCTCGACCCTGGCGCGGCGATTTCCCGACGCTGACGGTCGAAATTTCCGGTTGCCTTTTCGAGGGAAACACGCTATCCTACGGTACGTTTTCGTTCGCCGGCTTGCGCGTCCGGCCCAAGCTGTGACCGCCGGCAGAGGAGTTGAAGACGCATGACCACCGCGACCACCGAGGCAGTACCCGGCACCATCCTGGACGACGATGTGCCGTTGACCGAGCTCTACGCGCGCAGCCTGAAGGATATTAAGGAAGGCCAAGTCGTCAAGGGCCGCGTGATTGAAATGTCCCCCCAAGAAGTCGTGGTCGACATCGGCTACAAGTCCGAAGGCTCGATCCCCCTGCACGAGTTCCCCGACGCGAAGACCCTGAAGGTCGGCGATGAAGTCGACGTGTTCATCGAGTCGGCCGAGGACGAGCAGGGCATGCTGCAGCTGTCGAAGTCGAAGGCCGATCGGCAGCGCGGCTGGGAAAACCTCATTAACAATTACAAGGAAGGCGACCCCATCGAGGGCCGGCCCGTCCGCAAGGTCAAGGGCGGCTTGATGGTCGACATCGGCATCGAAGCGTTCATGCCGGCGTCGCTGGCCTCGTTCAAGGGCTACGCCAACCTCGACGCGCTGATCAACCAGACGATGAAGTTCATCATTCTGAAGATCAGCCGCGCCCGCAAGAACATCGTGGTCTCGCATCGCGATTTCCTCATCCAAGAAAAGGACCGGCAGCGCAAGACCGTGCTCGGCACGCTCACCGTCGGTGAGAAGCGCGGCGGCGTGGTCAAGAACCTCACGGACTTCGGCGCGTTCATCGACCTCGGCGGCGTGGATGGTCTGTTGCACGTCGGCGACATTTCGTGGGGCCGCATCTCGCATCCGTCCGAAATCCTCTCCGTCGGCCAGCAGGTGGAAGTCATCGTGCTGTCCGTCGACAAAGAGAACCAGAAGATTTCCCTCGGCCTCAAGCAATTGCTGCCGAGCCCGTGGGCGCACGCCGAGACCAAGTATCCGGTGGGCAGCCGCATCAAGGGCAAGGTCGTGAACCTCGTGCCCTACGGCGCGTTCGTCGAGGTGGAGCCGGGCATCGAAGGCCTCGTGCACATCTCGGAGCTGTCGTGGTCGAAGCGGCTCGGACATCCGTCCGAGGTGCTGGAGGTCGGGCAGGAAGTGGAAGCGATCGTCCTGTCGGTCGACTCGAAGACGCAGCGTCTCTCGCTCGGCGTTCGCCAGGCGACGGGCGACCCGTGGCAGCACGCAAAGGACAAGTACAAGACCGGCACCAAGGTCGTCGGCCGCGTGCGCCAGCTGACCGACTACGGCGCGTTCATGGAGCTCGAGGACGGCATCGAGGGTCTGCTGCACAACGCGGACATCTCGTGGACCCGCAAGATCAATCACCCGTCGGAGGTCCTGAAGAAGGGCCGCATGATCGAGGTGATGGTGCTGACCTGCGACCCCGACGCGCGGCGCATCACGCTTGGGATGAAGCAGCTCATCGCGGATCCGTGGCCCGAGCTCGTGACGCGCTTTGCGCTGGGCTCGATCGTCGACGGGACCATCACGAAGGTCGCCGGCTTCGGGTTGTTCGTGGAGATCGCGAAGGACGTCGAAGGGCTCATGCACTTGTCGGAGCTCGACCTCGGTCCGAGCGAGAAGCTCGACGACCGCTACCACGTGGGCGACCGCATCCGCGGGCAGGTGATCAAGCTCGACGAGCTCGAGCGGAAGATCGGCTTGAGCAACAAGAACCTGCCGGCCGAGTCGGTTCAGCCAGCCGCCTAAGGATCACACGCCCGGCCATGCGCGGCCAATCACGATCCGTCGCGCGGGCCGGGCGTGATGTTTTCTGCAATCGCCCAACCCAATCCCAACGCGCCCATGCCTGGTGACGTGTCCGCTCAGCTGCTCGCGATCCGCCGCGGCACCGTGCAGGTGATCTCCGACGCGGAGCTCACCGCGAAGCTGCAGACCGGCCGCCAACTGATCGTCAAGGCTGGCTTCGATCCCACCGCACCCGACCTGCACCTCGGCCACACGGTCCTCTTCCGCAAGCTCCGCCACTTCCAGGACCTCGGCCACAAAGTCATCTTCGTCATCGGCGACGCCACCGGCCTCGTCGGCGACCCGACCGGCCGCTCGCAAGCGCGCCGCATGCTCAACTGGGACGAGGTCCGCACCAACGCGCAGACCTACCAGCAGCAGATCAAAACCATCCTGCGCAGCGACCGCGAGGTCTTCGAGGTCCGCTACAACAGCGAGTGGTTTCTCGGCCGCAGCCCGCAGCTGCGCACGCAAGGCCTGCAGGTCTTCGACTTCGCGCGCTGGGTCGAACTCGCGTCGAAGTACACGGTCGCACGCCTCATCGAGCGCGACGATTTCAGCCAGCGGCTCTCGAGCGGCAAGCCGCTGAGCTTGCTCGAGCTGTTCTACCCGCTGATGCAAGGCTACGACTCGGTGAAGATCGCGGAACAATACGGCCACTGCGACATCGAGCTCGGCGGCAGCGACCAGACATTCAACTTGCTCGTCGGCCGCGAGCTGCTGCGCGAGTACGGCTACGAGCCGCAGGTGGTGCTGACGGTGCCGCTGCTCGAAGGCCTCGACGGTGTTCAGAAAATGTCGAAGTCGGCCGGCAACCACGTCGGCGTGCACGACGAGCCGGCGGAAATGTTCGGCAAGCTCATGTCGATTCCCGATCCGATGATCGTCAAATATTTCACGCTGCTGACCGACGTCGAAGACGGCTTCCTCCGCAAGCTCGAGCACGACATCGCCACGCGCGCGATCAACCCGCGCGACGCCAAGGCCGACTTGGCGCAAATGATCGTGTCGACCTACCACGGCGCGGACGCGGGGCGGCAGGCGCGCGAGCAATTCGCCCAAGTCTTCTCACGGCGCGAGCAGCCGACCGACATGCCGACCGTCAAGCTCTCGACGGTCGCGCCCGATGGGACGGTCAAGCTGATCGATATTCTGGTCGCCCACAAATTGGCCGACAGCAACAACGACGCCCGCCGCTTGATCCGCCAAGGCGCTGTGAAGATCGACGGCACGCCGGTGACCACGCCCACTGTGCCGCTTGATCAGGCGGCCGGGAAAGTCCTTCAAGTCGGCAGCCGTCATTTTCTCCGGCTCGTGTCTCCGGACTGACGGCGGCCCCACACGCCGATCCCGATCCTCGACTTGGAGAAGTCCTTGGCCGGCAGCACTTAACACTGAGTAATGATGCGTACGAATGTGGTATCTTTGAAGCAGGGTTTCTCCGGCTGTGTTCGACCGGCGCGCCAGGAGAAACATTGTCCTTCGATTGAGCAGCGGATTCAGACCACATGACGCCACGGACCGAATCGAGCAGTGCAGCGAAGGCCGCGAGCCAGCGCATGATGTTGGGCGAAATGCTCGTGCGCCGCGGGCTCATCAGCGCCGAGCAGCTCACGCAAGCGCTCGCCAAGCAGAAGCAGAGCGGTGAGTATTTGGGCGCGGTGCTCGTCCACCTCGGCATCGTCACCGAACTCCAGCTGGTCGAAGCGCTCGCTGAGCAGCTGGGCATCGCATCGGTCCGCTTGGCCGATCAGAAGATCGAGCCGTCGATCATCGGCAAGGTCCCCGCGAAGTTCGCCAGCCGCTACCATTTGATCCCGTTGTCGGTCGATCGGCACGGCTTGCGCGTGGCGATCGCGGACCCGTTCGATGTGCAAACGCTCGACGAGCTGCGGCTGCTGCTCGGCTGCCCGGTGCAGCCCGTACTCGCCACACACCGCGAAATTCAGCACGCCATCCAGCAGTACTACGGCCTCGGCGCCTCCGCCGTGGAGCAGATGCTCGACGCCAGCGGGGCCTCGGCCGCGGCGCCCGTCAGCTCCGCGCAAGATCTCGGCGAGCGCTCCGACGAAGCCTCGGTCATCGCCTTCGTCAATCAAGTCATCACGCAAGCCGTGAAAGACCGCTGCACCGACATCCACATCGAGCCGTACGAAACGTACATGCGCATCCGCGAGCGCATCGACGGCATCCTCTACGAGATGCCGATCCCGCAAGACCTCGTGCGCCTGCACCACGCCGTCGTCTCGCGCATCAAAGTCATGGCCAACCTCGACATCGCGGAGCGACGGCTGCCGCAGGATGGGCGCATCAAGGTGCGCACGGCCGCCGCGCAACCCGGCAGCCCGAGCAATGGCGGCGGAGACGAGCTCGACCTGCGCGTGTCGGTGCTGCCGACGACCTTCGGTGAAGCGATCGACATCCGCATCCTCTCCTCGACCATGCTCTACAGCCTCGAAGAGCTCGGCCTGCCGCAGGACTACTTGCAAGGGTTGGTGCAGCTCATCGAGCGGCCGCACGGCATCGTCTTCGTCACGGGGCCGACGGGCTCGGGCAAGACGACGACGCTGTATGCGTGCCTCTCGCGGTTGAACCTCACCGACCGGAAGATCATCACGATCGAAGACCCGGTCGAATACCAGATCCCCGGCATCACGCAGATCCAGGTGCACCCGAAGATCGGGCTGTCGTTCGCGCAAGGCTTGCGCTCGATGCTGCGCCACGACCCGGACATCATGATGGTCGGCGAGGTGCGCGACCCGGAGACCGCCGAGATCACGATCCGCAGCGCGTTGACCGGCCACTTGGTCTTTTCGACGCTCCACACCAACGACGCGCCCGGCGGTGTTTCGCGGTTGCTGGACATGGGCATCGAGCCGTACCTGATCGCGTCATCGGTGCTGTGCTTCATCGGCCAGCGCCTCGTGCGCATCATTTGCCCGAGCTGCAAAGAGCGCGTCGCGCCGGAGAGCTCGTTGCGCGAGCACTTCAAGCTGGCGGAGTTGCCGGAATTCGTCACGCGCGGGCGCGGGTGCAACGCGTGCAAGGGCACCGGCTTCAAAGGTCGCCGCGCGATCTACGAATTCCTGATGGTCGACGAGCAAGTGCAGCAGCTCATTCTGCAACGGTCGTCCTCCCACGATATCCTTCGCGACGCGCAGCGACGCAGCATTATGCGCACGATGCGGCAAGACGGCTGGCTGCGCGTGCTCGACGGCACCACCACGCCGCAAGAAGTGCTGCGCGTCACGTAACGAGCCGGCGATGCGCGGGTCGCCATCGGATGTTGCGTTTCTCAGTCAGAGCAACCGTGTTATACTGCCCGGTCAGACGCGACGGGGGAATCGGCTGACGTTGCGGCCACGCGCCGCGAACCTCCATCATGCCGTACTTCATCTATAAGGCGCGGGACAGCACGCAGAAGCTCGTGGAAGGCACCGTCGAAGCCGACAGCGAGACGGCCGCGATCACGCGGCTCGGCGCGGCCGGCGTGTTTCCGCTGACCATCCGGTCGGCCGACGCGCCCGCTCATGCCAGCCCGTTGCCGTCATTCGGCGGCGCTCGCCGCATCCCCAATCGCGCTTTGGCGCACCTGAGCCGCCAGCTGGCGGACCTGCTCGGCGGCGGCCTGCCGCTGTTCAACGCGCTCGCATTGCTCTCGGAGCAAACCGAGCATCGCACGTTGCGGGCCGTCATCGACCGCACTGCGGACGCGGTCCGCGAAGGGCAGGCGTTCAGCGACGCGCTCGCCCGGCACCCCGAGGTCTTCTCGCCGCTCTACATTAATATGATCCGCGCGGGCGAAGCGGGTGGCGCGCTCGACGCGGTGCTGGGCCGGCTCGCGGACCTCCTGGAAGCCGACTCGGAATTCCGCGGCCGCATCACCAGCGCTCTGGTCTACCCGTCGATCATCTTGTTCGTCGGCGCGATCACCGTGCTCGTGCTGCTGGTCTACGTCGTGCCGAAGTTGACGAGCGTGTTCACCGAGAGCGGCCAGGCGCTGCCGCTGCCCACACGGATCTTGCTGTCGATCAGCCACACGCTCTCCGATTGGTGGTGGGTGTGGATCGGGTCGCTGGCGGTCACGATCTGGTCATTCCGACGGTTCCGCCGGTCGGGTGCTGGCCACGCCGTCACCGATCGCTTCATCCTGTCGCTGCCGCTGGCTGGCACGTTGGTGCGCAAGATGCAGACCGCGCGGTTCGCGCGCAACTTGGGCGTCATGGTCGGGCAGGGTGTCGCGATGCTGCAAGCGCTCGAAGTGGCCAGCTCGACGGTGTCGAGTGTGCCGCTGCGCGAGGCGGTCGAAAGTTTGCGCGACTCGGTGCAGAGCGGGCAGAGCTTGTCCGAATCGCTGCGGACCACGGGCATGTTCCCACCGTTCGTCAGCAACCTCGTGGCGGTCGGCGAAGAATCCGGTACGCTCGAGACCGCGCTGCTGAAGATCGCAAGCAGCTACGAGCGCGAGAGCGATCGCGCGCTGGGCCTGCTGGCGACCGCACTTGAGCCGTTGCTGATCGTCGTCGTCGGGTTGGTCGTGATGTTCATCGTCATCTCGGTCTTGTTGCCGATCTTCGAACTGGGGCTGGTTGCTCAATGACAGAGTTTCATGCAGACGGTTTCGGTTGCAGGCAAACGCGGAGATCCGTGCGGACCGCGTTCACGCTCGTCGAAATGATGCTCGTCGTGATCATCATCGGCGTGCTGGCGGCGATGGTCGTGCCGCGCCTGGTCGGGCGCACCGAGCAGGCGAAGATCGCGCGCGCGAAATCCGACTTGTCCTCGATCGGTCTGGCGCTCGACATGTATGAGCTCGACATGGGCAAATATCCGGAAACCGAGAGCCTGAAAGCGCTCATCGAGAATTCGGGTGGTGCCGCGGGCGAGGGTCAATGGAAAGGTCCGTATCTCAAGAAGAAAACTTTCCAAGATCCGTGGGGCCACGACTACAAATATACGCCGCCCAGCGGCGGCAAGGACTATCGCCTGTATTCCGCGGGACCCGATGGCAACTACGACAGCGGCGACGACATCAAGAACGAGTAGGCGACCCGCGGCGCGATGGACGTTCGCATGCACCAGCTCGAGGCGTCGAGGCTTCACGTTCATCGAGATGATGTTCGTCGTCATCACGCTGACGATTTTGGTCGGCGCGTTTCTCCCGCGCTTCAGCGACAGTTACCAGCGGCTGCGCCTCGAGCGGGTCGCGTTCGATGCCGCGCAACTGCTGCGCTACGCGCAATCGATCGCCGTGTCGCGCCAGACCGTCGTGCACTGCGCGATGCGACCGGTGGCGCAGGGCAAAGCCTCGTCGCTGGTCGTCACCGTTCCGAACGATGACGCCGGGCGCCCGAAATCCATGGACATCCCCGACGGGATCACGATGTCGCTGGGCGAGCGCCACGAGCCCGTCGCGGTCGATTTCTTTCCGGATGGCACGAGCCAAGCGGCCGACAGCCAAGCGGCCGATATCCGAGTGGCTGATGACTCCGGCAACGGCTATCGCATCGCGGTCAATGAGACGACGGGCTACGTCTCGGTCCAGGCCGGGCGTGCTGCTCATTGAAGCGACCATCACGGTCGCGGTTATCGCGGTGTTCCTCGTGCTCCTGACGCGGTCGTTCGGCTCGAGCCTGCGCGCGCTGCGCCAGACGCAGGAGTACCAATTGGCGCTGCGCCTGGCGGAGCAAAAGCTCGCGGAGCTTGAGCTCGACGCTGAACTCGGCACGTTGCCGTCCGCTCCGGCGACCACGACATCGGCGTTCCCGGAACCATGGAGCCGCTTCGAGTGGTCGATGATCCGGACGCGCTTCCAAGCGCCGAACATGCTACTCAACGGCAACCCGCCGGCAGTGGACCGTCTCAGCCTCACCGTCGCCGACACGCACAGCACCTCGGGCGCACGCGTGAATCTCACGACGCTGGTCTTGCACACGACGGGCAGTTGACGCGGTGCGACGCGACCGAGCCGGTACGATCCATGCTGGCGATGCACCGAGGCGGGCACCACGCCCACCGGCGTGGTCGCCGAGGAAGTCCCCGCAGCGCGGCAGCGCGAAGGGGGAAGTGCCGCGGCGCGCTGGCGGCGCGGCCGACCGAGCCGGTCTGACATTCGTCGAGCTGTTGATCGCGGCGACGATCTTCGCGATCCTCGGCGTCGGCCTCTCCTCCCATCTGCGCGCGGCGATGGTCGTCTGGCGGCGGACCAATGACGCGGCCGATCAGTCCCAGCGCGTCCGCATTTTGCTTAGGCGGATGGGGCAGGACCTCGCCAACGCGACGGTCATCAATCCCCAGCCGCACGCGGACATCCACGACGTCCCGCATTTCGGATCGGCGCAGCTTGAGTTCATCACCGTCGTGCCGGGACGCGACGGACAGCCGCAGTTCGCGCGCGTCCAGCACGTCGTCTACGAGGTGGTGCCCGAACTTTCGGCGATCGATGCGGCCGCTCACGGGCCGGGCCTCATCCGACGTGCCCAGTCGTACGCCGCTCTGCGCGCCGGCGAGACTATGCAATCGAAGACCACGCAAACGAGCGTGATGCTGCCCGGCGTGCCGATGTCGGAGGGATTCGAGTTGCGGTACGCGTATCGCTCGGCCGAGCCGCGCGGATGGGTCTTCGATCGAAAGCCGTGGTCCGCGAGCGATCACGTGCCGAGGCTCGTCGAGGTGGTGATCAGGCAGCTGCCGCCGAAGACGGATTCGGACACGCAAGCGCGGCGGGAGCCGGTCATCGTGGCCGCGACAACGTTCGCCGTCCCGGCGGGCGCGCTGGTGGAGCGATGAGTCGCCGCCGCGGCTCGCTGTTGCTCGTGGCGTTGTGGCTCGTCGCCGTGCTCGCGATGCTCTCGATCGCGGTCGCGCACCGCGAGGCGCTGGAGATCCGCCTCGTGCGCTCGCAAATCGAAGCCGCGCAAGCACGGGCGCTCGCTCGGGGCGGTGTGCGCTACGCGATGGCGCTGCTGCGGGCCGACGCCGGGCGTGACCAGTTCGACGGCTTGGGCGACATCTGGTCCGTCGATCAAACGCCGCCCCCGTCATCCACGCCGCGACCGCCGGATTCGACACCGCCGCCGTCGACCGAGGTGGGAGCGCTCACCGTCGTGATCCCGGCCGGCGACGGCATGTCCCGTGAGGCGAGTATTACGCTGCGCATGGTCGACGAAGAGCGCAAGCTGCCGATCAATCGCATCGGCGAGAAGCCCGTCGCCGACATGTTTCAATCGCTATTCGGTGCGGAGGCGACAAAGCTCATCGCCAACTACATTGCGCCGAGTACGGCGCCGCCAGGCGGCGGTGACGAGCCGTTGCCCGGGTTGCACTACGTGCCGAAGCACGGTCCGATCGCGGTGCTTGAAGAGCTGTTCGACATTCCCGGACTGGCCGAGGCGCTGCCGACGTCGCCGCCCGATGCGTTGCGAGCGAGCGCCAGCCCATACTTAGGATCAGGCGACAAGAGTCACATCAATATCAACACCGCCGATGAGAAAATCTTGGCGGCGGCGCTGTCCACGGTGGTTCTGGATCCATCGGTCAGCCCCGCGAGTCTTGCGAGGCGCATCGTCGAGTTTCGATGGGACCTGACCGACCCCCCGACGGAGCAGAAGAACGCGTTTGTGTCGCTGAACGAAAACGACCGGCGAGCCATCGGCAACGACAACGGGTTGCTCTCGGACCTCGTCAACCTGATCGGTCCGTCGCTGACCGGCCTGTTTACGACGCAGTCCTCCATCTTTTCGGTGACGAGCCAGGCGCGGTTCGCGGGTTCACTCTTGGGCGCGCAGGTCACGGCGGTCATTGATCGGACCAACATCGGTGGGAAAGATTCGCCGATCCGCGCGTGGAGGGAAGGGCTGTGAGGTTGCCGCGCGGCCGCTCGCGCGCAAGTGGTACAATGCGGGACATTGTGGCCGACCCGGCGCATGGGCGCGATCGTTGAGCGATGAAAACCATCATTGAGCTGACCCGCACGTCGCTGCGATGCATGCAGGTCGACGGGCAAGCGCGCGGCGCGCGAGTCAGCCGCTTCGTGGTTAAGCCGCTGCAGCCCGGGCAGAGCCACGGCGAGCAGCTCGCGGCCCTCGTGCAGGAGAGCAAAGTCGAGCGCACGGGTGTCATCGTCTGCGTGCCGCGCGAACAAGTGATCACGCGCGTCTTGCGCCTGCCGGCCACGCGCGCGGAAGAGCTCGCGCAGATCGTCGAGCTCTCGGGCAAAGCGCAGCTGCCGTACCCGCGCGAGCAAGCGGTCGCCGACTACCAAGTCATCGAGCAGCAGGGCGGCTCGAGCACCGTGCAGCTCATCGCGTGCCATCGCGAGCTGCTTGACCAGCACGTCGGCAGCCTCAGCCGCCTCGGTATCGAGCCCGCGATCATCGTGCCCAGTTCGTGGGGCGTGTTCGCATGGTACCAGCGGCTGGCGCGGTCCGCGGAGATCCGCGAGCCCGCGATGCTCGTGCACGTCGACGCGGACCACACCGACCTCGTGATGGTCGGTCAGGAGCGCCTGCTCTTCAGCCGCAGCCTGACACAGTCGCTCGACGACTGGCGCGCGGGCCCCGATGCGCTCGGGCCGCTCGCGCAAGAAATCGAGCGGAGTGTGTCGAGCCTGCGCAAAGATTTGCCCGGCGTCGACATGCAAAGCCTCGTCATCACCGGCCTCGGACCACTCGATCAGTGGCGCGATGATCTGGCCAAGCGGCTCGGCAAGCCGGTGGTTGCGCGGGCCGCGTCGACGGCTTCGACCGCCGGTCCCGACGTCGGCGCGTCGCCGGTCGTGGGCCTCGGCCTCGCGGTCGCCGACCCGCGCTGGCTGCCGAACTTGCTGCCGCGTGAAGCCCGGCACGCGCAATCGACGCGCCGGCACGTGCGCCAGGCGACCGTCAGCGCCGCGCTGCTCTTGATCGCGCTCTTCTTGGGCGCGGCGCTCTTGTGGGCGCACGTCGCGCGACAGCAGCGAGCCACGGACGCGCTCCTGACGATGCTGCGGCAACTGGAAATCACCACGCGGCGCACCGAAGGCCAGCAGCAAACGGTCGAAGCCGTCGACCGCATCCTCGCCTCGCGCCGGCTGATCGCCACCACACTCACCGACGTGTTTCAAACCACTCCACCCGATGTGCTCCTCCATTACATCCTGCTCGACCGCGCGCGCAGCGAACTCATCGTGCACGGGCAAGCGCCCAACACGCGGTCGGTGATCGACTACCTGCACATGCTCGAGCAATCCGGGCAGTTCGCGAACGTCGAGCTGCGCTACTCCATGGCAAGCAGCTCCTCGCGCGGTGCCGCCACTGAGTTCGAGCTCGTCGCGGGCCTGCGGACTTCATGAGCCCATCGTCGCCCGACGTCTCCGGCCAGCGGCAGCGAGTGGGTGTCATCGCGTTGGTCGCGATGGCGGTCGTGGGCTGGGGGCTGCTGTCGGCGATCGCGTTGCCCAGTTGGAGCCGATTGCACAAGCTGCGTCAGCAGAGCGAGGTCGCCCTGAAGAAGTTGGCGAAGCTCGAGCGCCTCGCGGGCCGCAAGCCCGCCATCGAGCGGCGCTACGCGGCCGACGCCCCGTACCTCGCCGTGGAGCCTGAGGCCGACATCAAGCGGACATTCCTCGACGAGCTCGAGCAACTGACGCAGGGTGCCGACCTGCAGCTGACCTTGAAATCCCGGCCGCCGGTCGCGGAGAACGGCGTCACGCGCATCCCCGTCGAGGTCGAAGTGGATGCGACGCAAGATTCGCTGATGCAGTTTCTCGACCGCTTGCTCGCGTGGCCACGGCTCGTCGAGATCGACCGGCTGCGCCTCGGCATGGGCCCGTCGAAAGAGCTGCCGCTGCGCGGGGAGTTGCTGGTGAACCGCGTCATCCTCGCCACCGGCGACGAGACCAAGGCCGGGCACTGAGCGTTTCGCAGAAAAAGCTTGTTGCGCGAGCGCGCCTTGTGTTAGGATCGCACTTGCTCTCCACATGGAGAGCACGCGATGACGATCCCCAACATCTATATGGTTAAGGATCTGGCACGATTGAGCGGCCAATCCGTGCACACCGTGAAGTTCTATTTGAAGCGCGGACTGATCCGCGAGATCGGCCGCAGCCCCTCCACTCGATTCCGATACTTCGACGATGCCACGCTGGACCGGCTCCAGCGCATCCGTTCGCTGCGCAAGCAGCAGCACAGCCTGGCCGAGATTCAACGCACACTTGATGAGTCGTCGAGCTAACCGGCCTGCCGGCAGCACGCGCGCGACGCGTGCAGGTGGATGAGCTATTTCACGGCCTTGGGCCTGCACAAAGAACCGTTCTCCCTCAGCCCCGACCCGTCGTTTTTCTTCCGCTCGTACTCGCACCTCCAGGCGCTCAACCGGCTCGAGATCGCCATCCGCATGCGCCGCGGCTTGTCGCTGGTCCTCGGCGACGTCGGCATCGGCAAGACGACGCTCGCGCGCACGCTCGTCAATGCGTTCCCCTCCGACGAGGGCTTCGCGTTGCACATGGTCCTCGACCCGTCCTTCGAATCGGAATATCAGTTTCTGCTCACACTCAGCCAGATGTTCGGCCTGGGTGCCAATTTCAAATCGACCCTCGACTGCCGCGAAGCGATCGAGCATTGTCTCTTCCAGCGCGGCGTCGTCGAGGGCAAGACCACCGTGCTCGTGCTCGACGAGGGCCAGAAACTCTCGCTCGACTCGCTCGAGAACCTGCGCGTCCTGCTCAACTATGAGACCAACGAATACAAACTGCTGCAGGTCGTGATTTTTTCGCAGATGGAGCTGCTGCCGCGCGTCGTGCGCGTGCGCAACCTCATCGACCGCGTCGCACTCAAGTACATCATCAACCCGCTCGACGAGGCGGAAACCGCGGAGCTGATCCGCTTCCGGCTCGAGGCGGCGGGCATGGCCGATGGCGCCGCGCTGTTCACCGACGGTGCGATCCGCGCGATTTACAGCGCCACGCAAGGCTACCCGCGCAAGATCACGAAGATCTGCCAGCGCGCGCTCGAGGAGCTGCTCATGCGCGAGGTCTCGACGATCGACGAGCCGCTGGTCCACGACCTGGTCCGCGATGAGTCTCGCTGGGCGGAGAGTGGGAGCGCATGAGCCCGGGGCCGAAGAGCCTGCCGCCGGAAGAGAAGTTGCTGCGGCTGATCCG
>Ga0209515_10005701_pt1 | contig 15993 bp, 11 predicted proteins | sample Subgroupgradi54m_FD_187454 | JGI IMG/M metagenome (GOLD analysis project Ga0209515, IMG submission 187454) | Subsurface groundwater microbial communities from S. Glens Falls, New York, USA - GMW60B uncontaminated upgradient, 5.4 m (SPAdes)... ...
CTTCGTCGCTAACGCTCCTCACAATAACGTGATATAGGAATAAACCTAAGTAACAGGTAAAAAATAAATATGCTTGATCCCAAACTTATTCGACAATCCATGGATGTGGTCGCCGCCAAATTAAAAAAGCGTGGTTTTGTGATTGATGTTGCAAAGTTTAATACTCTCGAAGAACAACGCAAATATTTGCAAGTTAAAATGCAAGAATTGCAAAACGAACGCAATGTGCAATCCAAAGCCGTTGGTCAAGCAAAATCCTTAGGAAAAAATGTAGAAGATGAATTAAAAAAATTAAAAGATTTAAGTGAATCGCTCAAATTCATTGAAGCAAAATTCGGTCAAACCCAAACTGAATTAGATGATTTTCTCGCACAATTTCCTAATATGACTGATGACTCAGTGCCAGAAGGCAAAAGTGAAGCGGATAATCAAGTCGTACGCGAATGGGGTAAGCCAACCACATTTTCTTTTACACCCAAAGATCATGTTGCATTAGGTGCGCGCGATGGTTGGATGGATTTTGAAGCCGGCGCCAAATTAGCCGGCGCGCGATTTGTGGTATTACGCGGACCATTTGCAAAATTACAGCGCGCGCTCACTCAATTTATGTTGGATTTGCATATTAACGAACATGGTTATCAAGAAATTTATGTGCCAGCCATTGCCAATGCAGAATGTTTATTTGGCACTGGCCAATTACCCAAATTTAAAGAAGATTTATTTGCAATCAGTGATGACAACGAACGTTATCTTATTTCTACGTCCGAGATTGCTGTGACCAACACAGTACGTGATGAAATTATTGAAGCGAGCCGATTACCACTGAAATATGTTTGTTATAGTCCATGTTTTCGTAGTGAAGCGGGATCGTATGGCAAAGACATGCGCGGCATGATACGTAATCATCAATTTGAAAAAGTAGAATTAATACAAATCGTGCGGCCTGCGCAATCTTATCAAGCATTAGAAGAATTAACTAAACACGCAGAAACCGTATTACAACGTTTAGAGTTACCCTATCGCGTGATGGTGTTGTGTACGAGCGATATCGGATTTTCAGCAGCAAAAACCTATGACTTGGAAGTTTGGTTACCAGGGCAACAACATTATCGAGAAATATCTTCTTGTAGTAATACTGAAAGTTTTCAAGCGCGTCGCATGAAAGCACGGTGGCGCGATGAAGAAGGCAAAATTGAATTAGTCCATACATTAAATGGTTCTGGTTTGGCAGTAGGGCGCACCTTGATTGCAGTCATTGAAAATTATCAAGACGAATTGGGCCGTGTGCACGTACCTAAAGCATTGCAACCATATATGAATGGTGTGAAGGTGATTGAATAGTCTGGAATTGGAACGAAACAGCTTGAATGCTTTGCTGTCATTGCGAGGGGTCGAAGACGACGAAGCAATCCAGGGGTTTTGAATTATTAAATTTCTGGATTGCTACGCTCTGCAAAAAGCGCAGAGCTTGCAATGACAAGTTATTAATCAGTTTAGGAGAAATCCATTGTGCGCATCATTAGTTATTTTTTCTTACTCGTCATTATTTTATTTGGCATGACGTTTGCAACATTAAACTCTGAATCAGTGACGATTAATTATTATTTTGATGAAAGCAGTTTACCTTTATCATTATTATTAGTTTTAGTATTTGCTTTAGGTTGTTTAACCGGTATGGTTGTTGGTTTTTGGTTATTGATTAAATCGAAAGTAATTAATTATCAATTGCGCCAACGTTTAAATTTAGCTGAAAAAGAAATTGAAAATTTACGTGCGATTCCATTACAGGATAAAGTGTAATGCATTGGTGGTGGCTATTACTTTTTATTGGATGCGTGATGGCCGCTTGGTATTTAGGTTATCGCGTACGGTCAAAAGAAAAAGAACCGCGAAAAATAATTAATTTACCGCGTGATTATTTAGTGGGTTTAAATTTTTTATTGAATGAAGAAACTGATAAAGCAGTTGATGTTTTTATTAAAATGTTAGAAGTCGATAGCGATACTGTTGAAATGCATTTGACGGTAGGAAAATTATTTCGCCGTCGCGGCGAAGTCGATCGCGCTATTCGTATTCATCAAAATCTCATTGCGCGTCCGCAACTTGAAAAAATTTATCGCGAACAATCTTTATTTGAATTAGGCCAAGATTATTTAAGCGCAGGGATGTTAGATAGGGCGGAGCGTATATTTTTGGAATTAGTCAATACAAAAATATACGCAGCGCCCGCACTGCGTATTTTAATTGATATTTATCAGCAAGAAAAAGATTGGGAAAGTGCAGTGAAAATGGCAGCGCAATATGAAGACGTAGCGCGACAAAATATGCAGCCAGTGATTGCGCATTATTATTGTGAATTAGCAGATATTCTATTTAATAAACATCAATATGATAAAGCGGCTGATTATTTAGAAAAAGCATTGCGCGCAGATGATTCTTGTGTGCATGCGAGTTTGTTGCAAGCGCGAGTGCGTATGCAACAACAAGATTATAAACACGCATTAAAAAGTTTAAAAAGAATAAAAGATCAAGATCCTAAATATTTATCGGAATCCATCGATTTGTTAGCCGCCTGTTACGAAAAATTGAATCAAGAAGATGAATTAGTTGTTTATTTAAAAAATTTAATTGAAGAATATCCACGTGTGCCAGTGGTATTGATTTTGGCAGAACGGATTCGTAAATGGAAAGGCGATAAAGTCGCCGCAAATTTTGTGGCAGAATATGTACGTCGTTATCCTTCGTTGCGCGGATTATATTTATTTGTGAATTTATATATTTCAAATGCTGAAGGTCGAGCAAAAGAAGATTTACAAATTTTGCAAAACCTAATGAAGAAAATTTTGGCGACCAAGCCTGATTATCGCTGTCGATCATGTGGATTTTCAGGGAAAACGTTGCATTGGCAATGCCCGGGTTGTAAACAATGGAGCACGATTATGCCGATTCATAGTTTGGATGAAGCGTAAAGATTAACTTGTAGGGTGGATTAGGCACGTTTTTTGTGCCGTAATCCACCATTGCTAAATGGGGACAAGCTTGAATAATTAAGGAGTAAAACCATGTCCTTTCAAGATCATAAAGTTCGTGCAGTTTTCGTTGCAAGTATTGGTGGTGGTTTGGAAATTTATGATTTTACCATTTATGTTTTTTTTGCTTCTATTTTGGGGATGTTATTTTTTCCTAAAGAAAATAATTTTGTTTCTTTATTAGATACATTTGCGGTATTTGCGATTGGCTATTTTGCTCGTCCTCTGGGCGGGGTTTTATTTGGTCATTTTGGCGATCGAATTGGCCGTAAAAAAGGAATGTTATTCACCATTGCTTTAATGGCAATCGCAACGGTAGGTGTTGGTTTATTACCAACGTATGCGGAAATTGGTATTGCCGCACCTATTTTACTAGTCATTTTTCGATTTCTACAAGGATTGGCAGTTGGCGGTGATTTACCGGGTGCTATTACGTTTGTTGCAGAATATGCTGATGATCATCGTCGCGGATTATGGTGTAGTTTAGTTTGTTTTGCGGTCAATCTTGGTTTATTAGTGACTTCTATTATTGCTTCCTTATTAATATTTTTATTGTCACATGAACAATTAGTAAATTGGGGATGGCGGTTTGCATTTTTATTGGGATTACTAATTGGTATTGTGGGATTTTATTTGCGTAGCAAAATGCTTGAAACACCTTATTTTAATCAAATAGAACAAAAACAAACGATTGCTCAATTACCGGTGCTGAAACTATTTCATACTCAGCGCAAAGAAGTATTACAAAGCGTTGGTTTGATGTGGTTGTATGCGGTCATTATTGCTCAAGTTTTTCTTTACATGCCTACTTATTTAAATTCAGTGATGCAATTTACCTTAAAAGAATCAATGTTATTAAATTCGGTAAATATATTTATTTATACCTTATGCATTCCCTTAATAGGATACTTGTCTGATAAGTTGGGCCGAAAGCGCATGATTTTAATTTTTTCCTTAGGATTTGTTTTGTTTACGTATCCACTGTATGCGTTACTTAATTCAACTTATATTGGTTTGCAAGTGAGTGCGTTATTAGTGTTTGGTATATTATCTGCTGGGATTGTTGGCACATTGCCCAGCATATTAGCAGAAATGTTTATAACCAATGTACGTTATTCTGGTGTGGCGGTTAGTTATAATATTGGATTTGCTATTTTTGCTGGATTAACACCGGTGATCTTAACTTTTTTACTTTATAAATTTCAATCTAAAGAAGTGATTAGTATTAATTTAATCGTGAGTGCTGTTGTTGCGTTTGCAACAGCTTGTTTTATGAAAGAAAAATCAAACCAACCGCTGGTTTCTGAGTTGTAAAATAAATATCTTTAAAACGAACTTCCTTTCTTGCTTGCTTTTACTGTTTCCTCTTCCTTTACTTTTTTTGCATTAGGTGATTCGAATTTTGGTCCGGATCTGGGGAAAATAACATTTTTTTGATTTCTCATTTTGGCTTCATTATATTCATTAAGGCGAGCAGCAATTTTTGCGTTAATTTCAGACTCAGACTCATCAGAGTTGGAATTAGAATTAGCGTTAGATTTTTCTTTAGCAGTGTCGCTTTTTTCTTTTTTGCTAGGCAATGCTTCCTGTTTTTTCTCAGTAATCTTTTTGCTGGTGGGTATTTTGCTTGCCATTTCATCTTTTGCTTTACTAGCTGCGCTATATAATGTTGTTATTAATTCACTTAACCAATCAGAAAATAGTGATTTTGTTGCAGCAAAGGCTTCACGCCGATCGCTAAAAGACTTTAACGCAGTTGTATATACTAATGAATTGTTTTTATAAATTGCTTTTAAATTTTCTTCATTATTGGTTAGTGCCGCAATATATATTTCATTTTTTAATGCATCAGGAGCGAGATTGCTGAATCGGGAGAATCTACTTAAAAATCCCGTGGCTTTGCCGATGACTAATGTCGTTAAACCAATTTTATGTTGATTTTTGGGCGGCGGTCCGATAGGTGTTTCTGTGTCATTGTTAGGTTCATTAGCATTTGATTTGTTAGCATTAAAATTATTTTCTAAATAATCTTTTAAATAATATAGAATAGTTACATTTTCTGGATGATTTAAAACTGCTTGAAATAAAATTAGTAAAAAATCAACTTTATTTTTTTCATAATACACCGCTAATTTTGTTAACGCCGCTTCTTCTCCACCTAAGACAGCTTTCTTGAAATAATTTTCAGCGTCTGACAGCGAAGGTTGACGCAACATATTATGAAGATCCACCGTGTATATATTACCTAAACAGTAGGCAGCAAATGCAGCATCCTCTTTGTTTGATGTTACTGTGTCTTTTAAAAATGTAATGCTGGCTTCTGTTATTTCATACTTTTTAGCTGTCAGATAGTTTAAATATTTTCGATTGAGTTCTTTTTTAGCTTCTAGTTTTTTAAAAAGCGATGATTCTGGTGGTGCGTTGATTGCTTTCCAAAAAGAAGCTAGATCGGAAAAGTGGGTAATAGTAGTAGGTTTATTAGATTCCTCACCAGGAATATTAAAGCCAATTTTGGATGTATTTTGTTGATCTCGTACCGTATGACTTGTAATATCAATGTGATAATTAAATAATTCATTAATAATAGGGTAAATATCTTTTTCATTGTTTTCGCGTCTATTATTTTTATGATTAATCAGTAGTTTTAAATTGATCAAGTCGACAAAACAATCTTTCAGCGAGATTAGCTGATGATCAGGCATTTCTCTATTTTTTAGCATTGTAAAAATAGTATCAATAAGTTGATTGGCTTTTTCCTCGCTATTACCTTTATATAAATTTTCTGATTGATAACAATCAATCAGAAGCTGAATTAATATATGTAAATGATGAAGTGAAATATTCTTACCAGCATGTGTTTTATTTCTATTTTCAATGGAGGGTAGATACGGTTGGATATACTCGACAGCAAAATACAATACACCACTTTTGGCATAAGCATAATTAGTTATTTCTCTATTTATATAAGTTTCAGGTTTCTGTTTATCTTTTAAGTCTTGAATAATATATTGCATGGCTTGAAGGTATTTTTCTTTTTCTGGTTCAGGTAATTCTCTGGGGATATGTTGATAATGTGAGGCTAGCAGAATAGCCGTTCTTTTTTCAAAGGAGTTCGCTACTTCATTGGGTTTAAGCTCGGCATCTTTATTTTGACTTTCTTCTTTTTCCGGATTTCTTTCATCTATTTTAATTGAGCGTAATTCATGATTAATTTTTTCCAATGTATTTAATTTAATAGCTATAATTTGATTATCTTTTAAAAAATCGGATAAAGGTTGATCATACGTATTCATCTTTTCATTTTCATGTGCTGCAATCACTTCCACTCTTAATGTAGAAAAAATAGATTCACCACTCGTCTCTAAAACGTTAACTGCTTGTACAACATTATTTTCTTTCTGGTAGACACGGCTTAATGCTATCGCAGCATTACTATAATGAGGATATTCTTTTAGCGCGCGCGCATATAATTCAATGATTCGATTATTCGCTTGATCATTTTCCCAAGGTTCTTGCTGTTCTTTTTCCTGCCCATAATGAAAGCAAGTATCATATATTTTTTTTAATTTACCTTTATTCTCTACGCAAGTTTCTAACAACTGACCTAATTGATAATTAAATTCACTATCAGTTGAGGTTTGTTGGTTTAAGAATGAAATTTGGTTAAAAATAGATATTAATTCTTCTTGGGTAAAATCGGGTTGATCGACTTGCAATCCATTATTGTTTTTAAGAATGTCAATAATCAGAGATATCTCTTGCATAGCAGAAAGAAAATCAGCTTTTGCCATAAAAAATTCTATTTTTTTAATCAACGCATGTGATATAGCATGATTTCCTAAAATCGTTAGATAATGAATACTCAAATCTGACTTATCTTGATCAATGAGTTGTTGAATGTTGTCAAATAAATATTGGCTCGTTATTTTTTTAGTGCCAATATCAAATTGTTTTTTAAATTGATTTTCAAATAATTGAGAAAAATAATTCTCGTCAAATTGTAAAGCTTGCCAATACAGTAAAGGTAAATGTTTCCAAAAAAGATTCTTCTCAGCATTTACTTCAGAAGTTGAAAGTGATTCAAATGCAGACCGTGTTATATTGAAATTATTTTCAAATGACTTCGCTTCAATTAAAGATAATAAACTAGCAAGATAAGGAAGTCTCTCATACTTGTTGCTTGGGTTGTTACTTAATTCAAAGAGTCGATTATTGGATTTAATATGATTAACTATTTTTCCTTCTTGATATAAATCGATTGCCCCTTTTTTTAGGTCTGATTGATTTAAGAGTCTTGCTGCTTGTTCAACAGTTTGTGCAAACGCATAATAAACTTCAAAGTCAGTGGGGTAATTCTTTGGTATACGAGATAAACCACCTATACATGAATTGAAAGTATTAATAATTTCGCTATTCGGTATAGAAATTTTATCTTTTTCTAATAAATCTATTATATTTTTTAATGTAACATTAGCTTTCTCCAATAATTTTTCAGCGGCTAATTTGTCCTGATTGTTGGTTGCTGATGAAAATGATTTTGTAAACGCTTCTAAATAAAGTTTGGCTTGTAACAAATAAGCATCATCTACTTTCTCGGCAATCAGTTGATTGGTTAATGGAATGGATTGCTTAATGTCTAATGTAAATAATTGTTCATTTATATAAGAAGAAGTGAGTTTGTATTGTTCATTATCAATTTCAAGGCTGTAAAATTTCAATGTTTTTGCTGGAATATATCCATTGATAAATCCAATCGCTTCTTGTTTTTCTTCTATATTTAGTATGATTGTTTGTTCTTCGTTGCTTAAATTGTTATTTTGTTTTATCGAGCTGATTGAGTCTTTTATGCCATGTATTATTTTTTCATATTTTTTTTCTAAAACATGATTATGTTGATAGGCGATAATGTTGATTAATGCATTAAATGCATTAATTGCTTGAGTATAATCTGGGGTTTTTAATTTTAAATAAGCCAATCCTAAATAATAACGTGCCTCAATATTGTTTTCATCTAGTCTAATAGTATTCAATAAATTTTTAATTGCATCATGCGGTGAAGCTAGATCTAGGTAGATTCTTGCTTGTAATAAATAAGATAATATATTTATTCTATCTAGCGGATCTATTTCTTCATTTTCCTCCATAAAAGGAAGATTTCCCCCTGAAGAAGATGGCGCACTAGGTTTGGCATCTGGCGCGCTTGCTGGTAATAAGTGAGCGGCAGAAGAAGTAGCAGCAATCGGTATCCATTGTAATACCGATAATAATTTTTCTTTATCCTCATTCGATAATTTTTTTAGATGAAGTAAAATATCTTCTATGACTTTTAATAATTCTTCAGTATTAACATGCGGACCAGCAAATCCTTCTCGTACCCAATCAATATACATTATTTGCGCTGATATAATGGGTTGATCTGAAAATGCAAATGTCTTGATGTAAGGCATAATATGCAAAGCATCAGCCCCATTATTTTTTATCAAATTAGCGGCAGTTTCCACTGCATGATTAATTATCGTTTCGGTTTTTTCAGGACTAGAAACTTTTATTAATTTAGAATAGATATTGAAAATATTTTTTTCGATCAGCGTATTTTGTTCGCACCCCACCATGTTAGCCAGTTGAGATGTAATTGAAGCGGCGGTGGTGAGTGAGATAAATGTGGGCGTTTGTTGAGTAATGTTATTGATTAAATCAATAACAAATTTAAAATAATGTTCAGGCCACTGTTTTGTCGATCTATTTTCTATTACAAGTTTAGTACGACTAATTAATTTTGTAAAAAATAATTGAATCATTTTTTGTTTTTCGTCAAACGAGGCTTGTGCGCAGAATTTTTCAATAAAAAATAAAGATTGATTCAATTTATCGCGTAAAAAATAAATAGATTGGTCACCACTAGTGGCGATATCAGTGATTAGTTTTTCTCTTCTCGTGCCATTAAGCGATATTAGAATATTTTTTGTCGTTACTTCTGCCCATGATTTTTCATCGATAGAAGCAATATAAGCATTTTTAACCAGATAAAAAATATTTTTATCGTTATTTTTTTCTGGATAATTACCACTATCAAATTGTTGCGGATTATTATAAAGATTTGCAACGGCCCGACATGCCTGAGCAATCAGTTCTTGTTCAGACCAAGGTATGAGAGCGCCACTGATACTATGTAATTCACTATCTGCAATAGCGAGAAGCCTATCAAAAGCATTTTTACTTTCAGCTTGGGTATTTAGCCAACTTCTATCGTAATATTTATCTATAAGCACCGCTATATTTGCTAGTGTTCCTCTTGAAAATGACATGAGTGATATCTACCCCGTTTTGTGTGATTGAAACACGCATTTTTATTTATAATTTTGTTTTATTTAGAATGATTTACATATACCCATTGCACTTCAAGATGCGAACGTGAACATCTCATTTTGCGGCGAAGTTAAAATGTTTTTCAATCGAAAAAACTCGAAATACCGCAAGCATTCCTGCGTTTTTTCTCACTCAAAACATTTTAACTTCTTGCAATCTGAGCGTTCACCTTCGCATCTTGAGGTGTAATGGGTACATCTTAATTATTGTGCAAAATACCCATAAAACAAGTATATTTCATTACTATTAAAATTATCTTAACGTTATTGCTGTAACCCTATGATAAATAATCTGTACCTTATATCGGTCGCACCCATGATGGATTACACTGACCGCCATGGGCGCTACTTTTTGCGGTTGATTGCGCCGCGCGTCCGCCTTTATACCGAAATGATTACAACGCATGCGCTTATTCATGGCGATGTTGATTATTTGCTGCAATATGATGCATTAGAACATCCGCTTGCGTTGCAATTAGGTGGCAGCGAGCCGCAAGCACTTGCGCATTGTGCGCAAATAGGAAGTGATGCAGGGTATGACGAAATTAATTTGAATGTCGGCTGCCCCAGTCATCGCGTCAAATCAGGACGATTTGGTGCGTGTTTGATGCTAGAACCAGCATTAGTTGCAGAGTGTGTCGCCGCAATGAATGCGCGTGTGTCTATTCCGGTGACAGTCAAATGTCGTATTGGTGTCGATCAACAAGATAATTATGAACAGTTGCATCATTTTATTTCAACCGTTGCAACTGCAGGTTGCCGCGTGTTTTTTATTCATGCGCGCAAAGCGTGGTTATCAGGATTAAGTCCTAAACAAAATCGTGAAATTCCGCCATTGCAATATGATGTTGTGCGACAAATTAAAAAAGATTTTCCTGCACTTACTATTATTTTAAACGGTGGGTTACAAACACTCGTTAGCATTGATACACAATTACCGCATGTGGATGGTGTGATGGTAGGGCGTGTAGCATTTTCAAATCCATTTTTGTTAGCGCAATTACAAGAAAAATATTTTTTTAATCATTCTTATAAAAAATTATCACGACATGAAATTGTTAATTTATTTATTCCCTATATTGAAAAACAATTGCAACGCAAGACAAAATTAACAGCAATGACGCGGCATATGTTAGGTTTATTTCAAGGCCAACCCGGTGCAGCTGCATGGCGGCGCTATTTGAGTGAGCACGCGCATTGTGCAGGTGTGGGTGTTGAAGTGATTGCACGGGCGTTGAAAATAATATCAGAGCCGCGACTGTGAGTACGTGATGCTTTTTTTTCAGAACAGTATTGCATTTGCTTTTACGTGATCACTGTGACAACGACGGTTCTGTTTGCATCGATGTATCTTCGCCTGTTGTTGTCGGTTCATTCTGCATTGAGCTATCTTCACTTGTCGTAGTGGGTTCGCCACCGCCTAATTTATTTTGATCGCTACTGACGGTATTGCCGTTGGTATTTTCGCTACTTTGCACTGGCGTTTGCACTGGGCAGATCACTGCATTTTGTGGTTCATTGTAATATCCACCTTGGCAATAGGTGGCAAGCTCCGGCCAGGCGCCTATTTGTGCACAAGGTTCACATTGACCCACATAATAAACCCATTGTGGTGATGCCCAGTTATAGCTGTAACAACAGACGTTACGGGCGTTGCCATCCGCTTGTGCAGTAAGACTAATCAATGCGAAGAAAAAAAAGATAATGGATGAAATAAGATAACGAAAACAGTTGTTCATAGTAAAATTCCCTCTTAAATTCCTTTTAAAGATAAATCAAATTGTTGCATTACAAATGGTCTGTTGTCAAAGTATGCCATTGCGATAGTCTTAAATGAGAAAAAATTTGATTTTTTTCTCATTTAAGACTAAGCTAAATAGAGGGGGATAAACTATGTATCCTTTAAAATCATCGGTTAAAATGAAATCGCAAGTCTTAAAGAAACGCCCACAAATTGATCCAGTCAAGAAAAATTCTGTGGCATTAAAAGCCTTTTTTGGTATTACCCATAAATGGCATTTATCGAGTGAACAAGAGCGGATTTTATTAGGTGTTTCCAGGGCAACTTTTTATCGTTGGAAACAGCAACACGATGGTGCGCTGACAGCAGATACGTTGGAGCGCATTTCTTACATATTAGGTATTTATAATGCATTGCGAATATTATTACCTAATGAAACAGCCGCTAATCAATGGATACAGAAACCCAATACCGCACCGTTATTTGGTGGAAAAAGTGCGTTAGAAAAATTAATGAAGGGACGCGTTATGGATTTAGCGGATGTACGCCGCTATTTGGACGCGGAGCGTGGTTAGGAAATGTGGTTGTCGTCCTCTTTACCCAAACAAATTTATTTGACGGATCAAGTTCAATATCGAATTATTCCTTCGGTTTATCCACCGATTAATTTTTTTGAAGATTTAGTTGATCCCGAAGAAATGGAAACATTGTGGGAAATTGAAAGTTTAACCAATGAACGATTGCGTCAAGAAGCAGGCGATATTTTTTTAGTCGCAAAAGAAGATCGTGTGTGTGGTCCGGGTTCCACGGTTGTGATGGCGGCGTTTACGCATATAGGCAAACCATCACGATTTACTGATGGTAGTTTTGGTATTTATTATGCGAGTTTAACGCGTGAAACCGCGATCAGAGAAACTGTTTATCGGCGCGAACAATTTTTACGGGCGACGCAAGAAGAAGCGTGTGAAGTGACCATGCGGTTATATGAGGGGAAAATAAAAAAACCATTATATGACGTGAGAAAACCGCTATCGACATATCGTGAATTACATCATCCAGAAGAATATGCAATCTCACAATCATTTGGAAAAACATTACGCGAAAAAAATGCGTGGGGATTACTTTATAACAGTGTGCGCCATGTCGGCGGTCAATGTGTTGCGATGTTTCGACCGCCGGCAGTGGCTATTCCCAAACCGCTGGCGCATTTGCGTTATGTGTGGAATGGCAAAAATATTGTGGAAGTGTTTGACGCTAAGTTTTTGTTAAGGTTGTGAGTGTCTATTGTCGTGTACAGAGCTCGCCATGACGATTGATAAATCTGTTAAGTTTTCAATAATAAAAAACAGCATAAATTATGCTTAAATATCCACTTTCCAAAGCTATTTCTATATAAAAATATAAAAACACACAAACACGAGGCGATATCATGGCGCAACGACTTACTCAAGAGTTGTTTGATAACATTTATCAAGCGGCAAAAAATTTAGATAACAAAGTATTAGCAGAGATCGTCGCAGCTGGACATGATTTAGATGGCTTGGAATTTGATAATTCACCTATCGGTCGATTAGCGGCAGAATCGGATCATAACGCAGTTAATTTTTTAATAAATGAATTTCAAGTGAGCACACGATTTGTCATTCATGGTTATGGGAAAAGTGGTCATGCATTCAGGGTGAATCAGTTATTACGTGCCGCCAAAGAAGATGATATGCGTTATGCCATGTTAGCGCGAGAAGCGGTGATTGGTGCTACGCACGGCTGCCATCATGATTTAGCAAATGACATTATTAATGACGAGTTAAATGAAATTAGAAATTTCCCGCTTAAAAAAGCAAAAATGCGTACTTACGCGCAAGTTGCGACAGAGCAAGAAGACATAGAAAAAATTAATCGTATTCTCGCTCAAGAAAAAGATGTAGATAAAAAATTTAGTTTATTAAAATATGTTTGCGTGGGTTATTTCGAAAATAAAAATATTGCTCAAGCATTTTTAATTTTAAATAAAGTATTGAGTTTAAATGAACTAACTAAAATCGACCGCAAAGAATTTTTAAAAACCATTCTACCCGCTTGGGCGCGCTGCGGCAAGGTGAAGGAGATTAAAGATTTTCTTGATGAATTGTTAAACTCGAAATTAATAAATAATATCGATCTATTTGAATGTGAAAAATGTATTGTAACGGGATTAGCCTTACGTGGAGAAGTAAACCAGGTTAATCAACGTATTGATGCATTTCATGATAAGCCACTTAAAGAGTTTGCATTAATGAAATGTGCCATACGATGTTATGCGGTCATTGGCAAAATGGAAGAAGTGCATAAGATGATTGATCAATATGATGAAGTAGAAAAACGTTTTGATCTGGTATCGTGCGCAACAATGGGTTGTGCATCTGTGGGAGATATTAAATCCATTGAAAAATTATTACCAAAACAATTTAACTTTCAAGAGATGGGTGATTGTCTCGTCAAGACCGGAGCAGTAGAAAGCTCTTTAAGAAATGAATGGGTTGAGCAGATAGATGAATTGTTTAAACAAGAAAATGATGAACTCACCTTGTATGCGATGAAAAATGAAAATATATATACTTGCGCAAGCAAAGGATATACTCATTTGGTTAATGTTCTCATTCAGCAAGCAGAAGAAAATGACGAAGATTTATTTATTTTAGTGAGGAAAGCAAAAGCGGGATTTGAAAAAAGTAAATATTTTAAAGAAACTAATTTTGAAGAAAATATTTTACGATTAATCACGCTGCTTGATAATGAGCAGTTACGCCATTCTCTTTTAGAATCCATTTCACAAAAAAAATCATATTGTGCTGAGAGAATTAATGAAATATTGCAAACTTCTAATCAGCTCAAGCATATCATGAAAATATATGGATTTGATTTTGATCAAGCGCAAGTATTGATGATGACAGAGAAGTATGAATGGTTAATCATTGCAAATCAGATGGTGACGCAATCTTTATTTCCTAGGGAGATCATTCATAAATTGACAGTTTCTTGTATTGGATTATCATATGGTCGATGCGGTGAGATGCTACAAAAAGTGAATGAAAATATATATACTCTTTTACGCGGGAATGTTTTAAGTAAATATAAATATACACCTAGATTGTTTTCGGAAACATCAGAAAATGATAATCAAGTAGACACCGTGGGTGAATTGAAAATGAAAAAAGAGTTAACGTTGTTGGAAGAAAGATATCAAAAAAGAATGTTTATTTAAGAAGTTTACTTGATAAATTTATTAAAAATATTAGTTAATAAACCATTTTTATTATTAATGAATGAATAAGAGAAATGAATGAACAAGAGGAATTATTTATGGAATTTTGGTCGGTGTTTTCTGATGCAGTTGGTATTGTTGGCGTGTTTTTATTATTGGTTGCCTATTATTTATTAAGTGCCGGTAAATGGTCAGCACAAACCCTGAAGTATCAATTATTCAATTTTTTTGGTGCCGGCTGCATTTTATTCTCTTTATTTTTTCATTGGAATACGTCCGCTGTCATCATTGAAATTGCTTGGATGATGATAGGGGTAGTGGGTATGTATCGCATTTGGCGCGCACGTACTTGATCATTTAGCATGTGAAAAAAATTTTCTATTCCCCTTTTACCTTAACCCAGATGGCCTGGATGCAAGCGTTAGCTCATTACTTCCTTAAGGATTTTGTCAAAACTCATGTGGCATTCTCCACTATCCTCGCCTATATTTAAGGCATGAATAATTTAATCTATCAATCGGCAAGCACGTTAGTGCATGCCATTAAGAATAAAATTATTTCCACACAAGCGTTAGTGGAAGCGCATATTCAACACATTGAAAAAGTAAATCCTGCCTTAAATGCTCTGATTAATTGGCAACCTGATCATGCCCGCCAACAAGCGCTTGCCATCGATAAAGCCATTTCACAAGGAAAAATAGCAGGAAAATTACTCGGTGTGCCGATCAGCATTAAAGATACCATGGATGTCAAAGGATACAACGTGACCATGGGTACGTTAGGTTATGCCCATCATTTTACAGCCGACGATGCGCCGATTGTGGCGCGTTTACGCAGCGAAGGTGCCATTATTTTAGGCTTAACTAACATGCCGGAAGTGGCTGTTGCGTTTGAAACTGATAATTTAATTTATGGCAGAACCAATAATCCTTATGATTTAACGCGCACGCCTGGCGGCAGCAGCGGTGGCCAAGCGGCCATCATCGCCGCAGGCGGTTCTGTGCTGGGATTAGGCGGTGATGGTGCTGGCAGCATACGCGTGCCTTGTCATTTCTCTGGCATCGCGGGTATCAAACCTACACATGGCCGCATTTCGAATACGGGTTTACTCATCCCGCGTGATGGTTGCGGTTGTGAACCATTTATTTCTTTTGGACCGCTCGCGCGTTATGTCGACGATGTTACGCTCGCATTATCAATCATTGCCGGTCCGGATGGCCATGATCCTTTTTTAGTGCCAGTGCCGCTGCATGATCCTACGCATGTCAATCTCAAACAATTAAAAATCGCATTTTTTACTGATAATGGTGTGGTTACACCCGAGGCAGATATTATTGCTGTCGTAAAAAATGCAGCGCAACAATTACAACAACAAGGTTTAGCAGTTGATGAAATCCAATTACCTGATCAGCAAAATACATTTCGTTTATTATGGGAAGGCATTTTTGAAGGCGGCGATGCCAGTCGCAGTTTAATTGATTTTTTGCATAGTATTGGTACGCAACAATTTTCACCGTTATTTCAGCGCTATTTAGCACAATCTCAACAATTCAATTTGACCTTAACAGAATTTCAAACATTATTGAGCGATATTGCTGCATATCGCATGAAAATGTT
>Ga0209515_10005702_pt1 | contig 15993 bp, 14 predicted proteins | sample Subgroupgradi54m_FD_187454 | JGI IMG/M metagenome (GOLD analysis project Ga0209515, IMG submission 187454) | Subsurface groundwater microbial communities from S. Glens Falls, New York, USA - GMW60B uncontaminated upgradient, 5.4 m (SPAdes)... ...
CGAACCGACGCCCGTCCCACCAGTTCGCCGGGTTCGCCGCATCGCCGGTGATGAGCTTCGCGCTGAGGCCCAGACGCGCGAGATTATCTTCAATCATGGCCACGCGCGCCGGTTCCTGGTCGAGCGCCACCAGTTCGGCGAGCCCTGGCGTGTGTTCGAGCAGGTGGCCGGTTTTGCCGCCCGGTGCGGCGCAGGCGTCGAGCACGCGTTCGCCGGGTTGGGCGTCGAGCAGCACCGCCGCGAATTGCGCGGCCGCATCCTGCACCGAAGCATCGCCTTGGGTGAATCCGGGCAGCCCGCTCACGGCCACGGGCGCGTCCAATAACACCGCGGTATCGGTCACTGGCATTGCCTTGGCCGCAATGCCGGCTTGTGCGAGGCGCGCGAGATATTGATCGCGTGTCTGCCGGCGCCGGTTGACCCGCAGCACCATCGGCGGACGCTCGTTGTTGGCGGCCAATATGTTCTCCCAGTCGTCCGGCCAGTCATGGCGAATTTCCTTGATGAGCCAGACCGGATGGCTGAAGCTTGCCGAGGGACTGGCGGCGACAGTTGTCTGAGCACGCGCCTCCTCCCGCAGATAGGAGCGCATGCAAGCGTTGAGAAAATTTTTCGCCCAGATTTTTTTCAGCGTCGCAGCCGCCTCCACCGTTTCTTTCACCGCCGCATGCCGGGCCACGCGCATATGCCGCAATTGATACAGTCCAACCAGAAGCAGCAGATGGATATCCCGGTCTTTTTCCTTGAGGGGTTTACCGATGAAGACTGTGGCAATCGCATCCAGCTGATGGAACCAGCGCAGCACGCCATAGGCCATCTCCTGGATCAGCGCCGCGCCGCTTTTTTGCTTATCCGGCAGTGTCGCCAGGGATTGCACCAGTGCGGTGTCGAGGTAGCGTGAATGGACGACCACCTGCTCCAGCACTTTCGCCGCCACGGCGCGCGGATTGCTGCGTGCCGTGGCGGCTTGCCTAGCTGGCCGGGGTGTTGCGCGCTTCATCGCCTATCCGGTCGCCAGCCGCGAGCGGATGGCCGTTCAGAAACTCTCCCACCGTAAGAATTTTTCCGCCCTCTGCCTGCAATCGGGTGATAGTGAGCACACCCTCGCCGGTCAGCACGGCCACGCCACCGGCATTGGCCTGTACGACCGTGCCCGACACGCCCGGTGTATTTTTTTGCACCAGCGGTCCGGTCTTCCACAAGCGCAAGGTTTTGCCGCGCCAGGTCGTGCTCGCCACCGGCCAGGGAACCAACGCGCGGATCTTGCGATGCAGCACCGCCGCAGGCTGTGTCCAGTCGAGAGCGCTTTCCTCCTTGCGCAGTTTTTTGGCATAACACGCGCGCGCAGCGTCCTGGGGTTGCGGCCTTATTTCGCCGCGCGCTAGACGTTCCAGCGCGCTGACCAGCGTGTCGGCGCCGAGTGGCGCTAGACGGTCGTGCAGGGTCTGCGCCGTGTCGTTGTCGTGTATGGGCAGGCGTGCTTCCGCCAGCACCGGTCCGGTGTCGAGCCCGGTTTCCATCTGCATGATGCTAACGCCGGTGTTAGCGTCTCCGGCCTCGATCGCGCGCGGGATCGGCGCGGCCCCGCGCCAGCGCGGCAGCAGCGAAGCGTGAACATTGATACAACCGTAACGGGGAATGGCGAGAATGGATTCCGGAAGCAGCAAACCGTAGGCGATGACAATCATCGCATCGGGCGTATCGGCGCGAAGCCGGCCTTCCTCGTCGGCGATTTTTTCCGGCTGGCGGATTTCAATCCCGTGCTTCGCCGCGCACTGTTTGACCGCGCTCGCCATCAGCTTGCGTCCGCGTCCGGCGGGACGATCCGGTTGGGTATACACGGCGCGAATGACATGGCCGGCGCGTAGCAGTGCCTCGAGCGAAGCGACCGCGAATGGCGGTGTACCAGCGAAGATCAGATTCATGAGAGAAAAATAGACAGGATTTACAGGATTAAACAGGATTTACAAGATTAGAAGAAATTAAACTTACCATTTTTGGATTTATCCTGTTAATCCTGAAAAATCCTGCCAATCCTGTGAATTACATCGCTAACCGTTGCTGCTTCTCTAATTTCTTGCGGATACGCGTTTGCTTCAGGCGCGAGAGATAATCGACGAAGACCTTGCCGTCGAGGTGATCGATTTCGTGCTGGATGCAGGTAGCGAGCAGGCCCTCGGTCTTGAGTTCGGTCGGTTTGCCATCGCGGTCGAGCGCCCGCACGTGGATGTGGTTGGCGCGTATGACCGGTTCGTAGATGCCGGGTACGGACAGACAACCCTCTTCGCGCTCCTGTTCGCCGTCACGGGACAGGATCTCCGGATTGATGAATACCTGTAACTGGTTGCGTGTTTCGGAAATGTCGATGACGATGATGCGCCAAGCCTCGTTGACCTGGATGGCGGCGAGGCCGATTCCCGGCGCCTGGTACATGGTTTCGGCCATGTCATCCACCAGTCGGCGGGTGTCGTCGGTAACTTTCGGCACCGGGCTCGCCTTGCGGCGCAGGCGTGGGTCGGGGTAGTGCAGAATGGTGCGTACGGTCATGGAGCTAAGTGACAAAAGGCGGTTGACTTCCTGCTGCCAAGTCAGTTTATTATCTGTCTGGATGCTACTGAATAACAAGATAATTTGGCCATAATACCACCTTGGCTTTGCGCCCCGGCATGGACTACACTCAAAACGTTATCAGACTACACGGAATGTGGACGAATGTCGCCTAAGCACCTACCGGTCTCCGGGTTTTTCCTTCTTATTATTGTTTTGTTTCTGTCCTCCGCGAGTTTCTCACGGGCGGATGAAGTGCAGCTCAAGCCCGACCACCCCGAACGTTATACCGTGGTCAAGGGGGATACCCTGTGGGACATCTCGGCCCGTTTTCTGAAGAGCCCGTGGCATTGGCCGAAGATCTGGAAGATCAACGACCAGATAAAAAATCCGCATCTGATTTATCCCGGCGATGTGATCGTGTTTCGCATGGTCGATGGCAAACCGGAACTGAGTGTGCTGCGCAAGGAAACGGTTACCGCCCCGGGATTGCCCTCGTTGTCTGAAACCGCCAAGGCGCGGGAGCCGGCCGCCGGCCCCACACCCACCGATGAGCGCACAGTTAAATTGGGACCGCAGGTGCATAGCGAGGCGCTCGATGCGGCGATTCCTACGATTCCGCCCAATGCCATTTTGCCATTTCTCACGCGCCCGCTGGTGGTTGGTGAAAATGAGCTCGAGCAGGCGGGTTACATCACCACTGGACTCGATGATCGTATCGCGCTCGGCAACGGCAGCCAGTTCTATGCCCGCAGCCTGAAGGACGAGGGCCCGGAGTATTATCAGATTGTGCGTCTTGGCAAACCCATCCGCCATCCCGATACCGGGGAGCTGCTGGCGTACGAGGCCGTGTATCTGGGCAATGCGCGTCGGCTCGAAACCGGTGACCCGAGCAAGCTCGTGGTCACCGAGGTGAAGCAGGAAATTATTCCGACTGACCGGTTGGTGGAAGCGCCCAAGAAGGCATCCTTGCCTTATTATTACCCGCACGCCCCCAAGACCCAGGTCGAGGGGAGAATCGTTTCGGCCCTGAACGCTGTGGCCGAGATCGGCCCCTTGACGGTGGTCGGCATTACGCTGGGCACCCGCGAAGGGATTGAGGAAGGCAATGTACTGCGCGTCATGCGTCATGCAGGTTTGCACAAGGATCCGGTCACGCGCGAACGCTACAAGCTGCCGGATGAAGAATCGGCGCTGGTAATGGTTTTCCGTACCTACGAGAAAATGAGCTATGCGCTCGTCATGACCGCCACCCAGCCGGTGCACATGCTGGACGCGGTTATCACCCCCTGAGGTAATTCACATTTGATGGAGTAGACTGCGCGCCATGGCCGGCGCGTCGACGCAGATTTCCGTTCTCGATACCCTTGTGCCGTGGCTCGCGCTGCGGCGCGTGCCCGGCGTCGGCACCCGCACCCAGTTCGAGCTGCTGGAATACTTCGGGTCGATCGAAGCTATTTTTTCCGCCAGCCGCGGCCAGCTCGAAAAAGCACTCGTCGGAAAGAATGAAGCGATCGACGCTCTCCTTGCCGGTCCCGATGAGAACGCACTCAAATCCGAACTCGAATGGCTGAGTGAACCCGGCCACCATTTGCTGATCTGGTCTAGCCCCGATTACCCTGCGCTGCTGCGCGAAATCCCCGACCCGCCGCTGGTGCTTTATATCGCCGGGGAGCGTCAGCTGCTGTCGGCCCAGCAATTGGCGATCGTGGGCAGCCGCAATCCCACGCCCATGGGCCGCGAGAATGCGCGCGCGTTCGCCAAAAGCCTGGCCGGGGCGGGGCTGGTGATCACCAGCGGCATGGCGCTGGGCGTGGACGGCGCCGCGCATCGCGGTGCGCTCGAAGCCGGCGGGAAAACCATCGCGGTGGCCGGCACCGGGCTCGATCGGGTGTATCCGGCGCGGCATCGCGACCTGGCACATGAGATCGTCAAACACGGCGCGCTCGTGTCCGAATTTCCCCTGGGCACGCCGCCGTTGCCGGAAAATTTCCCGGTGCGTAACCGCATTATCAGCGGTCTTTCCCTGGGCGTGCTCGTGGTCGAGGCGGCGCTGCAGAGTGGCTCGCTCATCACCGCACGCATGGCGAATGAACAGGGACGCGAGGTATTCGCTATCCCCGGCTCGATCCATGCCCCGCAAGCGCGCGGCTGCCATGCGCTCATCCGCCAGGGCGCCAAGCTCGTGGAAACCGCGCAGGATATTATCGAGGAGCTCGGTCCGTTGGCCGGTGTGGCGCTTCAGACCGCGCATGAAACCACGTCGCTGACGTCGCGGCTGGACCCGACGATGGTAACGTTGCTGGAACATATCGGTCATGATCCGGTCAGTATCGACACTCTGATCGAGCGCAGCGGATTGACGGCGGATGCCGTTTCCTCCATGCTCTTGCAAATGGAGCTGAACGGACTTGTGGCAAATTGTCCGGGCGGCAAGGTTCAAAGGATTGCCCGATAACGCGAGTAAAAGAGAGAGCGCAGCCTGCTGATGAAAGAAAATGTTTTCGATGTGCTGATGTATTTGTTCGAAAACTACATGGATGAAGGCACGGAGTTCCAACCCGATCAGGAAGCGCTAACCCACGAACTGACCCAGGCCGGTTTCCGCCGCGGCGAAATCCGCAAGGCCTTTTCCTGGCTGGATGGGCTGTCCATGCTGCGCGAGATCAGTCACGGTCAGCCGCGCGCGGGAAGGTCCGCATCGATTCGCCACTACACGCCGAAGGAGCACGAAAAGCTCGACGAGGAATGCCGCGGCTATCTTCAGTTCATGGAAACCAGCGGTGTGATTGATCCTGTCACGCGCGAGGTGGTAATCGACCGGCTGATGGCGCTGGAAGTCGATGAGATCGCACTGGATCAGCTCAAGTGGGTGATGCTGCTGGTGTTGTTCAATCAGCCAGGTCAGGAATACGCCTATCACATGCTCGAGGACATGGTGTTTGACGAAATGCAGGGCCATCTGCATTGATTTTCATCATCATTCGCACTTCGATCCGGCTGTTGCCCATGCGCTGTTTACGGCTCCCGACTTGACAAGCCCTGCCTGTTATCGACAACAATTCAGGTCTGACGCAATCCAGGCGCCCGAAAATGTACCGGGATGAAATCGGCGCGGCATTCATGCCGTGTCATTTCTTCCCCGGAAAAACAGCGAGGGCAGCAATTAATATTACTGTAGTTGTGGGTTAACTGAATGCCAAAACATCTGATCGTGGTGGAATCGCCGGCCAAGGCCAAAACCATGTCCAAGTATCTGGGCAAGGATTTTACCTGCCTGGCCTCTTACGGCCATGTACGTGACCTGCTCCCGAAACAGGGCGCGGTGGACACGGAGAATAACTTCGACATGAAGTACGTGCTGATCGAGAAAAACAAAAAGCACATGGATGCCATCGTCAAGGCCATGAAAAAGGCCGACTCGCTGTATCTGGCGACCGACCCGGATCGCGAGGGCGAAGCCATCTCCTGGCACCTGCATGAAATTCTGAAAGCGGAAAATGTTTTGGACGACAAGCCGGTACATCGCGTGGAGTTTCACGAGATCACCAAGAGCGCGATCCAGCATGCGATCGAGCAACCGCGCAAGTTGTCCGAGAACCTCATCAACGCGCAGCAGGCGCGGCGTGCGCTCGACTACCTGGTGGGCTTCAACCTCTCGCCGCTGCTGTGGAAAAAGGTGCGCCGCGGCCTGTCGGCCGGGCGCGTGCAAAGTCCGGCGCTGCGCCTGATCGTCGAGCGCGAGCTGGAAATCGAAGCCTTTAACGCGCGCGAGTACTGGACCATCGAATCCGATCTGGCCACCAAGGGCAAAGACTTCGTCGCCCGGCTCACCCACTTCAACGGCGAAAAGCTCGAGCAGTTTTCCATCGACAATGGCACGCGCGCCGCGGAAGTCGATGTGGCGCTGCAGGCCCAGGCACAGGGCCGTCTGGAAGTGCTTTCGGTCGAGAAGAAGCAGCGCCGCCGCAACCCGGCGCCGCCGTTCACGACTTCCACCCTGCAGCAGGAGGCCTCGCGCAAGCTGGGATTTACGGCACAACGCACCATGCGCACGGCGCAACAGCTTTACGAAGGCATGGACCTCGGTCACGGCGAAGTCGTCGGTCTCATCAGCTACATGCGTACCGACGCGGTGAACCTGGCGAACGAAGCCGTCGCCGAAATCCGCGAGGTCATCAAGGACCGTTACGGCGCCGACAACCTGCCGGATGAACCGATTGCGTACAAGAACAAGTCGAAGAACGCGCAGGAAGCGCATGAGGCGATCCGTCCGACCTCGGCCGCGCGCAACCCGGATGCGATCAAGGATCACCTGAAGCCGGACCAGCTGCGGTTATACGAGCTCATCTGGAAGCGCACGCTGGCCTGCCAGATGGTGCCGGCGGTGCTCGACACCGTCACGGTGGATCTCGCCGCGGGCGAAGGCAACGTGTTCCGCGCCAACGGCTCGACCGTGGTGAAGCCCGGTTTCATGGCGGTGTATCAGGAAGACATCGACGACAAGCCGGCGGACGCGCCCGAGGGAGCCGCCGAAGACGAGAAACTTCTGCCGCCGATGGAAAAGGGCGAGTCCATCGAGCTCAAGGTCCTGCGCAAGGAGCAGCATTTCACCGAACCGCCGCCGCGCTTCTCTGAGGCGAGTCTGGTGAAGGCACTCGAATCCTTCGGCATTGGCCGGCCTTCCACTTATGCCAGCATCATCTCGACTCTCGAAAGCCGCGAATACGTGACGCTCGATAACCGCCGCTTCAAACCCACCGACGTCGGGCGCGTGGTCAACAAATTCCTGTCGGAACATTTTTTCCACTACGTGGATTACGATTTCACCGCGCGCATGGAAGACGATCTCGATGCCATCTCGCGCGGCGAGAAGGAATGGCAGCCGGTACTGCGGGAATTCTGGACCGATTTCAAGAATCAGGTGAAGGAGAAGGAGTCCGCGGACCGACCCGGTGTCGAGATGATGGAAGAGGAATGCCCCAAGTGCAGCAAGAAACTGGCCAAGCGACTCGGGCGCAACGGCTACTTCATCGGCTGTACCGGTTATCCTGAATGTAATTACACTCGCAACGTGGACGACGCCGTGGGCGCCTCGAACGAACCCGAGATCGTGCCCGATCGCAAGTGTCCCAAGTGCGAATCGAATCTCGTCATCAAGCGCGGCCGCTACGGCCGGTTCATCGGCTGCAGCAACTACCCCAACTGCAAGCACATGGAGCCGCTGGAGAAACCCGCCGACACCGGCGTGGAATGCCCGGAGTGCAAGCAGGCGACGATGCTCAAGCGCAAGTCGCGCTACGGGAAAGTTTTTTATTCCTGTGCGCGTTATCCCGACTGCAAGTACGCGGTGTGGAATCCGCCCATCAAGGAACCTTGCCCCAAGTGCGGTTGGCCGTTTCTTTCCGTCAAGACCACCAAGCGCCGTGGCGTGGAAAAGGTCTGTCCGCAGAAGGAATGCGGTTACGCCGAGCCGTACGAAGGCGAGGTACCGTTTGCCGAACCTCCGAAGGTTGCTGCGGGAGTCTGATGCGATCAAGCCGCAGCGGCTTGATCAGGCGGTGAGGAACATTTTTATCGCCGCGATGATCAGTACCACGCCGAGCAGCTGACGCAGCCGCACCGGCGCCAGCCGGCGCACCGCCAGTTCCGATCCCACGACCGCGCCTCCGAGCGCGGCGAGCGTCATCCATGCCAGCCCGCGTGGCAGATTCGCTCCCGTCGAGAACAGGCCAGCCAGTCCCGCGACGGAGTTGATCAGGATGAATGCCGCCGACACCGCGGCGGTCGTGCGCATGTTGGCCCAGCGCAGGAACAACAGCAGCGGACTTAGAAAAATCCCACCACCGACGCCGGTCAGTCCCGAAACAAAACCGAGAACCGCGCCCACCGGCAGCGCCACCGGCAAACGCGGCGCGGCGCGTGTCGGCGGCTCGTGGCTGGTCAGGAGCAGACGCCACGCAGCCACCAGCAGCGTGGCGCCGACGAGGTATTGATACGTGCGGTTGTGCAGTTGCCAGGCGCCGCCGATAAACGCCGCGGGCACCGACCCCAGGGCAAACCGCCAGAACAGGCCGGCGTCGAAAAACCCGGCGCGCCACAGGCGCGTGAATACCAGTCCCGCGACCACGATGTTCATGACCAGTGCTGAGGGTTTCATGAGCGCGGCGGAAACACCGAAAAGCGCCATCGCCGCCAGATAGCCGGAGGCGCCGCCGTGGCCGACCGAAGAGTAAAGTGTGGCCGCTGCGGCAATCGCCGCGAGCAGCCACAGGAACAAAGTCGGATCGAGCGTTTCCAAGTATCAGATTTGTGGCGGGATGGAGTGGGACGTGCTAGAAATCATGCGATGTTGTCAGTGAGGTATCTTATCCTGATTATTCAGACAAAAAAGACCGCCGGCGTGATGCTTTTCGCCGCGTTGAGCTGTCTGCTGACGTCCTGTCTCAGCGCGCCTTCGCGCCCCCCGGGCATCGGCGCGCCGGTGCCGTGGTCGGCGCTGCCGGGCTGGCAGGAAGACCGGCTCGCGCAGACATGGCCGGCGCTGCTCAACAGTTGCCGGAAAATGCCGGCGCGTGACGCACGCTGGCAGGCGCTCTGCGCCGATGCCGCGCTATTTCCCGATCCGGACGATGTCACCGCGCGCGCGTTTTTCGAAACGCGTTTCATTGCGCATGAAGTGGTCGTCGACAACGGTGCTGGCGACGGCTTGATCACCGGCTACTACGAACCCTTGCTGCACGGCAGCCTGGTGAAAACCGGGCGTTTCCGTTACCCGCTGTCCGGCCGGCCGGACGATCTCGTGACCGTGGAGCTGGGCGAACTCTATCCCGAGCTCAAGGGCAAGCGTCTGCGTGGCCGGCTCACCGGTCAGCGTGTCGTGCCTTACTACAGTCGCGCCGAGATCGGCAATGGCAGACGTTCTTCCCAGAATAACGTGATTGTCTGGGTGGACGATCCGGTAGCGCTGTTCTTTCTCGAGATCCAGGGTTCGGGCCGCGTACAGTTGCCGGATGGCCGGATATTGCCCGTGAGCTATGCCGATCAGAACGGCCATCCCTATGTTGCCATCGGACGCACGCTCGTCGAATCCGGTGCGCTGAAGCTCGAGGAGACGACCATGCCGGCCATCCGCGCCTGGCTCGCCGCCCATCCCGATCAGGCACAGACAGTGCTGAACAGCAATCCCAGCTACGTCTTCTTCACGCTGCGTGAACTTGACTCGTCAGGACCGCTGGGGGCGCTTAACGTGCCGCTGTTGCCGGAGCGGTCGATCGCGGTGGATCCGTCGTTTATTCCACTGGGCAGTCCCGTGTGGCTCGACACTTTGCTTCCGGGCAGCGAGCCCCGGCCTTACCGGCGGCTGGAGTTCGCGCAGGACACCGGCGGCGCGATACGGGGCCCGGCGCGCGCTGATCTGTTTCTCGGTTTCGGTCAGAATGCCGAACAGCTCGCCGGTGCGATGCGCCAGCGTGGGAAATTGTACGTGCTGTTACCGGTCACGCGGGCGTTGAATTAGAGCCCATCACAAAAAGAAAAAATCTGACAGGACTGACAGGATTTCCTGTTTCTAAAATCCTTAATCCTGTCTATTTTGTTAGGTGCTTTTTGGTTTATCGTGTCTGCGCCACGGCGTCACAACCGCCGGCGCGCGTGACCGGATAAAGCGTCAATTCACCTTCGATTATCGCCGTCTCCGCCATCAGCTGTCCCACGGCGAGGACATTTTCCCGGCGTGGCGGCGAATCGAAATTCTCCGGCGCGGCGCGAAGCCACAGGCCGTGCACGAGGCCGGCGCCGCCCTCGCGTCGCGATGCCGGCGTGTTGAGCATTGACGCGAACCAGGCATGGTCCGATCTGGCGGCGGATGCGCTCGCGGCGGCGATGCCGACAACAAAGGCCCATGCCTCCGGCGCCGATTGCATCGGGCGGGTGTAGTAATACGGCGCGTTTTTGGACACAGGCTGCCCGTCGATCGCCGGGTGGGCAATGGCGATGAACCGCAGCGGCGCCAGGCGTACATAGCCGGCGAAGATCACGCCCGCGGAATTTTTTTTCGCGAGTGTTTCCCACAGTTGTGCAAGTGAGGTGGGCGAGGTGACGCGCCAGCGCTGTTCGCTCTCGATCCCGGACGGGACGAAGACGAAACCGTTCGACTGAAAGTAACGGTTGCTGACGGTAGCGTAATATTTCGGCGAACGGTTGTTGGTGTTGCGTATCCATACGCTCCCGTCCACCGCCACCGCGTCGCCCAGGCCTTCCCAGCCGCCGACCGCGGCGGAACCCAGACCGACCCGCATGTTCTGTGCATCGAAATATATTTCTTTCAGGGCGGCCGGCACCTTTGCTTGCGCGCGCGCGGACATATCGCCGATTACGCAAGGATTCACCGGACGCCACCAAGGCGGTCCGAAAATCACGGCGGCGAATACGCCGAGACCGATCAGCATGGCGAGTTTTTTCGCCGCCATCGGAAGTCAGGGAGCGGTCGCCGGGTTTGACCGGTCGCCGCACAGTTGCAGGATCTCCTCGCCGATCAGCGCGCGCCGCCATCCGCGCGCGAGCGCGCCGGACTGGTCGCCGGCGATCAGCTTGAGCAGTTCGCGGCGCGGGGCCAGCAAGGTCGCGCTGATCTTCATCTGTTCAGCGATCGCGCGCACCCGCGCCTGCAATCGTTCATACAAGTCCTGCTGCTGACGATCGAGACGCTGTGGTTCCAGCCACAGCTGTTCGGGCCTAGAGGCCTGGCCGCGGCGGATAGCTTCCAGAATGTCATCACCCCACTTGCGCGATGGGGCTCCGCCCATGCCGGCGACGCGACCAAGCGCCTCCACGGTTGGCGGAGCGGTCAGGGCGGTTTCCACCAGCGCGGCATCGGAAGCCACCCAGCCGCGCGGCAGGTTGTGCTGTTGCGCGGCGAGTTCGCGCCACGCGGCGAGCTCGCGCAATACCGTTTGTCCCGCCGGCGCCAGGTGATGTCCCTGCTTCAGACGCCGAAACGCCTCGTGCGGGTCATTGCGGTATAGCGCGGGGTCGGTGAGCGCGGCGCACTCTTCGGCGAGCCAGTCGGTCCTCCCGAGCGAATCGAGCTTTTGCGCGAGGCACAGGTAAACGTCGCGCAAATAGCGTACATCGTCTTCGGCATAGTGCAGCTGATCCGGCGGCAGCGGGCGCGCTTCCCAATCGGCGCGCGTGTGCAACTTGGGGAGCTTGTGACCGGTGACGGATTCCACCAGCGCACCGTAGCCGATCTGGTCATCGTAACCGCAGAGCGAGGCGGCGATCTGGGTGTCGAAGACAGGCACAGGCGGCACGCCACGAATATCGGCGAACACTTCCAGGTCCTGGCGCGCGGAGTGAATTACCTTGAGCGCACCGGGTGAGTACATCACCTCAAGCAGCGGTTCGATCGGCAGCGCCAGGGTATCGATGCAAGCGATGACATTCGGCGTGGCCACCTGCACCAGACACAGGCGCGCGTAGTAGGTCCGCGTGCGCATGAATTCCGTATCCAGCGCCAGCCACGGCGCGTCGTGCAGCTGTTCGCACAGACGCGCGAGCGAGGCCGGATCCTGAATCAACGGTTCCGGCGAAAAAGAAGACCTATTCGCTTCGCTCATTCGTTCTGTCGTCTAAGGAAGACCTACTGCGCTCCGTTCGTCCTGTTATAAGGCGCGAAGCCCCGCTCGTTCCGCTCATCCGTCTTGTCATAATCATGAAGTGTAGGCATTTCCCGCGAGACCCCCAACTACGGCAAGAGACGGCTTTTGGTTTATGATTAGCCGATGAGCCGGCGAGGGTATCAGGCGTGCAGCAGTAAATCAGCGTGGGCCGCCGGCGCCTTGTTCCTGTTCGGTCTTGCTGGCTGCGAACCGTTCTGGAACGCGCCGGAAGGCCGCGCACTGGATTTTGCCGAGGCCCTGGTGACCACGCCGGCGGAAATACAAAAATTGCGCGACATCGCCAATCTTGCCCCCGCACGTAATCCTGAAGACCTGCTCGACGGCCTGTCGATTCGAGTGACGCTGGATTTTCTGCGCGCCAAGCAGGCCCAGGGCGTGGCATTGAAATTCGCGCTGGGTGAGGCGAGGCAGATCAATGCCTCGCGACGCGCAGTCTCGGTCCGTGTCAGCTACCTGCAGCCGGAAACGCCTGCGAACAGCGAAGTTCGCATGCAGGTTCAGATCGAGAAAGACGATCAGGGCCGCTGGTGCATCACGCGTGTCACGGGCGATAACTGAAAGTCGACTTGTCGAACCCATGCCGCTGAAAATATTTTTGGGAATCTGTCTGCTGCGCGCCAATCCGCAGGACCTGCCGACGTCCAGCCGCTTGATGCTGGCGTCGCTCATCGCCTATGGACTGGCCGACATCATCGGTGTGCTCGATGTGCTGTCGCTCGGCAGCGCCGTATTGGCCGCCGCCGTGGACACGCTGCTGTTGATCGTGGCGACTCATTTGGCGCTACGCTGGCGTGACGCGGAAAACCGGTTTCCTCAGACACTCTCGGCCCTGGCCGGCTGTGGCGCCTTGCTCTCGTTGCTGGCCTGGACGGCGGCCGGCCTGACCCGGGAGTGGTTACTGCCGCCGTGGGTATGGGTGCCGTTTCTTCTGTGGTATACCCTGGTCTTCGGTCACGTGCTGCGTAATGCTCTCTCCCTGGCTTTACCGGCGGGCGTGGCGCTGAGTCTCCTGTATATAATCCTGTCCATGGGCGTGACCGGCCTGTTAGTTATTGATCCGGCACGATGAGCCTGTCGCGAAGACACGAGAATATCTTTGATAAAATTGCAGGCACACCCCTATTTTTCAGAAGATTCATGTCGCATCAATAACAAAGATCGTATGATAGTCGGATTATTGAGGCGGCAAGACGACTTAAATCCAAGGCGATGCTGGAAACGACCAACCTGACATATTCAGGTTGTTTCGTGGCGCCTCAATAATCCTGCTCCGGTGGCAAATTAATGCGTATTCATATTCTGGGTATCGGTGGAACCTTCATGGGCGGTTTGGCGTTGCTCGCGCGTGACCTGGGCCATGAAGTCACCGGAACGGATGCCAAAATCTATCCACCGATGAGCACGCAGCTCGAAGCCCAGGGCATCCGGCTGATGGAAGGCTATGAGCCGGCGCATCTCGACAGCGCCAAGCCCGACCTCGTGATCGTCGGTAATGCACTGTCGCGCGGCAATGCGCTGGTGGAGGCGGTGCTCGATCGCGGCTTGCGTTATACCTCCGGCGCGCAGTGGCTCGCCGAGAACGTTTTGCCGGGACGGTGGGTGTTGGCTGTCGCCGGCACGCATGGAAAAACCACCACCGCCGGCATGCTCGCCTGGATTCTGGAGCATGCCAAGTTAAAGCCCGGTTTTCTGATCGGCGGCGTGCCGGAGAACTTTGGCGTTTCGGCGCGTCTCGGCGCTGAGCCCTTTTTCGTCATTGAGGCGGATGAATACGACACGGCATTTTTCGACAAGCGTTCGAAATTTGTCCATTACCGCCCGCGCACCGCGATTCTGAACAATCTTGAATTTGATCATGCCGATATTTTTCCCGATCTGGCCGCGATCGCGCGCCAGTTCCACTACTTGGTGCGCACCGTGCCGGGCTCGGGCCTGTTGGTGGTGAACGCGCAGGACAAAAATTTGTCAGAGATGCTGGCGATGGGCTGCTGGACCGGGGTGGAGCATTTTGGCGCGGAGGACGGCTGGCAGGCCGTCCCGCGCAACCCCGAGGCCAGCCGGTTCCAGGTGTTGTTTAAAAAGCAGGACCAGGGTGAGGTCGCGTGGGAGCTGCTTGGGAGCCATAACACGGCCAACGCGCTCGCGGCCATCGCCGCCGCGCGTCACGCCGGGGTGCCGGTAAAGACGGCGCTGGCGGCGCTGGCGAAATTCCGTAACGTCAAACGCCGGCTGGAAGTGCGCGGTGCGGTGCGCGGCATTACCGTGTACGACGATTTCGCGCATCATCCGACGGCGATTGCCGCGACGCTGCAGGCGCTGCGCGCGCGGGTGGGCAACCAGCGCATTCTGGCGGTATTGGAATTGCGCTCCAACACCATGCGCATGGGCGTGCACCGCGATACGCTGGCCGGCTCGCTCACGCAGGCCGACAAGGTGCTGATGCTCAAGCCCGCCGACCTCAACTGGAACCTGGACCGGGTGACGGGCGCGCTGAAGGGACGCGGGCAGGCTTATGCGACGGTGGAAGAGATCATCGCGACGCTGGCCAAGGAGATGCAACCGGACGATCACGTGTTGATCATGAGCAATGGCGGCTTCGATAATATCCACGCGCGGCTGCTCGAGCGTTTGCAGACCCGGATTGCGTAGCCGCCCCGGATTTCTTACGCTTACATATCGATCTTACGGAGAAATGAAATGCGACGACTGATGGGTGGATGCTTGGCGATGCTGATGCTGTTTCCGGTCCTGGCCCGGGCTGAATTCACGGAAGGCCGGCAGTACATGCAATTGCCGTTTCCGACGGCTGTCGAGACCGGGAACAAGATCGAGGTGCGCGAGATTTTCTGGTACGGCTGTTCGCACTGTTATGTGCTGGAACCGGGACTGACGCGCTGGCTCAAGAAACTCCCCGCGAACGCCCAGTTCGTGCGCACTCCCGCCACCGCGGCACCGCACTGGCAGATCCATGCCCAGGCCTATTACAGCTTCGATGCACTGGGCGCATTGGAAAAACTGCATGGTGTCTTCTTCAAGGCGGTGCAGGAACAGCCGGGCGCACTCAAAGATGAAAAAGGCATCGCCGATTTTGTCGCGCGCTACGGTATCGACCGCAATAAATTCACCGAGGCCTTCAATTCCTTCGGCGTGCGCCTGAAGCTCGAGAAGGCCAAGCAGGTTAACCAGGATCTCAACATCAACTCCGTGCCCACGCTGGTGGTGGATGGAAAATATCTCACCAGCGCCGCCATGGCCGGTGGCGAAGAGGCCATGTTCAAGCTGCTGGATCAGCTGATCAGCAAAGCCGCTAAGGAGCGCAACAAGAAGGCCGCCAAACCCTGATTTTCCGGGGCGGTACCTAATGCTGTCGTCACAAAATCCGCCCCCTATTCTTCAGGGGATTCGGCTTTTCATGGCGCGCCATGGCGACGGCCGAGGTGGCCAGACCTGCTAATATAGATTTGAACATGCGGCACATCCGGTTGCCCCGCCATCCCGCGCTGCCATGGATAGAAAGCGAACGAACCCTACCGCCGAGGACAACAGCCTGAACGCCCTGTGGCGTTCTTCGCCGCTCGCGGCGGGCAACGCCGCGTACCTCGAGGATCTCTACGAACAATATCTGGGTGATCCCGCCGCCGTGGCTCCCGCCTGGCGCCGCTACTTCGAAACCCTGCCGCGCGTGGATGGCGTAACACAGGACATTCCGCACTCCGGGATTCGCGATGAATTCCGTCGTCTCGCGCACCAGATGCGTCCCGCG
>Ga0209515_10005703_pt1 | contig 15992 bp, 14 predicted proteins | sample Subgroupgradi54m_FD_187454 | JGI IMG/M metagenome (GOLD analysis project Ga0209515, IMG submission 187454) | Subsurface groundwater microbial communities from S. Glens Falls, New York, USA - GMW60B uncontaminated upgradient, 5.4 m (SPAdes)... ...
AGAAAAAAATACCATCGTGTTTGGCATAACCGGCTCTATTGCCGCTTATAAAACTCTTGATATCATAAAAAAACTTATCCGCTTAGGAAATGCGGTCCACGTGGTTATGACAGAGTCAGCAACTGCACTAGTCAACCCAAAAGAATTTGAACGAGTCAGTAGACACCCGGTTTCAACGGCGTTATTTGCCCCTTCCGTTGACTACCGAGCCTACCTTTCCCACGACAAAAAAATTGATCATATAGCACTTGCTGACATTGCTGATATGTGGGTTATTTGTCCGGCAACAGCTAATACGATAGGAAAAGTAGCCAGCGGTATCGCCGATTCACTTCTTACGAGTTCTATCTTGGCTACCAATGCGCCGGTTTTATTCTGTCCCGCGATGAACGTAAAAATGTGGCAAAACCCAATACTCCAGAAAAACTTACGTTACTTAAGAGACTTAGGTTACTTATTTATCGATCCCGAATTTGGAGAGCTTGCCTGCGGCTACACGGGCGTGGGCCGATTAGCAGGTGGAGAAAAGATTCTTGGAGTGATCAGGGAAATTTTGGACATGAGAAATATTTTCAAAGGAAAAAAAATCATTGTGACGGCAGGTGGTACCCAGGAAGCGATTGATCAAGTGCGTGTGATAACCAATAAAGCGTCAGGGAAAATGGGGGCGGCAATTGCCGATATTTGTACTCTTTGGGGAGCTGATGTGTCCTATATTCACGGACTTCATGCGGTACTACCTTCCCGACTCACAAAAAATATTCCTGTTGAGACAGCAGCCGATATGCTCAATGCGATGAAAAGCGAAATTGGGAATGCGGAGATTATTTTCCATGCTGCTGCGGTTTCTGATTTTTCACTCAAGGAACCATTTGAGGGGAAAGTGAAAAGTAATGCGGCGCTGCATTTAGAATTGACCCCACAAACAAAGATTCTCGATAGATTAAAACAGCTTAATCCTCACGTAACCATTATCGGATTTAAAGCAGAATACAATGTCAGCGAAAAAGAATTGATTGATCGAGCATACGAAACGCTTCAAAAAGCGCACGCAGATTGGATCGTTGCCAATGATGTAGGAAAAAAGGGGAGAGGATTTGGCGTGGATACCAATGAGGTGTGGATTGTTGATAAAAAGAAAAAGGTAACGCACGTTCCACTTTCATCAAAACGAGAAATAGGGAAAAGGATTGTAGAAAGCATTCTTCCTACCAAGGACAGTCCTTGTTAAGGACTGTCCTTGCAAAAACATATGCAAACATCCACCGCCTTTGCTCCAGCAAATATTAGTCTCTTCTTCACTATTGAAGAAGATCCGGACCCAGCAAAAATGGGATCAAAAGGTGCAGGATTTACTCTAGACGGAGGCGTCTGTGCAAGGGCAGCCGTTGCAAGTGCTGATACAACGATCTATTTCAACGGTGAATGTATTTCATTTCCAACCGTGGAGTCGGTGATTGATCAGTTGCACGCGCCGAAAATTTCGCTTGAGCTGGAATCGAATTTGCCATTAGGATGCGGATTTGGACTTTCGGGTGCTTCAGCACTCGTCACTGCATATGCAATCAATGATTTGTGCAAGCTTGGGAAATCCCGCTTAGAACTTGCTAAAACTGCTCACATGGCTGAAATAGTAAATAAGACGGGTCTTGGCGACGTGGTAAATCAGTATTTCGGCGGATTTTGTATTAAGTGGGTGAGGAGTTCTGAATTTACTGTTGACCATTTGCCTCTTGGTGGCAAGACAATATATTACAACATATTTTCTCCTCTTTCCACGAAGAAAATTTTAACAAGTAGTGAAAAAAAAGGGCGGATAACAACCGCAGGAAATGAAACACTCCAACGACTAAAAGATATGATGAAGGGAAATACTCCAACGCTTGATGATCTTTTTCTCTTGAGTAAACAGTTTGTTATGAATGCTCAATTAATTGAAGATCCACTGGTATTACAAACGATTGAAGCTATAGAAAAAGTTGGTGGCAGGGCGACGATGATTCTTTTGGGCAATGGCGTCGTAAGCACAATTCCATTTCAAGATTCCAAACCGCTTCTGACTATATGAAAACAGTAAAACAGATAAAACGCATGAAAGGGAAAGAAAAAATATCTATGCTTACGGCGTATGATTATTCCTTTGCGAAATTAATGGACGGAGTTGTCGATATAATTTTAGTTGGTGATTCGCTTGGCATGGTTGTCTTGGGGTACGAAAATACTAAAAAAGTGACCATGGATGATATGACTCGGGCAACCCAAGCCGTTGCCCGGGGGGCTAAAAATTCCCTTATTATTGGCGATATGCCGATTGGATCATATGACACAGAAGAGAATGCATTGAAGAATGCTAAAAGACTTCTTAAAGCTGGTGCACATGCAATAAAGATTGAGCGAAAACCAGATATAGCGGCGCATTTAATTACCCAAGGAATTGAAGTGATGGGACATGTTGGACTCACTCCTCAAACAGTCACTACGTTTAAAGTACAGGGAAAAGATGAGGGAAGCGCTCAAGCACTTATTACCGAGGCAAAAGAGATGGAGAAAGCAGGCTGTTTTTCTTTAGTGTTGGAATGCATTCCACTAGATTTAGCCAAAGAAATTACACGAGTTATTTCAATTCCAACGATCGGAATAGGCGCAGGCATGCATTGCGACGGGCAAGTGCTCGTTACCCACGACATGATCGGCCTTTATGATGCGTTCAAACCAAAATTTGTAAAACGGTACACGGAAGTCGGAAAAGTTATGACAAACGCATTTAAAAATTATGCCAAGGAAGTAAAAAAAAGAGCGTTTCCAACTGATAAAGAAAGTTTTCACTAATAAAAATTATTTAAACTAGACCCTTAACCCTATACCCTAAACCCTACCTATGCACATACCAAAATCCCATCCACGCTACGCATCACTTGTCTCCCGAGATTTAATTGTTGCAGGAGTCAAGCACGGGATAACTTCACTCGATGGTTTGACGGCACATGGAACGGGACTTGCATTTGATTATCTTTTGGGAGAAAAAACGCATCCATTTGCTAATGAAGCAATTAGAGCCGCCGCACTTACACTCCTATCGGCAAAACATCCCGTGATTTCGGTCAATGGCAATACCGCGGCCCTAGTTCCCAAAGAATTAGTTAATCTTTCTAATGTTTTGGCTGCACCCCTTGAAGTAAATCTCTTTCACTCTTCAAAAAAAAGGGAAAAACTCATCAAGAGATGGCTTAAAAAACATGGGGCAAAACATGTTTTACTCCCCGGAAAGACAATTGTCCCCGGTTTAGAGAGTAACCGCAGATTTGTTCATGCGGAAGGAATCTACAAAGCAGACGTGGTGTTTGTGCCGCTTGAAGATGGGGATAGGACAAAAGCGCTCATCAAAATGGGAAAAAAAGTGATAACTGTTGATCTGAATCCACTTTCCCGAACGGCAAAAAAGGCAACAATAACAATTGTAGATAACATTCTCAGGATTATGCCCCTTCTTATTTCAGACATCAAAATACTTAGGAAACTTCCGTCATCTAGGTTACCTATGAACCCTATTTCATACAACAATAATCAATCCCTCAAAGAAGCAGAAAAAATTATTCGTTCGATTAGCTAAAAAAACATTAAATATTTATTGACTTTTTACTTCTACTTGTCTTTCATCAAGAGTTCGAAGCGCTGTTCGTAGTGATTCTGGTCGATCCCGAGATGTGACAGTCCCCAGTGGATCAGGTCTCTCACTTGTTCCCAGTCTTGATTCAGCGACATAGCCACGTTCAAACAAGATTCCATCACCGGCAACTTCTCCTTTAATTTGATCAGCAATCTGTTGTAAAGTCTCCACATCAACTCCGCCTTTTTTTTCCTCTCTCATATTGATTCACCTCCTGTATGTATAATAAGCAACTTTTAAGGTTGTATAAATTTTACGAAAAAGCTTTAGCTAGGCGTTTTATTCCTTCTTCAATTTGTTCTGGTGTCGATTTACTAAAATTTAATCGGAGTGTCTGTTTATCCGGATTACTTGCAAAAAATGTGGCGCCGGGGACATAGGCGACGTGATGGTTTTTCACAATACTAGGGAGCATTGCGGTGGTATCGACATTTTTTTTCACCCTTGCCCAAATAAAGAATCCGCCTTTGGGAGTGTGCCACTTGAATATATCTTTTCCGTATTTTTGAAGCGCTTTATCCATCGTCTCGGCTTGATGACGATAGAGATCGTTAATTTTAACAATTTGTGCGTCAAAATATCCTCCAGACAGATAGCGATAAACGATCTCTTGATCCAAGCCCGAAGTATGGACATCAATGCTTTGCTTCAGAAGCGTCATTTTCTCTAAAAGTTCTTTCGGTCCAAACACCCATCCAGTGCGCAGCCCCGGAGCGAGAATTTTCGATGCTGTTTGCGTAAACAGCACCATTCTTTTTTTGGGGTTATCAAACGAGGCAATTGGCGGAAGCGGTGTGTCCTGGAATCTTATTTCCCGATATGCACCGTCTTCGAGCACAAGCACATCGTATTTTTGCGCAAGATCGGCGAGAGCCTTTCTTCGCTTGATACTTATCTCAAAGCCGGATGGATTTTGATGATCGGGGACAGTGTAGATAAGTTTTACCCTGTGATTTTTCAAAAGCTCCTCGACTGATTGGGGGAGTAGGCCATTTTTATCGCAGGCTGCCTCAATAAATTTCGCTCCAACTTTTCGAAATATCTGCAAAGCGGCTAGGTAAGTAGGCCGTTCAACCAGCACTTCATCGCCACTGTTTATAAGGGCATCGGCGACAAGGTCAATTGCTTGCTGGCTGCCAGTCGTTATGCGGACTTCATCGACGGTAAAGCTTGTGTTATAGCGTTTATTCATCCAGTTAGCTAAAAATGTTCTAAAATGCGGAAGGCCTTCGGTGATCGAGTACTGCAGCGCGCTAAAAGGCGAGTCTTCTAAAATTTCCTGTGTAAGTTTTTTTATAAGATCAACGGGAATACTTTGTTCGCTTGGAAGCCCTCCGGCAAAGGAAATGATGTGGGGTTGCTGGGTGACTGCTAAAATTGAGCGAATGGCGCTTCCCTCAATGGCATTGCCTCGAAAGGAGTAGAGATTGCTGAAACGATCCCCAGGCGGTTGTTTCATAAACTTACAGGTATTGTACTATAAATGAAGCAAAATCGAACATGCCGCCAAGGACAGTCCTTGACACAAGGACTGTCCTTGGTAAAGAAATATTTGCAATTCATTTGTATCTCGATATAATCTTAAAGCCATGAAGCCATTTGCCAAGCGTGCACAGACTACATCTGTTTCTTTAATTAAAGAAGTTGCTGCTCAAGCGCATAAAGATTCTGATATTATTTCTCTATCCCAGGGTATTCCTTCTTTCTCCACACCCAAACATATTCGGGAAGGCGTTGCAAAAGCTCTTCTGGCCGATGAGCCCGGCATAGGGAAGTATTCGGTGTACATGGGGACCGATGAACTCCGCAGGGCAATTGCCGATAAGTTAAGTAAAGAATTTAGTAAGGATGTAGATTGGGAGACCAATATTTTTGTTTGCGCGGGCGCAGTTGAAGGGTTGGCTGCTGTGGTACTGTCCCTTGTTGACCCAGGTGATGAAGTGATTATTCCCTCCCCGGATTACGGTCCGCATTTTCAGCATCTTCATTTAGCCCAGGCAAAAACAGTTTTGGTGCCTCTTGATGAAAAAAATAATTGGTCATGGAATATTCCCGCAGTGGAAGAAGCAATTACCCCAAAAACAAAATTACTTTTTTTCACCAATCCCGGAAATCCGGTCGGCAATGTCTTTGACAAAGAAGCATTGGAAAGACTCGCAGCACTCGCTAAAGAGCACGATCTTTGGGTCATCGTGGATGAAACGTATAATTTCCTCACTTATGACGGAACTCCATTTATCCCATCAGCGACAATAGCTGATTTTAGCCATCGACTCATTGTTGCCCGCTCTTTTTCCAAAGAATATGCGATGACGGGTTGGAGATTGGGATTTATTTATGGACCGGAGAAGGTAATCAAAGAATCTTTGAAAATGCATGACCCGATGGTCATTGCCGCATCAACTATTTCACAAAAGGCCGGAGTAATAGCTTTAACTGGGGATCAGTCCTGCGTGGGTGAAATGGTTGTCGAATATCAGAAACGAAGAGACTATTTCTGCTCACTTCTCGATACTCTTTCACCCCATATCACCTATACAAAACCAGATGGAGCGTATTATGTGTTTGCACGAGTTTCCCCGAACGTGATGAAAAAGTTTGGACCAACAAGTATTGATTTTGCCTTCCGCATGCTTCGGGAGGCCAAAGTCGCCGTGGTTCCCGGACTCGAATTTAAACCACCCGAAGACTGCTTCATTCGCTTTTCTTTTGGTCCGGAAACTACTATGATGGAGGAAGCGGTAAGTCGTATCAAGAAATGGCTGAAATAGTTTGCCTAAGTGCTTTAAGTAACCTAGGTTACTTATTTTTAAAATATGAAACTTTTGTCTGGAACAAGCAATTTGCCACTCGCAAAAGATATCAGCAATATTTTAGGTGTTCCGCTTGGAGATGTAGAAATTATTCGTTTTGCCGATTCGGAGACGCGGGTAAAAGTAAACGACAAAGTAAAAGGAGAAGATGTCTTTGTTATCCAGTCTACTTCCCAACCCGTTGACCAACATCTCATGGAGCTCCTTTTGATGGGGGATGCGATCAAGCGCGCCAATCCCAGACGACTTGTGGCGGTTATTCCCTATTTTGGCTATCAAAGACAAGATAAAATTCATCGACCCGGGGAATCTTTATCTGCAAAAGTTGCTTCCAAACTCATCGAGCGCGTAGGTTTTGATGAGGTTATCCTGGTTGATCCCCACAGCGAACTGCTGATCGGATTTTTTGGCATTGCCGTGACATCTCTTTCTGCATTTCCCCTTTTTGAACCATTTGTACGAAAGTATGGAAAAAATGCTGTCGTTGTGGCACCGGATGCAGGTGGAGCAAAGCGGGCGCAGTCGTTTGCCCGAGCTGTGGGCATCCCTTTGGCGCTTATTGAAAAATGGCGTGATCTCTCGCAAATTCATGTGACAGAAGCCTTGGGGGTCGTAGGAGATGTGAAAGGGAAAATTGCGGTAATCGTGGATGATGTGTACGTGTCCGGAAAAACCATTGTGCATGCTGCAGAGCTGTTGATAAAGCATGGTGCAGCTGAAGTTATTTCCTTCGCGACTCAACCGGTTTTAGTGCGCGATGCGCCGAAAATTTTAGAGGAATCACCCCTCACCCATATTTTTACCACCGATGTGATCGAAGTCCCGCAAGGGAAAAGATTCCCAAAACTGACGATTTTGAGTACTGCCGATCTCATTGCAGACGCAATTAAAGAAACTAGCCAGTAAGAAAAGCAACGCTCATGCCGACACTTCCCCGAGCAATCACCAAGTTAATTGAATCGTTTGAACGTCTCCCAGGAATTGGGCCCAGGACTGCCGCGCGATTGACATTTTATCTCTTGCATGTGCCGCAGGAGCAACTTGACAGTTTCGCCCAAGCTGTAGGAAATTTAAAAAAAAACACCATGCGGTGCGCGATATGTGTTAATATTAGCGAATCAAATCCCTGCTCTTTTTGCGGGGATACTCAAAGAAATCAGCAGATAGTCTGTGTGGTTGAACAACCCCTGGATATTCTGGCGATGGAGAGGAGCGGCGCATATGGGGGAGTGTACCACGTCCTCCATGGAGCAATTTCTCCACTCAATAACATCGGTCCGGATGATATATTTATCCCGCAATTGCTCAAGAGACTAGCGTCTTCTACAATAGAGGAAATTATACTTGCGACCAACCCCACGATGGAAGGTGAGGCAACAGCAATGTATATAAAAGATATGATACAAAGAGACGGCTCTAAAGTGAAACTCACCCGTTTGGCTCATGGTTTGCCCGTTGGGGCGGATATTGAATTTGCAGATGGCATTACTCTTAGTCGGGCGCTTGAAGGGAGAAGGGAATATTAGGAGCTAGGGGCTAAGGTCTAGGGGCTAGGAGCTAGTTTCGTCAATAAAATGATTTTAGAAGAACTAAACCCTAATTCCTAGCTCCTAGTAACTAAATTTATATGGTTTCCAAAGAAGAGATTCACGCTGTATTAAAAACGATTCCCGATCCTGAACTGGGGATTTCAATTATGGATTTGGGCCTTATTTATGATGTCGAAATGAATGCCGGCGGAAACGTAAAAATTCTCATGACCCTTACAACCATGGGTTGCCCTCTTTTTTCTCTCATATCAGAGCCAATTAAGCAGGAGATTGCGAAATTATCGGGTGTAAAACAAGTCGAAGTCGAACTCACATTTGATCCGCCGTGGTCGATGGAGAAAATGAGTCAGGAAGCAAAAGAAAATTTAGGAATGATTTGATTGTTCCATTATGGCAAATTCAATCCTTGGCACAATTGGCGACGAAATTAAAGAAATAGGCAAAGATACTGCCAAAGCAGTGGTGGAGCAAACGCAGGAAGCGGGAAAAGATGTATTTAAAGCAATTATCGGTATGCCGGATGCAAAATCGGTGAGCCCAAAGGAATATGAAAATAAAACACAGGAACAAATAGCACAGGATCAAAAAAATATTGCCGAAACGCGCAAACGTCTTAAGCAGCAAATGATGGTGCAAAAAGGTTCTGGCCCATCAGACTTTGAACAGAAAAAACAGGAAGAAATTATGCTCAAACAACGTCAGGTGGAGCTTGCCAAGCAGAAACAACAACAACAGCTCCCGGCCATGTCACAAAAGCCCCAGCGAGGCAATCTTGGAGCCGTTCGCAAGCGCCAGACAAGCCATATAGAGGTCGGAAAACTGCCGGGACAATAGGATGAATGACCGAATGCTAAATGATAAATGCAGGAATGACGAAGAAATAATGGACCATTTCACTATTTATCATTTAGCATTTATCATTTAGAGATTTTTATGCTCCGTATTTACAATAGTCTTACAAAAAAAGTAGAGGAATTCCAACCGCTCAACGCGCCTAAAGTAGGAATGTACACTTGTGGTCCGACGGTCTACGACTACGTCCATATAGGGAACTTTCGCACCTACACTACGGCCGATTTGCTCCTGCGGGTATTAGGATATAACACCTACAACGTTACTTACATCATGAATATTACCGATGTTGGCCATCTGACTGGGGATAATCTAGGAGATGCGGATACGGGAGAAGATCGGATGGAAAAGGCGAGTCGGAAAGAAGGAAAAAGCGCCTGGGATGTAGCAAAATATTATGAAGAAATTTTTAAAGAAGATTTTGGAAAATTCAATCTAACTCCTCCAAAATTGTGGACGCGCGCGACAGAGTATATAAAAGAACAAATTACACTGGTTGAGACCCTGGAAAATAAAGGGTTCACCTACAAAACAACAGACGGCATCTATTTTGATACATCTAAATTTCCCGATTACGGCAAGCTTTCGCCTCTTGATCATAGGGGAATAATTGAAGGCGCGCGTATTGGAAAGAATCCGGAAAAAAGAAATCCCACCGACTTTGCTCTTTGGAAGTTTAGCCCTTCGACAAGGGTTTCGACTGAGCTCGGCCGAATGTCCTCAGGGCTGTCGCGGCGGCAAATGGAGTGGGAAAGTCCGTGGGGACTAGGTTTTCCCGGATGGCATATTGAGTGCTCTGCTATGTCGATGAAGTATTTAGGGGAAACCTTTGATATTCATGCAGGCGGAGAGGACTTGGCCGCCACACATCACCCCAATGAAATTGCCCAAAGCGAAGCGGCAACCGGAAAGCCTTTTGTTCGCTACTGGGTACATGGTGCATTCATGATGGTGAATGGAGAGAGAATGAGCAAATCGTTGGGAAATAATTTTCGCTTGACGGATGTGGTCCAAAAGGGATTCTATCCAGCTGACCTGCGCTACCTTTACCTGCAGACGCACTACCGGCAAAAAATGAACTTTACCTGGGAAGCGCTCCAGTCAACGCATAATTCACTTGCAAAACTCAAAGAGCAAATGGCAGGTTTTAAGTCACAAGAATCAGACAGACGAACGGTGTTGTCGGAAGAAAAATTGGCGAAAGTGCAAAACTTTTCAGCCAGGTTCCGCCAAATGATTAACAATGATCTCAACATGCCCCAAGCATTGGCCGTGCTATGGGAAGTGGCGAAAAGTAGCATACCCAGTGAAGATAAGTATGATTTATTGATCGATTTCGACAGCATCTTGGGCCTGGGCTTAAAAGAAGTTGTTCCGGCTTCTTCAGATAGCACGATCCCTCAAAACCTAGAAAAACTTCTTGCACAGCGGGAGCAGAAACGAAAAGAAAAGAAGTGGGAGGAAGCAGATATAGTGCGGCAAAAAATTGCTGAAGCAGGGTACCTGGTCAAAGATACGCCGCAAGGACCGCGTTTGATAAAAAAAGAGCTTACGCAACCTTAGAGGTTGCCCAGATAGGCAACCTTTGGTATTTTATCCAAAGAATAGTTTTTCAGCTTTCCTCCAGGCGTGCTAATTGGAGCAGTGTTGTTTCGCTCATGATTTTCATGATGAATAATGGTAAGGGCGCCACCGCCAAAAAAACAATCCGTAAAGGAATATCATCAAGAACGGAGACATGCAATGACAAAAGCACTATAACAGGAATCAGTCTTCCGGCGTTGGTTACCACCTCACCAATGGCGTTATACTCATTGCGCAGTTGTGCAATTTTTGGATCATGATCAAGAATATCACTCAAAAAACTATCAAAGTCTACAGACATGCTTACCAACAGCAATACGAGAACGACTTGGTAGGCGATAAATGCAAATAAATTCCAGTTGGCGGCAAAGACAATTGTGGTCATCGCAAAGAGAATGGATGCGCCTACTGCAGTGTAGTTGGAATTCGCCAAGGTAATTTTTTTTCCATATATATACGCAGTCACGATAGTCAAAAGTGTTAATCCTCCAGAAAAAATACCCCAATGCGATAGACTGCCAAGAAAATTAAGAGTGATTACTCCTAAAACCGTCCAAAACAATCCATCCTGCATGCCATAGAGGAGTTTTGCTTTAAAAAAACGCTTGAGATCTTCATTGGGGTATATCAGTGTTCCGAGATTTTCAAAGGTAAACACATCAGTATGATCATGTACGTCGAGCGTACGTAACACGTATATAAGGCAAAGAAAAATAACAAACGCAATACTAAAAAAGGGAAGATAAGAATTGAATCTCTGTATAAAAAATGCAATCAGCGGGACACTTATAAGACTAACTACATTCAATAGTGAAGTTTTTATCCCCAAAAATTGTTCGCGGTTGGTTTGTGTTGTCAATTTTTGCATAGTTACATTAAAAGCAAAAGATTGAACTCCTATGGCAAGTCCGGAGATTATTCCTACAATAACGACAAGATGTTGGGTCCGGTTGCCAAGGATAACCAGAAGAAGAAGCTGGCAAGCATACAACGCCATAGAGGTTTGATAGGTAAAACGCGTTCCTCGCCATTTAGCCAGAAATCCCGCGATACATCCGCCCATTGCCATGCTGAAAAAAACGGTGGCATTATAAAAAAGGAGTAGAGAGATATTGCTTGTACTTTGCCAGAGGAATAAATTGGTAAAGGTAATGCTTGCCGTATTACCCAGATTGTAGAGGACTAGAAAAAGGAGAAACTTACGCTGATTTTTATCCATTTGTAACCAGTATAGCAACTCCTCACATTGTTTTGACAAAAGAAGTATAATGTAAATTGAATCAAAAATAATCAAATATCTAAATCGAAAATGATATATAGTGACGCATAGGGCAAAATGAGCATGATAGTCAACTTTTTTTTGATAGCTTTGCTTTTAAAAGCAAAAGGGAAGTAGTTTAGACCTCCAGAAATGGAGGTTTTTTTATACTTTTAAAAAAAAGGGGATAACTTGATATTAGTCTCATAAAGTATTATTATGAGGTTTTAATTACCTATCTATGCCTCCTGAAAGAAAAATTGCTACTGGACCCCAAACGCTTTGCCAGAAGCAAGACGAAGCAAAAGCAAAAGGAGCGATTTCACGAAGGAATTTTCTTTGTGGAAGTTTTGCTATAGCGGCAGCTCTTGCTTTAGGTATTAAGCCGGCTGAAGCCGGAGATCCGCCAAAAGTTATCAATGGTATTGAAACATGGGGGTACCAGCGGCCGCTATCCCAAACAGAGCTATATCAGTTATTATTAAATAGTAATGCGGTTTTTGAAGGAAGGAAAGAGGTACTTGAAGAAGGACAGTTTTACCTGAGTGTATTCATACCCCAAAAAGCCTATCAATCATTACTAAACAATGAGTCGCCCCAATCGTTTCTTCTCCGTCATGTCAACAGGCTTGACAGGATGATTAAATCGGGTAACCGTTACACGAATGATACTCTTATTAAAGGATTAGCTATCCGGCGTTTGGTAGTCATCGAGGATGGTGTGGATGCGCCGGTTAGTCATCAACGCGCCAGAAGATATGCAGGATTTAAAGATTCCGATGGATTATGGGAAATCGACGCATCTTATACCCCTGAAAAATCCTCCTATTATCATGCGGATGAAAAGATTGATTATGGCTTGCTTCACGAATGGGGACATCGAGTGTTGTATTTGCCCGATCAATATGCGCTTGATGCCAGCATATCCGAGCTTGGTAGCCAATCGCCAGACAACAACATTCCAGAAATTATGGAACTCTCTTCAAAGCGGTCAAATCAACCAATAATCCAGTCGGTGAACGCATTTACCGGTGTTCCCCATGCTTGGCAGGAATATATCACCAGCAAACGCAACGACCGTTTTGGAAATACACTCATGAACTCCTCATACAATAAATTTGGTCCCTATGAAAGTTTACAGCTGTATAGACGGGTGAAGGGAAAGTGGACCCATAAATTTGAATGGTTGACTTCAGAAGCCATGTGGGATTTCCCGAATGAGGTTCCTGCTAAAACAATTGTAACGTTTGGAAAAGACTATGCCGGATCGGATTTAAAAATTTATCGCACCGATGGTTTTTATGACAGCAAACAACTAGAAAATGCACCGATTTTTAGCGGGAAACTTGATACTGGAGGTTCAGTTAATATATATAACCCATTTGAAAACACATATATGTATGCGCCCGGATTGCCCACGCAATTTGTTCCCAGTTATAGGGGGGACTTGTTTATCAAAGTTATAAAACCGGATGGAACAATATATTTCCGTTGGTTTGATATCCGCGAACTTAATGCTGCTTTCTGGTTGGGTCAAACGGATGCCGTAGGTATAACCATGAATCTTGCTGCAGTAGACGAAACCCCTGAATCATTTCATTGGAATACAGAGTATTTTACCTTATCCGGAAATCCGATTTTTACGGAAAATTGACAAGAGTTTAGTTTTACTACAGATATCACGAGAGGATAAAGGTATGACATCAGTACAAGAAATGCTAGGTTCTGATGTATCGAGAAGAAAATTTTTAGAAATAAGTGCTGAAGCGACCACACTATTTTTATGTGGATCTGTTGTTCCAATGGATTTACAGTGGCAGATTCCTTTGGCTGAACCGTCCGTTAATACGAGAGAAATAATTATTAGCAACCAGAGAACAATTTTGCCAAAGAAGGGTCAACCTCCTATCAGAGCAGCGTATACTTCCATTACACCATCTGATTTAGTTATCTATCCATGGATGGATACGGCGTATGGATGGATCGGGTGGTCGACTTCTCCTGAAAATAACATGACGCACGTGGATACCGCTCTACTTCGGTATGACGGCACTCCTAATGTCCGTAGAGAAATACCGATAAGCTATAAACCAATTTTTGATGTAAAAGCAGCATTTGGCGACAATGATTACCTGATAGTTTGGAGAGAACAGAATCAGGTTCACCGATTAGGAACAACTCCTGTCACTACAGACTTGATTGCAGGTCAATCGAAGATCAACGGCATCGTGGTGGGAAAATATTCAAATATAGAACGGAGTCATGTGTTTACTCTATTTGACGGCGCTGATACGAGCTACTCCACTCCGGATGTGATCCATGCAAACGGAGATAGTTTTGCAATCCTAGCGACAGAATCTGATGGTGTGAGTAATACTCTTCAACAAAAACATATTGATGCGTCTGATCCAGAATCCCCAGTCGTTTCCAAACAAGAACAACGTGGTACCTACAAGAATCAAGTAAAAGCGAGATTTTATCGGAATCCATTAACCAACGACTCCTTTATGGCCTATGTAACAGGAGGATTGAGGAATGAACTTTCTATCGCTCGTCTGGATGACAATCAAGCTCAAGTTGATGAACCAACCATTCTTTATTCAAGCCGGTCAAATGTTCTCGCGCTTCCATCAATAACCCATACAGAAGTGGGAGGAATGGTTTGGATTGCCCAACAGACGGCAAATAACGGATATACGGAATTTGTCGCCGGTATTGCTGATAATGAGAATAGACAGACATCGATATCATTGCGCGGAAGAAATATCAAAAACCCAACCATTGTGAATAATGGACTGACGAATCCTGCGACGTATATTGTTGCATGGCAAGATGGATCACATGGATATATCGGACTATTAAATCCACAAACGTTAGAGATAGAACAGATGAAACCCATAGGGAATCCAAATCTTTTACAGGAAAATATTACAGTGGTCCGTGGATATGGACATTTGGTGTATGCGTTTTGGAATGAAACAGATATAAATGGTATTAAAGTGCAAAAAATTGCTCAGCTAACGATCCAACAGTAAATGTTTATATGTCCGCTGTTATTATGATACCCCATGTATTAACTGCTTATCCATTTTTTTAAATCAGATGATTCAAAAAGTTTTCCAACTATTTTATTGACATAGTTTTTAAGTATACGTATCATCGAGAGTAACTGAATTGTTTATTTTATAGACCTATGTGCTGCCTTCATACTCGTTTCTATTTCATTTTCAGCGCTTGTTTCTTTTTCTTTATTTTTTTCATCAGTACTTCAACAACCGTATGGGCTCAATCGTGTCCCGGAGATTTTCAGGGCCATCCGTGTTCATCGGACACCCAATGCACGGATTGGTCACAGGCAGTGTGTGAATGGTTCCCCACACAATGTCTTTTGACTGACTCCTGGGGCTATGCAGAAAAAGCACCGACATATCTTTGTGTTTGCAGTCAGGGAACATTTAGTTGTTCACAGTCTGCATACACTTCTCAGTGTGCAACACGTTGTCGACCATTGTGTACACCGAACTGTACAAATAAAGTGTGTGGGGATGATGGTTGCGGCGGTAGCTGTGGCAGTTGTCCTTTGAGCTTCAGTTGTCAACCGGTCCCACCCCTGAATAACTGGACATGCGTAGCTCCAACTGAAGCTCCAACTAACCCTTCCCAACCCACCGCAACCGACGTGCCACCTCCGCCAACCGATACTCCAACTCCAACGCCTCAACCCGGCTGGATTGCCGCGTGGCTGTGGAATGATAAAGACAACGACTGCACGGAAAGCTTGACTTCAATTCTTACCGGGGCTGACATTCCGATTGGCTCCCATCCCATCTACATCGATGGGACAGCATACAATACCAATAGTAATGGAGTTATTGCTCAACTTGTAAATGGTGGCAGTCATATTGTATCGGTCAACCCTCCCGCAGGCTACACGCTCAAAACCTCTTGTCCCGGGGTTTCCTCACCGAAAACAGTGTCGGTAAACTGGAATGTCGTTTCCGTAACCTTCCCTCTGACGAATAACGTTCCACCCGGTCCTACATCTACTCCTTCGGTTACCCCGACCATTACCCCTACTCCTCCAAGCGGCACAGTCAACTACGGCGCCACATCTCCCAAAGCCTGGTTTCAAGGTGAAAACGGGGATATCCATGCCCAGGGAAAAATTACTGATCTCATAGGTGCGGGAGCTACAGAAAAATATCTGTCTGTCAAAGGATCCAATCTTTCGCCCGGAGTAGTCACGCAATTGGCTAGTGCTGCTGACT
>Ga0209515_10005705_pt1 | contig 15981 bp, 15 predicted proteins | sample Subgroupgradi54m_FD_187454 | JGI IMG/M metagenome (GOLD analysis project Ga0209515, IMG submission 187454) | Subsurface groundwater microbial communities from S. Glens Falls, New York, USA - GMW60B uncontaminated upgradient, 5.4 m (SPAdes)... ...
TCTATTCCTCTGAAACAGTAGAAAGGCCCGAAGCGGCCATGGGGTCCCGCATCTTGGCGGGACGAGCGAGGGTCTGGACAGAGGCGAGAGCCACACGGTGGGTGGCTCGGAGCCGCTGTTGAAGAGGGATAGATTCCTTTGCGTGTCGAGAAAATAATTAAGAAATGCTCGGTGACTACATATCAATATTCTTGAAATGTTTTATTTTAGCTACTCCCCTGTCGTGGTCTAGAGTCAAGGAGACGATGTCAATTTGCCAGTCTTGGTCGGAACTATATTTTTTGGCGGCAAGATATGTTTGAATGGCTCGATTCATTCTTCTGAGTTTTTCAGGGCTAACTCTATTTTCTGGTTCAAACCCGGACACCTCTTTTTTATTTGCCTTAACTTCGACAAAAATCAGAATACCATTTTTCTCGGCTATAATATCAATCTCGCCCCACTTTTTTTGATAATTTCTGTCTAGGACGGAGTAATATTTCTGTTTCAGGTATTGTGCGACATTACTCTCGGCCCATTGTCCAAAGTCTGATCTAATAGTCATGATAAGTTTTATATAAAATTGATATTGGGTATCAACAAAATCGTATTGACAGGACTCATCTCAAAATGCTACCTTAACTCTATAATTCTCGCAACGAGAGTTTTTACTTTTTAAGCTAGATTGAGGTCATAAAACCTAACTTACCCAACTATTAAGATCTGGCATTACAACTCTGAAAATAACAGATTAAACGGTCTAAGAAAAGCAGCTAACATTAAGAGAATAATCAGCTTTATGAAGAGCGAGCTTTTTGGGGTTTGGGGAACTTTGCTTCTTGTTTTTTTACTTCTAGCATTCCGAGGTTCAATTGGTGATGGTCAACCAACTTTATTTAGCAACATGATCAAGGAATATATTGAAGAGACGTCCGTGTCTTTAGCCAGCTATGATCAGCCATTAATGCAGCTCGCTGATATTAGCACACTTGTCGCTGCCAGTACTGATAACTTAGGCCAGGGAGGACCGGAGACAACAATTACCCCAGATCCTATTAACGACAATTCACTTTTAGCCCATAATCCTATAAGTACTGACTATATTGAAACTAGCGGGTTTAGAAGGAATCAGATCGCCGAATATACAGTTCAAACTGGAGACCTGCTTTCTTTTATAGCTTCTGACTACGGTGTAAGTATAAATTCACTTATCTGGGCCAATAAATTGAGAGACGCCGACAGTATAGCACCCGGCCAAATTCTTAAAATACCGCCTGTTTCCGGCGTTATTCATACTGTTATAAAGGGCGACAACCTGGCTTCAATAGCTAAGAAGTATGGAGCTGAAGAAGCAAAGATCATCGAATTTAACACTCTACCACAAAGCGGAGAAATAGAGATTGGAGACGAAATTATTGTTCCGGATGGCCAGATAAAATCAACCTATGTGGCTTCATCTGGAACAACGGCCTCGGCTGCTAAGAGGTTTGGATACCTGCCAAATCTTGGAGATTATTTTATGCAACCTACTACCGGATATAACTGGGGGCGTATCCATGGCCGAAATGGTATAGATATAGCCAATTCCTGTGGAACACCAATCTATGCAGCGGCTGAAGGTCCTGTAGCTATTGCCGATGGAGTTGGTTATAACGGAGGATTCGGCAAATTTATTAAGCTAATCCACTCAAATGGCACTGAGACTCTCTATGCTCACGCCACTAAATTATTGGTAGCAGTAGGGGAATATGCTCAAAGAGGCCAGATGATCGCTCTGATGGGCTCTACGGGGCGTTCTACGGGCTGCCATCTTCACTTTGAAGTTCATGGGGCTCGCAATCCACTAGCAAAATACTAGGTTATGTAATCCCTCTCGTCCCCGCCCCATCTTCATCAAAGGACTGCGCCTCATAGGGTCATTATAGTTGTTCGGACTCATTTTCTCTGACCAATGGGAGTTGCCCCCCGACCTGGCCATGCGGTCTGCCAAAATCCAGACCGAGCCAGGTCACCCCCATTGAGGTTCCCAGGAAAATATCATCCTCACTCCTTAATGACCAGCCATTCGTTTCATTGATTCAGATGAGGCGGGGCTGCGGGATTATCATGATTACTTTATGTTCCGCGCGGAACAAAAATACTTGATTTTAATTTGGGTAATGTATATGCTGACTTTGCTACTTAGCTCTTTGAAAGGACCGTTGTGGGTAAAAAGCAGCCGAGGACTGGAAAGCCATCCTGGAAGTACATGGAAGTAGAAATTTCTAAAGAAATATACGATTTATACCAAAAAGTCGGCAAAATGTACGAAATTTCTGCAGAAAAACTGATGGCATGCGTTCTGACCCTTAAAGTTACGGGGATACCAGAAACCAGAACAAGGCTACCCAAACCACGAATCAAGTCAGAGCTTACTCATGAACAAGAACTTCGACTCGACTATTCTATGTCATCAGCCAATCGAATTAAAGAAATCGGCGATAGACTAGACAGATTAGATAAAACAGCTTGTATTGTGCTCACGCCGTGCGATCAGGGCCATTATGGAAGTAGCACGTGTAGTGCTTGCAACCATAATCTAACCAATTTAGGATCACCCTCTAACTGCCCGGGATGCGGCAGAAAGTTAGTTGGAACTTCGGAAAATATCATTTCGGGAGGTTCAGATTTTTAGCGGCAAAATGCCGCTTTTTTGTTTCGCGCGGAACATTAAAAAATGTAAATGCTGAATTTGGTAATTTTATTTCGAAACCATTGCGGGAGGGATAGATACAAACAAAGCTTTATTAAACTGACAGGAAAGCGGGAACTGACTGAATCCTGAGAATGTTTACATTTTCAGAGATGAAGGAATTCCCGAAGGCCTTCCGGAGGCGATTCCCATGAAGTTCCTCATGTGAACCTTCGCCTGAAAGGTTTTAAAGCTATTGTTTGTCTAGACCGGAGCACCGGTTGAGAAATAGAATTACCAAATTCAGCTTATCCTAATTCGGTAAGCATCTTCTCATTCATTCTTAGTGCCAACGCTTCGGCCACGTGATTCTCTTTTATTGTTTCTGAGCCAGCTAAATCGGCTATAGTTCGAGCCACTTTGAGGGTTTTGTGGAATGTCCGGAGAGACAGCCCCTTTTTATTTACGTTGTTTTTGAGTAGATTTTTAGCCTCTTTTTCTACCATAACCAGTTTTTCTACATTCTTATAGTTCATTTCTGAGTTACTAAATATGCCCATGTTTTTAAATCTAGAAAGTTGGACTTCCTTGGCTTTAGCTATTCTTTCTTTTATATTCTTTATTTCTTCTAGCTTTTGCTGGGTTTTATCCTCTTCATCGCTGATTGTTTCGCGCGGAACATTTATCTGAACATCAATTCTGTCCAGAAGGGGACCGGATATTTTCTTTCTATACCTCAAAACACTGAAAGGCATACATATGCATTGGTTAGTCTGACTACCATAATTCCCGCAAGGACAGGGATTCATTGCCGCAACCAGCATAAATTTAGATGGCAATCTGACCGAACCAGAAGCTCTAGAAACGGTAACTATCCCATCTTCTAGTGGTTGTCTTAAGGCTTCTAAGACATTTCTTGGAAACTCTGGCAGTTCATCTAGAAAAAGAACCCCTCGGTGGGCCAAGCTTATCTCTCCCGGTTTTGGCCAAGTACCGCCTCCGACAACAGCAACAGCTGAAGTTGTATGGTGGGGGTTCCTAAACGGACGCTGAAAAGATAGGGGAGTGGTTGCATCTATAAGGCCGATAGAACTATAGATTTTCGCTACCTCTATTGCCTCAGCGAATGATAATGGTGGTAGAATATCAGTTAGAGCTTTGGCAAGAAGAGTTTTTCCTGCCCCAGGAGGACCTGACATAAAAATATTATGAGCTCCGGCGGCGGCAACTATTAGAGCCCTTTTAGCAAACGCTTGGCCTTTTATAGAAATAAACGCTTCAGGATAAAGATCTATTTCTTTCGAAGGTTTAACGACCGTGGGGGCTATTATGGCTGTTCTGTTGAGGTGTCCTATTACCTGAGAGAGATCGTCCACCCCGATAACTTTGATTTTTCCTATACTAGCTGCTTCTTTTGCGTTTGCAGATGGAACAATAATCTCTTTAAAATCTGAGTTACTTGCCAGTATTGCCATGGCCATAATTCCTGAAGTTGGCTTTAATCGGCCATCTAGGGACAGCTCTCCGGCTATTAATCTGCCAGAGGGGTCAAATTTTATCTGTCCGGTTTCGAAAAGATAACCAACAGCGATAGGCAGATCATATGAGGGTCCTTCTTTTTTAATATCGGCCGGCGCTAGGTTAACTATAACCTTCTTCGTTTTTGATTTAGGAGGCAGAAAACCACTATTTCTAATAGCAGAGCCGATTCTTTCTTTTGATTCTTGGACTGCTTTATCAGCTAATCCAACAATATTAAAAGAGTGGATTCCCGGACTAGAATCCACTTCGACATCTATCAATTTGGCATCAATGCCACTGAGGGCCGCAGAAAATATTGAGACAGACACTAAATATAATTCCCCCTCCAGGAAATTTAAACCTTTTTAGCTATAACTTCCAGCTTCAATTTTACCTATAGTATTCTCTATATCTTTCCTCTCTTTTTCTAGGGTGTTAACCATGGCCTGGTTTCTGTCTAACTCAACAGCTTCTTGACCAGCGTCATCCTCTGATTTGCCTAGGTCTCCCACCCTAACATCATAATCTCCTCTAACAAGAGGATTCTCCGAAGATATGTCGGCTAACTCTTTATCAATCTCCTGCAGTCGCTTCTTTAGATTATCTTTAAGTTTTTGTAGTTCTTCTTTAGTCATTTGGGATTTTATCAGCATATCATGTGAAAATTAAAAATGCAAAATCTAAGTTTAAGCCAAAACAAAAGGCCTGGATGCCCGTACAAAAGTCCAAAAGTGGACAAGCTTGAGCGATCAAGGCCTTTAACACCGAATCTCAGCCAGAAATCATTAACAGTTAATGATCCCCAGCAAAAAAGAACTTATAATAATAATAGCACCATCAAAGTCAGAGTCAACGGTTTAGTGTTGATAACTTGTCACCAATAAAATTAGATGTCACCAATCCCTAAAATCATCGATAAATTAGCTTAAAACCTACATTTTTTGGTGACATTTCTTTCTTAATAAAAAATCTAAATGGAGAGCTTTTTGTCACTTACCAACATGATGGTAACATTTCTGTCACTACGCCACTGGTATTGTACCAGGACTTAAGTCCTAGATTCCCTTTATTCTATCAATCGGAGAATATATTGATTCTCTGGAGTTAGTTAATATGAGATAATTTCGCCCTGTTAATGAAGAAACTATTGCATAGTCGATTGTTCTGTCTGGAAGGGGAAAGTTCTTGTATCGTATTTTAACTGTTAGGCGTTCGTTGTCTAGGAAAGGTAAGCTTGCTCCTTTTGACGGGTCTATATCAAAGAAGTTTTTTAAATCATCAGCTATAGTTGTTTCCCAGTTCTTCATGATTTCCACAACCTTACTAAGATCTTTAACCTCTACTATAAATACTACTCGTTTATTGTTCTTACTTTGGTCGTTAAAATTCTCCATCTGACTATAGAGAAAAACGATATTATTATCCTTGACCCAGTTATTTAATTCGACAGGATATTTAACGACTAGTTTATTAAAAAGTGTGGTGAAGGTGGGTATCTCGCCTGGTTCAACGGGTAAGAATCTAATTCTCTTGAACTCTTTTTTAGCCAGTGTTTCCTTTTCGAGAAACAATCTAAAATCTGGGATTAAATGAGTAGAATCCGCTGGCAAAGAAAATGTAGTTACTGCTGTTGTCCTGAATATTTCTTCAAGTTCATTAGTTTCGGCTACTGGGCTAATCTCGATCGGAATTGGAGTTGGGGTTGTGGTAACGACAACTTTTTCTCTAAGAAAGAAGTAGTAGATTAGACCGTAAGCAGTCAAAGCCAAGATCATTGTACTGACAATCCCGGTAGTCATTCCGCTCCCTATAATTTTCGCGATAACACCATACTCTATCTTCTCATCTTCTGGCTTGGGGGCCTTTTTCTTTGGTATAGGCGCACCCAAGAAAGCCGGCAGGTTATCTTTATCAAGAATCCGAATCTCTTCATGAAAATGGGCCGGTATATTACCCGGAAGTGGCAGCGTAGTAATTGGCGGGACAACCAATTTTGGGCCTAAAAATGGTGGCTGGATTTTTGGTGGTGCTGGTCGTTCTAGCGGGGTTATTGGCCTATTTGATATTGGAGGCAGGGTCGGTTTGCTTGGAACTTCTGGGGGTATGCTCGCTGTCTTTACTGGTGCTGGCGGCGGTGCCTGTTTAGCTTGGATAGGAGTATTTTTCTTGGCCGCTAACTCTAAGCCCAGAGGTGCTAAGCCCTGTTTTAATCTCGCTAAATCATCTCTCATTGTTCTTATGGTTTGTCTTCGATCAGAAGGTCTATCGGTTAGCTCGTTGAGTGGTCTTAAGCCGGGTGGTCCTTGGAGAACTTGTCTGTTTAGCTGTGGTAACGAAATACCACCTTGCTCTTGTTTTGGGAGCGGTGGGACTGCTGGAGGTACTATGGGTTTTGGTTGAGGGGATTGTACCCCGCCTTGAACAATAGATGGTTTGACTAGCTGTTCAAGGATGTCACTAATAGTAAGTGGCTTTTGATCTCTTTCGTCCATCCCGTACGAAGTAGCCCCTACGGGGTATGAAGGTAAAATGTTTGCCATTCATATCCATGCAGGAACTTCAATCATTGTCCCGTCCGAGTTTTATTACTACTTCGTACGGGATCCATATCAAATTAATTCTACCACATTGGCCACTAATTTAATATAAATTTCTAGCGCTTAAGATTTGTCCTTAGACCTCATTGTGAGATTGGTCCGTCCCATGTCGTCTATATTCTTAAGAGTAACTTTAACCGGTTGGCCAACTTTTAAAATATCGCTTGGGTGCCCCACTCTTTCATCAGACATCTCTGAAACATGAACCATGCCTTCTCTACCCGGCAAGTACTCAACAAAAGCTCCGAAATCTAATATTTTAGTGACCTTACCATCAAATTTTTCGCCTGGTTGTGGTTCGTAAGTTAAGTCTTTAATTATCTGAAGAGCCCTCTCCATCCCTGTAGCTGAGACGCAGGTGATGAAAACTGAGCCGTCATCCTCTATATCTATCTCAGCGCCGGTCTCTTCGATTATTTTATTTATTGTTTCGCCACCTTTGCCTATCACAGCCCCGATTTTATCAGGATCTATCTTAATGGTCTTAACTCGAGGCGCCAAGGGCGAGAGATCTGGCCTCGGTTGAGCTATATTCGTATTCATTTTATCAAGTATTTCAAGGCGGGCCTTTCGAGCTTGAAGGAGGGCTTTTTCTAAAACATCTTCGGTTATTCCTTCAACTTTTACATCCATTTGCATTGCCGTGACCCCATCTTTGGTACCAGCAACTTTAAAATCCATATCACCATGATGATCCTCGGGACCTTGAATGTCGGTTAGAACTTTAAACTCTTTGCCCTTTTCGTCGAACATCACACCCATGGCAATGCCGGCTACGGCAGCAGAAATAGGTACGCCTCCATCCATCATGGCTAGTGATGATCCGCAAACAGATCCCATCGAGGACGAACCATTAGAGGCTAGCGTTTCCGAAACCATCCTAATTGTATATGGGAAATCTTCTTTAGAAGGAATCACTGGTATTAATGCTCTTTCAGCTAATGCTCCATGGCCAATATCTCGGCGTCCTGCTCCACCCATCCTACCGGTTTCGCCAACGCTATAGGGCGGGAATGAGTAATGGTGCATAAATCTTCTTTTGGTGAGATCTATTTCCATAGTTTCTACCCATTGTTCCATGCCCGGTGAGGCCAAGGTTAATATTGATAGAACCTGAGTTGTGCCTCTTTGAAATAATCCCGAACCGTGACAGTGGGGGAGTATGGCCGTATCAACGGAAAGTTCCCGTACTTCATCTAATTTTCTAAAATCAGGTCGTTTCTCGGAAGTTAGAACATTTCTGTGGACGATATCGTTTATCTCCTCTTCGAATAAATGTCCAGTCTCTATGATCTTTTTATTTAGGTCTGGGTCATCTTTGTGGATCTCGCTGATATGACCTAGTAATTCCTGTTTTACTTTGGCCACACCATCAACATATTCCTGTTTTACTTTAGTATATATAACTTTTTCTAAGCGTGATTCCAAAAAACTGCTAACAACTTTTTTAAGCCCTTGATCTGTTTCGGCTAAGGCTAGCTGGATTTTTGTTGGTTTAATATCGTCAGCGATTCGTTGTTCTAGGGTAATTAGTTTCTGGAGTTCTTTAAATCCGGCAACAACGGCATTGGCTATATCTTTTTCGGGTACAATGGAAGCACCGGCCTCGATCATATTAATTCGGTTTGATGTTCCAGCGGCGACTATATCAAAGTCACTTTTTAGACGTTCCTCATAGGTAGGATTCATGATTAGTTTACCATCTACTCGGCCGATACGGACACTTGCTACCGGACCATTAAATGGAATGTCTGATATCATAAGAGCTAAGGATGCGCCAAATAGGGCTGGCATATCGGGATCGTTCTGACCATCGAAAGACAAGACTGTTGCTATGACCTGAATATCATTACGGATCCGATGATCAAATCTTGGACGCAAAGCGCGGTCAATAAGTCGGCCACTCAAAATGGCCTCATCTGATGGCCGGCCCTCACGCTTAATCCATTTAGAACCTTTAATCTTACCAGCAGCATAATATCTCTCTTCATAATCCACAGAGAGTGGCATATAGTCTATATTGGCTCTAGCCCCAGAAGACATGACCGCCGTTACTAAAACAGCCGTATTCCCATATTGAACATAGACTGATCCATTGGCTAAATTAGCCAATCGTCCAATTTCAACTTTCAACGGTTTTCCCGCGAATTCTTCTTCGTATTTCTTAATTGCCATAAAGGCGAGTAGATAACTAGGCCTGACGAGTAACGAGATTTTCTCCTGCACTCGGAAGTTGTCCACTTGGAAGCTCAGCTTCCAAGTCTCATCTTCTAAACGCGGGGGAAATCCCCATTCATCCTGTTCCTCGGCCTGCTCTGATATTTACTTGTTTGTTATTTGTTAATACTTATTTTGTTTAATATGTTTCTTATTTCTCAGTAATACTTTATCTGCCACCTCTTCTAGGTCCATAAAATTATTAACTGCTTCGACAAGTTTTGAGCTCGTGCTTCGTCTAAATCCAGCTGACTCAACAATCAATCCGCCATACTTTAAGTAATTAACCAACGGTTCATAATCGCCGTCTCCAGAAACGATAACCACAACGTCTAACTGTTTGGACATACTGATTGCATCAATTGCCAGACCAACATCCCAATCACCTTTTTTCATACCGCCTGGGAATATTTGTAGGTCTTTGCTTTTTAACTCAAAACCCGATTTTTCAAGGGCTTCAAAAAAAGCTTTTTCTTCTTCCGTATCAGATTTTACTACATAAGCCACGGCTCGAACCAATTCCCGTCCGGCGGTTATCTCCTTTAAAAGTTCGTTAAAGTTTACCCTAGCTCCGTAGAGGTTTTTGGCTGAGTGGTACATATTCTGAACATCAACAAAAACACCCACTCGGTGATTTTTTCTTTGAGGAATTGAGAGTTTATGGGCCATTCGCTTATTATTACTTACCTAAATCGAGCTTTTTTATGATAGCAGCGTGACGCTTTAAGTCCTCACGCTTTAGATAATCAAGTAATCTTTTTCTCTTGGCTACCATTTTTAGAAGACCAATTTTAGAACTGTTATCTTTGGCATGTTTCTTTAAATGCTTAGCTAAATGTTCAATTTCTTCAGTAAATAAAGCAATCTGGGCTTCCGGAGAGCCAGTATCTTTATCATGAACTCGGTAATTAGTTAGTATTTTTGCCTTTTGTTTAGTAGTCAACATAACTTTGCTATTCTAGCATGGAGTCGGTTTTTTTACAAATTTATGCGTTGTCCAGCTCTAAGGCATTTGCATCAGGCTATATAAAAGAAAGAGCCCCGCCATTGGCGGGGCAGGGAATGTGCGGGCTCTTGCGGGCAATTACGGAGTTAGGTACATGCCCGTTCGTTCTCTTTCGAGATGAGCTACGATGCATTCTACGCGGACTTGAAAGTTTTTTTCCACAATCTTGCCGACGATCTCGGCTTCACGATCGGGCGAGGCTTTGTCCAGAAGTGTCCCTCGAGTTTCGTATCGCACGATGAGACGTTCAGGGAATATGCAAGGGAAGAACTCGATCGTCACTTGAAGCTCGGGGATGCCGAGATAGTCAAGCGCCTTTCTAACTTCTCTCCTTACATCATTCTGTTTCTGTACTTGGGCTTGCAGGGCAAGAACATTACTTCCCAAAATCCACGGCACGGCGCACGAAATTATAGGCAATGATCCTCCTCAAGTTAAATCAATTCCGACCTTCTTTAATTATACCACGAATGTCGGCGCAGAGTCAAGTATGAGCTATTCCTCAGCCTCTGTTATAATAATATTATGCGAAGTGAGGATATCAAAGATCTAAAAATTAGGTATCTGGAGTATCTAGAAATAGAGAAGAATAAATCCCAGAAAACACTCGAGAATTATGGGCGGTATTTGGATAGGTTTTTTGGGTTTGCGAAAATTAAGACCATCAGTCAGCTTAACGAAGAACTAATTAGGCAGTATCGTTTGTACCTTAATCGTTTACGGGACACTAAGGGCGATGGATTAAAAAAGATAACCCAGAACTATCACATTATTGCCCTTCGTAACTTTCTAAAGTATTTGGCCAAAACAGGAGTAAAGACGGTTGCGGCTGAGAGGATAGAGCTTGGTAAGCAAGAAGATAGGGAGGTAACGTTTCTTGAGCTAGATGAGCTAGCGCGCCTCATAAGCGCCCCAGATGGAACGTCCCTCGATGTTCTTCGTGACAAAGCAATACTCTCGACCCTGTTCAGTACCGGTATGCGGGTATCTGAACTTTGCTCTTTGAATAGGGACTCCGTAGATCTTGAAAGAGGGGAGTTGCCGATCCGAGGTAAGGGCGGGAAAATAAGGATGGTTTTTCTCTCAGACGAAACCAAAAAACTTATTCAGGAATACATAGATAAACGATCCGATGCCGACGAAGCCCTTTTGATTAGAATTCCTAGGGGCGGAACTTTTTCTAAGGATTCAGACCTAAGATTAACTCCAAGAAGTATTCAGAGAATTATTAAAAAGTATTCGATAAAAGCCGGAATAGTTGGGAAAAATGTTTCACCGCACACCTTAAGGCATTGTCTTCACCGAGAAACTCGAATTTTTCTAGACCAAGAAATTTGTTCGGCTCTGACCTTATTCCAAAATCGTAATACATTTGCTAAAAGTATGGATTTTAAACAGGGTTATCTGGGAGACAGAAAAGTAGTTCAAAAATCCAGCCATATAGCAGAGAGGCTGATAAGAATTCAAGCCGATGGCCACGAGATAATTTGCACACCAAAACACCGTCTTTTCACCCTTGGAAGTGAGGGGGTTGAGGAGGTAGAGGCACAGTATGTGATATCTGGAACACACCTTGCAGGAATAAAAGAGATAAGAATAAAAGGTCGGAAATTTTTAAAACCAGATATTTGGCGACTCATCGGATATATCCTCGGCGATGGAGTAGTAAATGAGAGATTTAGAGGAGTTAAAATTTACGATAAAGACAGGTCATCTCTTGAATTTTACAGTGACATTTTTGAAAAAAATTTCAATAAAAAACCTTTTTTGGTAAAAAGAAATTCAAATTCTTATGAGCTAATATTCTACTCAAAAAAAATGGTTGCATTTCTAAGAAACTACATTCCTATTGGCACAGCCCCAAGTAAGCGCATCCCTGTCCAATTATTCCAAGCTACCGATAAGGAGATCAGACAATTTTTGGCCGGGATATACGATGCCGAGGGCAATAGTGGAACCATTAAGATGTTTTCTGCCAGCAAGGAACTTCTCAAGGATATACAAATGCTTTTAATACGGCTTGGTATTGACAGCCACATCTTAGAAAGAAACCGTATGGTAAGACTCCCACAAGGCAAAATAATCCCCCACACAATATTTATTCTCCACGTTCTAGATCAAGACAGCCAAAGAAAGTTCAAAAAACAGATCCCCACCCTTAAAAAGAATACGACCGTTACCGGGCAAAAAGAAAAAATTGAGCATGATAAAATTCCGGTTCAACCCATAATTATTAGACTTTTGGAGTCGCTCCGAATGCCAGAAGGAAGGGGATTCCATCAAAAGATAGAAAAAGAATGTGGCATCAAGCACTTTAAACGGCACGCTAAATTAGCACTCACCAGGAATCTTCTTTTAAAGATTATTACGGAGCTAAAGAAATTTGATCACGGGAAAAAATTTCAAAAATTCTATACATTACTTAACGATATCGCACGAAACAAAAATCTCATCTGGTTTCGGGTCAAAAAGGTGGATCGTATAATAACTGACGAACAGCAGGTTTTTGATTTCGGTATCGATACAACTCATAATTTTGTTACTGACGGATTTATCTCTCATAATTCGTTTGCAACTGACCTTCTTCGCAACGGGGCCGATATTCGTTCAGTCCAAGCCATGCTTGGTCATGCTTCAGTTACCACAACTCAAATCTATACCCACGTTACTGACAAACAGCTACAAGAGGTCCACCAGAGATTTCATAATAAGAAAAAATAGTCCCGCCATGGCGGGACTATTTGGTGTATTGATTTACCGCGTCAATAAATCTAAGCGGGTCAACGTTAGTATTATTCACTTTGATTATAAAATGAAGATGGGGACCAGTGGCTAAACCGGTAGAGCCGGATAAGCCAACGATCTCACCATTATTAACTTTCTCCCCCTGTTTCACATTTATTTTTGATAAGTGTAGATATAGAGATAAGACCCCAGAACCATGATCAAGAATAATCATATTGCCTTCAAGTGAAAAGTTTCTGGCTACAAGCAGAACCACTCCTGAGTTAATGGCTTTTACTTGGGTTTTATGGATAGCCTTCAAATCAACACCGCCATGTCTAGTCTGGCCGTTGAGATAAATTCTTTTTTTGCCAAATTCATCAGTAATTGAGGTTATATCTAGCGGTTGGCGATAGTTACTTTGGGTATAATCAGTCCATGTATTCCCTCGAGCATAGGCATCTTGTATTGCCATAGATTCCCTTTTTCTCCTCATCGAACCGACAGTAGTAATATTCTGGCTTATTTTTGTTTCAGGAAATTGTTTTTGCAAAACTTCCACGTCTATATGGAAAGTAGGGTCGAGCCTAGTACCTCGGCCGCATTCAATACGGTAAGTTGAATATTTACCTGGTTTTGTATCAACCGGGATACCTATCAAAACTTCCCCGTATTCATTCAGGGGGTAGTGTTTCTCTACAAAATTAGTATTTTTATTTAACCCCCATTCTACAAACATACACACTGATAAGCCTTGCGTTTGGGTCTGGAATTGAGGGTAAATTCTAATTATTGAAACATCACCTTGGCTAACTCTTGGATTTAGGACGCTAAATGTCTGGGCACTAAGCGTGCTCGTTGAAAGAATAAATAACAGAGCTACCATCGTGGTTTTCAAGGGACATCTCCTTTGTAGATTTACTGCATAATATACAGATACAGAGGTGGCTGTCCAGATGTTAAGTCTGTCTTTGTTGGTTGCCAGCCCTCGATTGGCCAAGTGTAAGCAATAACTTTAGCTCCTTTTTTTAGCTCATGTTCAAGTTTTTCTTTTGCCCTTGGGTTAACCTTGGGAGTCAGAAAAATATAAACAAGGTTGGCATCCGATAAATTTTGTTTCCAAAAATCTTTGAAGATTATTTTTGCATTTTGTACATAAAAAGATCTAGACAGGGCTATTAGATAGGGGAGTAGTGATATTTCAAACCCGACCGCTTCGGCGCCGGCTCCGGCTGCGGCAAAAACCAGCTTACCATCGCCGCAGCCAAGGTCATAGAATTTCTGTCCCGGCTTAATATCGGCTAATTTTAAGAATCTCTCTATATCTCTTGACCAGGTTGGGAACCAAGGGGCTGCCAGAACCCCAGCATAAGCAAAAGACCCTAGAAAAATAAATAGAACTATTGCTAAAATCCACATATTGAAAAAGTTTAGTTTAAGACTATACTATTTCAGGTTAGGATAACCGAGAGGAAGAATCAAATGGCGTATTCAAGCAAGGTCGTCGATCACTACGAGAATCCACGAAATGTCGGTTCTTTGCCAAAAGAAGATCCAAATGTCGGTACTGGTTTAGTCGGTGCTCCCGAATGCGGAGATGTTATGAAATTGCAAATCAAAGTCAATCCTAAAAGCGGTGTTATCGAGGATGCTAAATTCAAAACATTTGGTTGCGGTTCGGCTATTGCCTCATCTTCTTTAGCAACGGAGTGGTTGAAGGGCAAGACAATTGAAGAAGCGAGTAATATAAAAAACACTCAAATAGTTGAAGAGCTATCACTTCCTCCGGTGAAGATCCATTGCTCTGTCCTGGCCGAGGATGCTATTAAGGCCGCGATTAAAGATTATCAGAGCAAGAAAGAACCCAAAGAGACTACTGCTGAAATTAAAACACCCAGGATAGATGATTAGAGTTATCCACAAAGTTCTCTTGCACCGATCATTATCGGTGCTATTATTTAATTAGTTCGTTCGGGGAGTCTCTAGACTCCCCAACCCGAACGCAAGTTCGGAAAAGATCTCCTCGAGGAGATCTTTTTCTTTTGTGCAGTATTCTTGAATTAGTCCGAACCGCTTTCGCCGCTTGCGGCGGCGAAGAAATCCCCCCGCGAAAATTCGGAAAGGCGGCGGAGCCGCACCGCTGACAATTTCAAGTTTTTCTTTGGCGGCATTCAATTAGTTCTTTGAATTTCAATTTTCCTATCAATGCTTTTAGGAAAATTCACATAAGTTCCAACACGATATTCTTTGTCATGGGGTTGAACTCGCTTCTGTTTTATAGACTCGGCTGGATAGTATGGAAGTTGCCCAATGGACTTGAGAACATTCTCAAATATGTCATAGCCGAAAGTTTTCTCGTTCCAGATATAGAGATCTAGGTCACGAATCAGAAGCAATACAAGAACGATAGAACTAGAAATGGCAACAGTTACTACATCAAAGAACAATTCCCCTGTTCGAAGACCATACAACGAAAAGGTGAAGATTGATGCTAGAGCAAATAGAATAGTCCACTGGAAAAAAGAAAGTGTTCTTGCACCAAGAACTGTAAGTTGTTGCCTAGAGATGATTATATCGTCCATTACGTTTCGAATTTTTTCGTAAACAGATGACAGATTTTCTTTCAGTGGCAACTCTCTCACCAATTCTTTAATGGACTCAAATTCATCGTTTGTTGATTTGGCATAATCAATGATTTCAAAATCAAAAGCACGGAGGATGTATTTGTCAATCAACGAAGCCAATTTATCAGCAACTTGTTTATCGTAAATTAAAATGTTTTGGTGTAAAGAAATCCAACCAGCCGTTTCAGTCGCCAATATACTTTTTACGCTATTGTAGTCGGTCGTAGTTACAACAATATAGAAACCGGAAATGATACCAAATAAAAATGCAACGACAGTCAAAATGGTGTTACCCAGTTCAGTAGGAATAAAAGAACGAGGAATGACAAAAAGTAATATTACAAAAATTACAACAGATATTAAGAAAACATATTTTGTATTCATGATTAAAAAATTTTCTTCCCCCAAAATTAAAATATGGTTCGAGCTGATGTTTTTCGGGTTCTTTTGCGGTTTTGAGCGGTGCGGCTCCGCCGCCTTTCCGAATTTTCGCGGGGGGATTTCTTCGCCGCCGCAAGCGGCGAAAGCGGTTCGGACTAATTCAAGAATACTGCACCACATAGGAAATTGCAAGTTTGAAAGGTTCGCCTCGCTTCGCTCGGCGACTAATTTGTATTCAATTTTGGGGGTAAAAACGAATTC
>Ga0209515_10005706_pt1 | contig 15981 bp, 16 predicted proteins | sample Subgroupgradi54m_FD_187454 | JGI IMG/M metagenome (GOLD analysis project Ga0209515, IMG submission 187454) | Subsurface groundwater microbial communities from S. Glens Falls, New York, USA - GMW60B uncontaminated upgradient, 5.4 m (SPAdes)... ...
TACACCGGTAGTATGCTACCTTGCCAAGGTAGAGAAGCGAGTTCAATTCTCGTACCCCGCTCAATAATATTAAATTTTTGCCGAGGTAGCCAAGTTGGTCAAGGCACCTGTCTGAAGAACAGGCTATCTCAGTTCGATTCTGAGCCTCGGCACTGAATCCTCTATGAACATTTTTTTACATAACTTCAACTTCATCTGGTTTAATTCCGCCCTGGCTTTAATAGCGGTTTTATTTGGATGGCTCATGATTAAAGCTCGTTCTAAATTCGCCAAAATTTTGTACGGCTTTATTTGGTTTGTTTTTCTTCCCAATACTATTTATATATTAACCGATATTACTCATCTTTTTGAAGATTGGCCAAAAGTAGATAATTTATTTAGAGCCATTTTAACAATCCAATATACGCTATTTTCCATTGTCGGAATTATTACATTTGTTGCTGCAATTTATTTTTTCCAAAAACTTCTACAAGGAAAATCCGCCAGCTGGCGGAAAAATAAAATAAAGCCAACAACCATTATTGCTGTATGCATATTAAATTTTATCGTGGGTTTTGGTGTGGTTCTTGGAGGAATCGAAAGAACTAATTCGTGGCACATATTCACCAATCCATCACGGGTTTTGGAGGATTCCTTTGATTTAATTTATTCTCAAGAATTGCTGATCCTATCTCTGGGTGTGGGTCTTTTTGCAAATCTTACTTACTTTATTATGGCAGAAACTGTCGCAACCTGGGTGCCGAAGGCATTCCTTCGGAAGTAAAAAATTCTTTAAGAGTGGACGTTTATAAAAAAGTCCGAACTTCCTTTCTATTAAAGCGGTAGTCGCTTCCGCCACGTCGAACGTGGCTTCGCTCCTACTATTTTATTTGCTCAGCCTTCGGCCTCGCTCTTTTGTATTTTTTGCGAAGGACGACGACGTTGCGCGCGATTTTTAAAGGAACAGAATTTCGTAAACTCCTGATATATTATATGGTTTTTTTAATTCCGTATCAACCCACCCACCCGATTATGGTGGCCTGCCCGCCAGATGCTGTCGCATCAGGCGACTGCAGGCGGGCGGCGACCCCGCCTTTGGGCGCTAGACCCGCCTTGGGGCGGGTTTGCCAATGTTTTCCCAAATTCTCAAATCCGCTACAGTATCTTACTCACCCCGAAGCGTCGGGGTTTTTCTTTTAATCTGTTCTCGCATCGTTGCGCCGTCGGCGGGGTGGATCCGCTCTTGCCCCCGCCTTTATTATTTTACCCCTTCCTGTTCATGTTGGGTCGGTCGCTTCTGCGACCTTGTGGTAGTTCGGTTGGCTCGCCCCGATTTTCTTTTAAAACAAAAATAATTTCTCTCGGGGCTCGCTTTGGTCGGGCTGTCTATCCAAAGTTTATCTTCAATAATGTTTCTCTGACGTCAGCCCTCCTTTTAGAAAGAGTCCATCATGGGCGGGGGCGGCGGACCGCCACCAAAACCGAATCGGCCAGAATGGTGGAAATTGGCCGATTCTCTGTGGTAGACTAAATTTATGCCAGACGATCCGATTCAATCAGATCAACCAACACAAGATGTTCCACCGGAACAAAACCCTTTGCCCGCCGAAACTTCAGTGAAGGAGGGTGAAGAAGTAAAACCTGTCGAGGAAAATCCTCAACCTGAAGAAACAACTCCTGAAATTCCAACTCCTGCGGAAACTCCAGTCGAAACTCCAAAAGCTGAAGAGCCAAAGTCCGAAGAAAAATCTTCCGAAGAATCTCAACCAGAAAATATTCCCCAATCTCCCCAACTTCCCGAATCTCCCAAAAATCAGGAACCAAAATCCGAGGAGACAAAACCAGCCGAAGAAGAAAAGAAAGAAGAACCGAAAGTTGATGAACAAAAAACAGAACCAATCAAAGAAGAGAAGCAGCCGGAGCCAGAAATTCCTGAACCTAAAATAAACATTAAAGAAGAAGTTAAGAAACAGCTTGATGAAAAAGTCTCGGAACTTTTGAAGAGAGCAAATGAAAAAAGAAAGCAAAGAAGAGAAAATAACCTGGAGGAGATTTTAAAATTAGCAAAACAAAAACAAATTAACAATCAAGACGTTCGAGATTTACTCCAAGTTTCCCAAAGTACAGCGACAGATTACTTAACAGAATTATCAAAATCTGGTAAACTTAAATCAGAGAAAAAAGCCAGTGCAACTGTTTATAAAAGTTAAAAGTTATGACGTTGTACTATGCTACAACGCTACAATACTACTATGGCAAAACTTAATTTAGAGAAAGATAAAAAATTATTAGTTGCAACTCTTCGAATATTAAAATCTTCAAAAGATTTATCTATTTTTATTGATGACTTATTAACAGAAGAAGAAATCCTTGATTTAGCCCAGAGAATTAAAATCGCAAAACTTATTCTTGGTGGAAAAACTTACGATGAGATTGCAGAAAAAGTTAAGACTTCCACTTCAACCGTTTCAAAGATTGGACAAATAATTAAATACGGCAAAGGCGGATTACAAAAAGTTTTAGGAAATAAAATGAAAGGGGGTGTTAAGGAATGATGATGGAAGTAACAATTGCCCATATTGTTTCTGGTTTAATTGGCGGACTTATCAGAGGATTAGTAGGAATTGTTAAAAATCAGGCAGTTACTCCGGAGAAATTTACTTTTCAGTGGAAATATTTTGCAACAACTATGTTTGTTTCTGCTGTTGTAGGTGTAATGTCAGGAATTATCGCAAACAATGATTGGAGAATATCATTACTTGCCGGATATGCCGGAACAGATTTTCTGGAGAATTTATACAGATTAAGATTTGCCCAATTTTTCAAGGTTTAACTTTCTCCCTATCCTTTACGGATTTATTCTATACGAATTAAGTAGATCTTCCGTGGTCATATGTTCTTAGAAATTCTATTTTTTAATTTTATCTACTAAATGAATTTTAATTTTAAATTTTTTTGCAGTAGTATACTCAACCTTAGCTCCTCTAGATTTCTCCCATCTTGGAGTCATAAAAATATCTGTGATATGACCAGTTTCCAATATCATCTTCCAGAATTGAACAAAATGATGTTCTCTCAATTCTCTTTCAAATTTACTTTCTTCAATCTGATCGTAGATTCCATTTCCGAATACATCAACCGATGAAAAGATTGGAAAATCATACATATCTCTGATTTCTTTTGTATGTTGTTTCAGCCGTTCTATATTCTTAGACATATTCCCATCTCCGTCAGAAGTTATTATTCCCGAAACAAATCCTAATCTTTGTTCTGTAGAATTTTTATTAATCGCATTGATTACCCTAATGAGCCCTAAGTGTACATGCTTTAAAGACGTTGAATGTCTAAGCTCGTGATAAATGTTTGAAATCATTTTAGTTGAAATCTATTAAATTAATCTTTTCCAACCTAATGGTATATTTTTTCTTATTTCAATATTCTTAAACTTTTTAGGATTAACCGATCCGAGGAATATTGCCCAAGCAGCCATTCTTTCTGTTCCCTCTCTTAATCCCACTGTTTTAACAATATTAAAAACTTTTTTAGCTTTTTCATGATTACAGTATGCTTCTAGGACTTCCTTACGAGGTGCTAAAAATTTTATTTCTGGATCTTTTTTTAAAGCTCTTGCGATTTCATATGCAAGTTCTAAAATAGTATAGGGTTTATCGGCACCTATATTAAATACCTCGTTTTTTGCTTTTGGATATTCAATGCATTTAGCTATATATGGAGTAACATCGTCAATATAGGAGAAGGCTCTTTTTTGTTTTCCATCACCAAAAATTGGCATTGGTTTTCCTTGCAAGAGATTATTAATAAATATTCCCATAACATTTCTATATGGATCTCCATAATTTTGTTTTTCGCCGTATACATTATGTAGTCTAAAAATCGTATATGTCAAACCGAACACTTTATGGGCGGCTTTTATATCAAGCTCTGTTGCATATTTTGCAATACCATATGGATCTTCAGGCATTGGCATTAATTTTTCTACCATTGGATTTTGATTGGTTCCATAGACTGCAATACTTGATGCAAATACAAAATGCTTAACATTATTTTTAATAGATCTGTTTATTAAATTGATTGATCCAATAAGATTATTTTCATAATTAAATTTTCGTATAAAATGACTTAAGCCTTCGGCTGCATATGCAGCGAAATGATATAAATAATCAATTTCATATCTTTCAAAGATTTCGTCTAAAATTCTTTCATCAGTAATAGAACCATTAATGAAGACGCATTTAGGATTAACATTTCTCATGAATCCTCCGCTAAGATCGTCAAGAACGATAACCATATGACCCATCTTAAGTAAAATATCGGATACATGAGATCCAATAAAGCCTGCTCCACCCGTAACTAAGCTGATCTTTTGTTTACTTTTAATTTTCGCCATATATTATAAAATGTTGGCTTTATTATGACTCTTTTTAAAATATTCTTCGTACCAATCCAAAGTCTGTTTCAATCCATCATTCAAATTTATTTCCGGTTTCCAGCCTAGTATTTGTTTCGCTTTTGACCAAGAAAGATATTGTTTTTTTATTTCACCGCTTCTGCCTCCTTCAATTCTTCTGATTTTTATGTCTCTTTTGGACAATTTAATTATTTTTTGCATAAGATCTTTAACTGAAATAAAATTATCGCTACCAAAATTGAAAATCCTATCTTTGCCAATTTTTTCCATATTTACTTCCGCAAGACAAATATATGCGTTAATTGCATCGTCTATATATAGATAATCTCTGACAATGTCTCCTTTTCCCCACATTTCAGGAGCTCGATTATGCAAAATGCTATTGATTGTTTTTGGAATTAAGCGGTTTAAGTTTAAATCGTTTGGTCCATAGGTATTAACACACCGAGAGATTAAAACGGGTAAATTAAATGTATTAGAATATGATTGGGCGAGTAATTCACTACATATTTTTGATGTTTCGTAAGGACGAGAAGATATTATTGGACTAATTTCTTTAAATGGTGGATTGTTTCCATATACTTGAGACGTTGATGCAATAATAATTTTTTCTAAGTTATTTTTCCGAGCAGATTCTAGGATATTGAGCGTTCCTAACATATTAAGCCTAAATGTGTTGTATGGATTAATTTGTCCGGATTCAACGAGTGAGTCAGAAGCTAAATGATAACAAACATCAATATTATTACTTTTAATGACCCTGTCGATATTTGAAAAATCAGACACGTCTGCTTTAAAAATGTATTTATTTTGGGTAAATCGAGAAACTCCGAAAACAGTTGCGCCTAAGACGCGTAGTCTTTCCGTTAACTTTGAACCTACGAATCCCGTTATGCCCGTGATTAAGATATTTTTGTTTTTGAAGTAGTTTTCTTGCATATTATAAATTTATTTAAAACCTTTGGCGGCTAGCAATTCAGTAATTTTATCTGTAGATGCTTGAGCACCATTGCCACCAAGTGAATCTATAAATTTACGGCCTTTGGTAGCAAACTCTGTTGACCATTCTTTTCGTTTATGAACTAATTTGTCTATCTCTGCTCCTACGCTAGCTTGTAACTTTGAAGAATATTCCAGTTCACGTAGTTGATGCAGAACTGTTTTTGTGCTTTCCATTATTGAAATTTTTTTTAAGTCAAGCCTTTCCATAAAGTCTGACATATGAACAGAAGCTGGAGCAAGACCACGCTCACGAAATTCTTCCAATTGAAGATACTGACTATTGTTTGATGCTGGTAGGAAAATCGTAGGAGTGCCGGAATAAAAAGCAGCTTCTGATGTTACAAGGCCAGGAGTTATTAGAATAAGTTGAGATTCGGATAATTCTTTAAGAAATTTATCGTGAGGAAGACAGGTAAATTGAAAACGCGTTTGTGGAAATTTTTCCTTCAACTCTTTTACGGTATGTTCGTTAGTGGCGACAATTATTTTATCGAACTGTTTTAAATCTACATGATCCAAAAATATTTTGGTAATTACAAAAGGAAAATTTGTGTCACGACCAATTCTATATGAGTAGGTTGCCTCCCCACCCCCATAAGAAATAAGCGCCTGTTTCTTTCTCTTAGTATTCCCCATTTTTCCAATTATCGGACCGACATTGTACATATTTTTAATTCTTGTAGCGAATTTTAACTCGTTTTTATTATCCTTGAGTGACCGTTCCCTAATAAAAAGATCTACATTTAGAACTGGCGCAGGAATGTCATCCCAAAACCAGAATAGGCAATCTATCCATGTCGCTAATTTTCCAAGACGTTCTGCAACGATTATACTTAGAATATCCATTGAGCTGATTACCATATCTGCTTTTCTTACAATTTTTTCCAGAGCGTCATTATTTAATAGATTATCTGTATCCAATTCATAGATTGCGTTAAAGGGGAATTTCTTAGCTAATTGCAAAGATGTTCCAAACCCAGCAAATATAAGGATGTGGCCTTGTTCTTTAAGTAAACTTGCCACAATAAGAAGCTTTCCAATTGGACCAAAAGCAAAATTTTCAGCCGTCAAAAGAATCTTAGCCATATTAAGATATCTATTATACTACAATTTTCAAGATACTCAATCCTAGAGTAATTGATAATTGACAATACCGGATTAGATTGACGATAATTGTCTAGTAAAAATAAAATAAATATAATTTAGATTGGCATGAAACCTTTAATATCAATAACTCTACTAGTACGCGATAGTGGTCCAATACTGGACGAGCTTCTTAAGAGACTTGCAACTCAAGATATAGAATGGTCATATGAATTAGTAGTGCTATATTTTGGAAAAAGTGAAGAGACATTAAGAAGACTTAAACAGCATACGTCCAAGATTACTCAAATTCATCCGAATGAATTCTATTATGATAGCAGTCGAGACTTGGTTTGTAGCCTTGCATCGGGTGAATATATTGTCACTATTTCGGTTGATGCTCTACCTATTAATTCTGACTGGCTTAAGGAATTAATCTTACCTATGGTTTCTGGGAAAGCAGACGTTGTACAAGGAGAGCTTAAATGCCCAAAGCATGATGATCCTAATTACCCAAATTTTTTTTATTGGGAAAATAATTATTGGCAATATTATTCCTCTGAGGGAAAAGATTTTATTAAAAAATATGGTAATCTAGGCCTTTCATGCGTAAACTTAGCATTTAGAAAAAAAGTGTGGGAAAAGACGAGATTTAAAGGAGCACATTACTGCGAAGATAAAATTTTCCAGAAAAGAGTATTTAAAGCAGGATATATCAGCATCTACAACAAAAACGCAGCAATGCTGCACGCACATTCTTATACTAGTATTAAAAAACTTTTTCAAAGGACGGCAAATGAAGGATTGGGGTGGAAAAATGTAGGAGAAAATTATGGAATGAGACTTTTATTAAAAGACGTTTTCCGTATAGACATGCATTTATTAGCGGTAAATGCTTTTCTTAAAAAGAAACTTAAATACAATTCTGAGATTTGGTTCTTTTTTATTCGCCCAATTGCTTTATATTGGGGAAATAAATTTCTCAAAACCGCCTATAAATAATTATGACCTACATTTGATTCAACAATAAGTTAATGATATGATTAGCCTCACAATTAGTCTCTTATGAATAACTTTGACATTTATTTTAAGAAAGTAATCAAGTATAATTATAGAGGGCATGATCTTAATTTCCGAGTTTCTCAAATGCTTTTTTCCTCTCAAGGGATTGATCATGGCACTCAACGTCTTCTTCGTACATTCATTTTTGAAAAAATTGATACTTACAATAAAGTCTTAGACCTTGGTTGCGGTTATGGTCCGATTGGTATAGCTCTAAAAAGTTTTTATTCAACCAGTATCGTTCATATGGTTGATAGGGATGCGTTAGCGCTTGATTATACTCGTCAGAATGCTAATTTAAATAACGTTAACGATATTAAAATATACGCTAGTTTAGGCTACGACGACATAGTTGATACTGATTTTGATTTAATAGTATCAAATATACCTGCAAAAATTGGTGAAAAGGCATTGCGTCACGTTTTAAAAGATGCACGATTTTATCTTAAGCCAAGAGGCCGTGTTGCAATTGTCGTTATAGATGCTATTGCAGAATATGTCACAAAAGTGCTTACTACAGATCCCAGTATTAAGATACTATTTCATAAAGCATGGCCAGGACATGTAGTATTTCACTATAATTTTATTTCCGATAGTAAAACAATAGTTAAATCAAGGAGAAATGCCTTTGACAGGGGAATATTTGATCGTGAAAAAAAAGTGTTTTCTGTCGACTCCTTTAGTTTTGCCATGCAAACAACATATGGCTTATCCGAGTTTGATACTTTTAGTTACGAGACAAAATTACTCGTAGATAATCTGCGACATTTTGAAGATCATTCGTTGAACACAGTAGTTATATTTAACCCGGGACAAGGATACGTGCCGGTAGTTTTATCTTTACATGTCAAGATTGATAATGCCATATTGGTTGGTCGTGATCTACAAGCCCTTAGAGTTTCTAGGAGAAATCTTATACTTAATTCGTATCCCGCAAGAAACATTTTTTCATTACATCAAATTGATATGTCCCAAATTGGTCTAAAACAGGCAGATTACATTACGGGAGTTTTTGATGAAAAAGATGGTTCAGTCATTCATGCAGCATTTATAGATCAAGGCATATCGAATCTTTCCGATAAAGGTCTGCTAGTGATTTCATCCAGCTCAACTGCGATTACGCGCATGGAGAAATTTATTCGCACTAAGAAAAATCTAGAAATTTTAGAGAGACAAAGATTAAAAGGTAAAAGTTTAATAACTTTAAAACGTAAAAATTAACAAATAATTAATTTTTAACGGGAAAATAATATTCTATATGTCCTATCAAAAACAACATGAACTTGGGCTAGCTGGATTAGCTTTATTGCGCACATGGCTAGTTGGAGATAAAGATGTTACTAGGAAAGTTTTGAGAGAAACAATTAAGATTTCTAAGTCAATAGGGCATTCTTCACCATTTGAGAAAATAAATACATTTGATGTGCGCAAGGGTTATCAGCATTGGGCTGTTACATATGATAATTCCCCTAACCTTTTAATCGAGGTCGAAGAGCCTGTTATTAAATCATTATTAAAAAAAATTCCACCAGGGCGTGTGCTAGATGCAGGATGCGGAACTGGAAGATATAGCAAATTTCTACACTCGCTTGATTATTCAGTTACGGGTATTGATATTTCTAAAGATATGCTACGTAAAGCTAGAGCCAGTAATAAACAAATTAACTTTATTGAAGGTGATTTAAAAACATTGCCGATAAAAGATAATAGTATGGATTTAGCAATTTCTGCATTAGTTCTTACTCATTTACCTGATATAGATATTGCTTTGGCTGAGTTGGCAAGAGTAGTGAGAGTTGGTGGACATATAGTTATATCTGATATTCATCCATGGTTGGTAGCTCTTGGGGGTCAGGCTGACTTTTACGATAAAGCTGGACAATATGGGTATGTTAGGAATTACATTCATTGGCATAGTAGCTATATTAAATCTTTTAGTAAAAATAGTTTAAAAATAATACAGTGTTTAGAGCCAACATTGGACACTAAGCATCTAAAGCTAGCTCAGGGAGGTTTTGATTTAAGCACTACAACTGTTGGAGCTGCACTCTTGGGATTACCAGTCGCTCTTATTTGGGTTTTGGAAAAAGAGTAAATTAAAATATCAATAAATTATTTACAAATTAATGAAGAGGTCTTTAGCAAAAACTCTAAATAAAGTAATCTCTGAACGAAGTAACGATTATACTTTTCTTGAAAATAAATATATACAAGGTACCGGAGAATCCTTAATTAATCCTTTCACTAAGCCTCAGCATAAATTTTATACACCTCCGCTTACCGTTAGTGTCGTTATACCTGCATACAATGTAAAAGAGTCCATTCTGGCCTGCTTAACATCTATTGAACAAAGTAGCTTTAACCTTGATTATAAAGATCGACTACAAGTTATAGTAGTGGATGATGGATCAACAGATGGTACCTGGGAGATTATTAAACAATCTCATTTATCTATGCACTTTACTGCTGTTAAGCAAGCTAATCATGGTCAAGCTCAAGCATTGAACACGGGTATTAGTGTTGCTGAAGGAGATATCATTATTTCTTGTGATGCCGATATGGTTCTTTCTTATTACACAATTGATCAATTCGTATCTAGACATCAACAGATGCCGAATGTTTTATTAGCTGGATTCAGGTCAAATATATCAAAGTCTGATCCTCGTGCAAATCCTATTTACATTAGAAAGTATGGTGCTCATCATAATTCTTATTTCATAAAAGATGAAAGAATTGCTTTTCCAACTCCAGGATGGCCTAATAATATGTGCTTAACAAGCGATCATTATAAAAGGTTGGGTTATGGAAGGGGGCTTTGGATGCCTGGCGAAAAGAGCTATGAAGACCCGTGGTTACTATCAGATCTTGTTATCGGTGCTCTTTTTAGTCTCCCAAGAGAAGTATTTTTAAATATTGGGGGGTATGATGAGCGGCTTCATGGATGGGGTACTACAGACGGCTTACTTGCTGCAAAAGCAATTGTAAACAGTCAATATATTATTCCTGTATATGCTGCTTCTGGATTACATATTAGCCATCCTTTTCGTACTAAAAATAGACAGATAGAGTATGGACGAAATCGGAAAAAGTTTTTTGAGATTATGCAAACAGAAAAAATAAATAGTCATCCAAACTGGATTACGCAAGCAAAAAATAGAATTATTGAAGCATTTGTCAAAAGTCCAATGCAATCATCACTTAAGTCGCATAAGAGAAAACCAAGCTATGAAGATAACAAATTTTCCTGGAATGAGATCGATTCCCTATTGGCGATTGGAGAGTATTCTCAGGCATCTACTATCCTATCTACATATTCAACAGTAGATAAAAATCCGGAAAAGCTTTTAAGATTAGGAGAAATTCTTCTTGGCATGGGAAAATATCAAGAGACTATTAACATTTTAAAGGAGGTTTCTGCATTTACTAATTCTACGTCAGAACCTACAATCCAACTTTCAATTGCTTATGCAGCGATTGGTGAGTTTACATTGGCTCGTGCAATGCTAAGAAAACTTTCTGATACTCATGCTCAAGCCCCTGGTCTTTCTTATTGGTATCAAACTTCAACGCAAGAACATATTGACCAAGGAAAAAAATATTTAGATCAGGAATTCCATGATATTGCTCTCCGATGTTTCGAAGCAGCATTGATTACGGAACCCAATAGCAAAACGGCATTAAGATATCGAGATCGCTGCATATGTAAGCTTCGGTAAAAAGGACTCTTGCTAAATATATTAACGAGTCAAGTCTCGGAAATAAAAATAATCCCGATAAAATACCATATTAAAGACTTTTGATATAGAAAATCTCAGTTGAAATATTCAAAAAACTGGTATATTGAAGTTCAGCGGAACTGAAATCCCCGAGAGGTGGAGTAGATTAAAATTTATTATTGAGTTCATTAATGTTTTCAATGATACCCCTCATGTATTCTGAAAGGTCTAATTCTCCTAGATTTTCCAAAGACAAAAATTTAAAATCTGAATGCTCAGAGCTCAGTATTATTTTTTGATCTTTATCGGTCATGTTGCAATAGAATATTATCTCCACCCTCTGGATCTTTTCTCTAGGGGTTTCCATAAAATAAGTTTTGACTGTTAGAGGATTCAAAACTTCTATATCAATACCGCATTCTTCTTTAATTTCTCTTTTTAACGACTCTTCAAGAATTTCTCCAAAATCAGAACCTCCGCCTGGTAATTCCCAACATCCTGGCTTGAATTCTTCAGTTTTAGCTCTTTTTACGAAAAGAACTTCTTTTTTATTGTTGAATATCAAAGCACCAGCAGATACTTGTTGATATTGATTCATGGGGTAATTATATCAGAAGTTCTAGCAACTTCCATTTGGCTTAAGCACATTGACACTCTATGTATGATATACTACTACGCTAAGATGTTCAATAAAGATATTATTTAAAATATGGCCAAAGAACAAGATGCTCAAATGCCGAAGATTGTTGAATATTGGGAAACGGAACGATTGCCGCAGATGCACAGGACTTCTCCAGAATTTACAGATTCACTCAATAAGAGTTACTCTTCAGAGCAGCTAACTAAATTATACGAAGCGCCATTTTTATCAATTGAGCAAATTGAAGATCAACAGTTTACTACAATTAGAAGTCTCGTAAATTTAGCTTTTAATAAAGTTCCTGTTTATCGTAAGAAATATCAAGAAGTTGGGTTTGAGCCTGGAGATTTAAAGACATGGGAAGACTATCATAAGCTACCAGTTATTACAAAAGATGAGTTGATTGAATCCTTTCCCCAACTATGTGTAAATCCTGATTATCAGGTAAACGACCTTTTCCCCACCAGATCGAGTGGCTCGTCTGGTAAAACACTTAAAATCTACGTTGATCCACAAGCTATTATTATAGATACACTTCAGGGAATCCGTCAATTTCGACTGCAAAGCGGGGAGAATTATAATGAAAAACATACAGTTGCCAATGTTTATACTGTGCCTTGGTGGGTAGACTCCCCAGGTAAAGGAGATTATCAAAATATATTTATTAGCAGTCTTATACGATCTGAAGAAGTTGGTAAAATTCTAAACGAAGTTAAACCAGATATTCTTTCTCTCTATCCCACAAATCTCAAGTCGCTTCTTCCATTTCTGTCAAAAGAGGTTAAAGAAAGATTAATACTTGCAGTGGTTCACTCTGAGATGTCGAGCAAGGAAGAAAGAATGTCAATGGCTCAAAAAATAGGAAAGCCAGTCTACGACGAGTATAGCTCTGAAGAATTAACAAGAATTGCGCTTGAGCTTCCTTGTAGGCATTATCATATTTGTGAAGACGCGGTAAGAGCTGATGTGGTGAATCCAAAAAATCTTCAACCAACCAAGAAGGGAATAGGATTAGTCGTTGCCACGAACCTTCTTAATAGGGCGATGCCTTTTATAAAATACGTACAGGGCGACTTTGTAACTGTTGGTAAGCCTCAGGAGTGCAAGGTTAAATGGCGACAAATAGAAAAAATCGAAGGAAGGCAAAATGATGCGTTTATCCGCACGGATGGAGTAGTAATTCCTGCAGGAACTATTTTAGATGTCACCTACCGTTGGATGTTTGATTTAGGGATAAATATTGCAGAGTTTGAACTTGTACAAACCAGTCCGAGAGATATCACTGTGAATCTAAAAGAGCCATCTTTGGAAGCCAACGAAGATAAAAAAAATAAATCTCATCAGCATTTGCAAGAGCTTTTAAGCTTTGTTATGGGTAATGATATTAATATAAACTTTAATCTTGTTAAAGATATCAACAAGACTGCAGGGAAAAGGAGACCAATTAAGAGACAGTTTTAAAACTATGAAGATTGTCCCATTTAGAAAATTAAATGAGGTTCAAAAGAAGTTGATTTTTGAGGCAGGAAAGGTACTAGAGAACGCTTATGATCCCTATTCTCAATTCTACGTGGGAGCTGCATTGCTTACTAAAAAAGGAAATGTCTTTGCAGGAACAAATATTAATATCTGCGCATATGGGGGAATATGTGCGGAGCGTTCAGCAATCTGTCAGATGGTGAACAACAGAGAATACAATATTGAAATAATTTCCATTATAGCTAAAAGTGAATATTTCAAAGTCAAAATTCATTCCGGTCCTTGCGGTATATGTAGACAAATGCTTTGGGAATTTGCAGAACTAAACAAAAATAATATTGAAATTTTAATTTCAGATAGTGATAGGAAAAAAGTCTTAATAACTTCAATTCAAGAACTTCATCCACTTGGCTTTGGTCCTCGTCTTTATGCAGGTAAATACAGAAAATATCTGGGAAAATATGTTAAAACATTTCAAAAAGAAAAAGGAATTGATTGTTAAAGAAGATAAAAATAAAATAATCAATTTTTCAATGGTCATTAATAGATTGGAAGGAAGAAAGTTGCTATAGAAAGTAACAATTTCTCTTATTGAAAAACTTCTAAAAACTGGTATATTGAAGTTCAGCGGAACTGAAATCCCCGAGAGGGGATTAAAACCGTACTCAATTTTGGAAAAATTTTTGCGTTTTTTCACGCTTGCCCGCCTTTGGAGGGCCGACAGTTTTTGAGAACGAGGCCGAAGGCTGAGCAAATAAAATAGTAGGAGCGAAGCCACGTTCGACGTGGCGGAAGCGACTACCGCTTTAATAGAAAGGAAGTTCGGACTTTTTTATAAACGTCCACCATTCTGGAGTTTGAGGTTTTGGCGGAAAGACAGTGGGGGGTGGATAACTCCGAAAATAGCGTTGCAAAGCCCAATTTGTACTCAACAGAAAGCCGGCGGATAAAAAGAAGAAAAAAACGCAAAAATTATAGAACGCCTAATAAATAAAAATACTGCCATGAAATATATTGCATATTGTAGGAAATCAACGGATGAAAAAGATAAGCAAGTCCTTTCTATCGAAGCGCAGATTGCAGAGCTTACAGAGTTTGCGAAAAGAGAGAAGCTCGAGATTGTACAATTTATAACAGAAGCGAAAACTGCTAAAGCGCCCGGGAGAAAAAAGTTTGCCGAAGTTCTGCATTTACTTGAAATTGGGGTGGCGCAAGGAATTATTTCATGGCATCCTGACAGGTTAGCCAGAAACTCAATTGACGGCGGAAAGATTATCTACTTTCTGGATATTGGAAAAATATTAGACCTCAAATTCCCCTCTTTCTGGTTTGAAAATACTCCGCAGGGAAAATTCATGTTGAATATCGCCTTTGGACAATCAAAGTATTATGTAGATAATCTTTCTGAGAATGTTAAAAGGGGCAACAGGCAAAAACTCCGCCGTGGTGAATTTCCTGGGAGAGCGCCAATGGGATATTTTAACGATCCGAAATTGCGAACCATAGAGATAGATCCTAAAAAATCAAAATACATTAAAAAAGCATTTGAGATGTTCGCAAAAGGAGAATCAGCAACTGCTGTTAATAAATTTTTGTATAAAAATGGCATCAGAAGAAAAGACAACAGATTGCTTCACATGACCTCAATCAGGAAAATGATTACAAATAAACTCTATATTGGGATCATTAAATATGCAGGCGAGTATTATACAGCTTCTCACAAGTGCTTTATCCCAAAAGAATTATTTCAGAAGGTGCAAGAAGTTCTTAAAACCAAAGTTAAGAATACTACAGATTCTAATTTTGCTTTTTTAGGATTTGCCCGTTGTGGTGAATGCGGAGCTTCTATTACAGGAGAGAAACATTGGAAAAATTATCCAACAACTAGAGGAAAAATTAAATATATTTACTACCGATGTACAAAGAAATTGAAACCTTGTACGCAAAAATATCTTGAGGAAACAAAATTTACAGATCAACTAAGGCAGGTCATTGCTTCTGTCGCGCTTCCCCAAGAATGGGAAAAAGATTGGCGAAAGCGGATTGAAAGAGATGAATTTCAGGAAAAAAGAAATGCGGAAAAAAATATATCAAGATTAAAACTGGAGACAAAGACAATTGATAAAAAACTAAATTTTCTTTTAGACAGTTACTTAGAAAGCGTTATTAACGCTGATATTTACAAGAAAAAGAAAAATGAATTATTCGAAGAAAAGATCAGGATTCAGGAAGAAATTCTTAAAATTGATGAGGATGGATCCGGTTGGCTCGAACCTATGAAAGAATTCGTAGATGGGGCGTTACAGTGCAGAAAAATCGCGCGCGCAAAAAATACAAAAGAAGATTTGGCAATCTTCGCAAAAACTGTCGGCTCGAACTTCTTTTTAACTGACCGTTGGCTTTCTGTTGAGTACAAATTAGGCTTTGCAACGCTATTTTCGGAGTTATCCACCCCCCACTGTCTTTCCGCCAAAACCTCAAACTCCAGAATGGTGGACTCTAGAGGACTCGAACCTAATTTTAGTGGGCACTGGCGGGCTCGAACCGTCGACATTTGCGATGTAAACGCAACGCTCTACCAACTGAGCTAA
>Ga0209515_10005708_pt1 | contig 15976 bp, 18 predicted proteins | sample Subgroupgradi54m_FD_187454 | JGI IMG/M metagenome (GOLD analysis project Ga0209515, IMG submission 187454) | Subsurface groundwater microbial communities from S. Glens Falls, New York, USA - GMW60B uncontaminated upgradient, 5.4 m (SPAdes)... ...
TACTGTCCCAAATCTGTTTTTATTTTTACCAGCACGAATAAAGTTTACGGCGACTTACCCAATACGCTGTCTTTTAGAGAAGGGAAGACGCGTTTTGATCTTTTAAAAAGTCATCCCTTTTATAATGGCATTGATGAGTCGATGAGCATTGATCAATCAAAACATTCTTTGTTTGGCGCGTCCAAATTGGCTGCGGATATTTTGGTGCAGGAATACGGCCGGTATTTCGGATTAAAAACCGCCTCTTTCCGGGCGGGATGCATTTCTGGCTCTAGACACAAGGCTGTTGAGCTGCATGGGTTTTTATCTTATTTAATGAAATGCGCGATCACTGGAAAATCCTATACCATTTTTGGATACAAGGGTAAACAAGTTCGCGATAACATTCACAGTTACGATCTCGTGTGTGCTTTTGATCGCTTTTATCATAAATCCCGACGAGGCGAAGTTTACAATATTGGCGGCGGTCGGGGGAATAGCTGTTCTATTTTAGAGGCCATCAATCTTTGTGAAAAGATAACTGGCAAGAAACTCAAGTACCATTATCATCGAGAAAATCGATCGGGCGACCACAAGTGGTACATTACCAATTTTCGAAAGTTTAAAGACCATTATCCCCGCTGGAAGTTGCAATATGATCTTGAAAAAATATTAAGTGACATTTATCAAAATAGTTAGAATTTTTTAGTCATGTGAGACATCGATTACGTCTTGCAAAAAGTTTAGAAATCTTTAGAATAATAGGATTATTTCGTAAATGGGATATGTTTTTAAAATTTGTGTCCAAAAAACACAACAACAAGAAAGGAAGGAATAGATGAAAGCAAAATTAATGATTACAACTCTTTGCCTGATGTTAATGAGCGGAGGTTATGTTTTTGCTCATGAAGGTGATCAGGATGGTGATGAAATGACCAATTCGATGATGGATCAGGGATCCATGGAACAAGGATCGCCTATGATGGAAGATCAAGGGATGACAGCACAGCCAAGTCAAGAAAGTCCATCGCAGGCTGTGGAAGTTGGAAACACCATTTGCCCTATCGAAGGGGGCAAAATTCTTCCTGCTGGAGAAAAGGGTGAAATGGGAGAATCTGTTAAATATGAATATAACGGTAAAATTTATAATCTTTGCTGTGCAATGTGCGTGAAAGAGTTTGAAAAAGATCCTGAAAAATACAGTAAAGCCGCTGAAGAACAGGCTCAAGGAAAGTAATTATAGATTCGATTACTTTTAAAATAACACCCTGTCATTTAAAAAATGACAGGGTGTTATTGAGTTTATCCAATCCTGGGAAGGTATAACATGGCTCTCAAAGCGGTAATTCTTGATTTTGATGGAGTGATTGTCGAGTCTCTCGAGGTTAAAAAGGAGGCGTTTAGAAAGTTATTTTTGAATTATCCCGACAAACTTAAAGAGATACTAGATTATCATATGAGTAACGGCGGCTTAAGCCGTTACAAAAAATTTCAATATATTTATCGGGAAATTTTAAAGGAAGATTTAAGTGAAGAGAAATCGGAAGAATTGGGCCGAAAATTTGCTGAATACGGTGTTGATGGCGTTGTTGTGTCTCCTTTTGTGAAAGGCGCTGAAGAATTTTTGAGGAAGTATTATCAAAAGCTTTTTTTGTTTATTGCCTCAGGGACACCCGAAGATGAAATGGTCCAGATTGCGCAAAGACGCGGCTTAGGAAAATTTTTTAAAGGCATTTATGGGTCACCCCAAACAAAGGGAGAGATCGCTAAAAAAATTCTGGATGACAATCGTCTTAAAAAGAACGACGTGATCTTCGTCGGTGACGCGGTCAATGATTATTATGGGGCGAGAGAAAATGGAATCAGGTTTATTGGCCGCATTCATGATATTTATCCTAATCCTTTCGCGAACGCGAATCTTGATGTGAAACAGACCATCCGAAATTTTAAAGATTTAGAATCAATTTTAAAGGCCGATATTTAAAAGTCCTTTTGTGTTTTAAGACCTCGTGGTACTCTAATGAAACTTATGCGAGAGTGTTTTGATATTTTAGGTGTTCACATTGATGTCACAAACCTTGAGAAGGCTAGCCGCACGATTGGGGAATGGATTGATCGGCGTCAAAAGGCCTATGTCTGCATTGCCCCGGTGTCAACCATTATGGACTGTCAGCGGGATTCCTCTTATCGCGACGTTGTTAATAATTCTCAAATGACAACACCCGACGGTATGCCTTTGGTGTGGTTAGGGAAACTGAAAGGGAAAAAAGACATCAGCCGCACGTATGGGCCTGATCTTTTGCAAACATTGTGTGAATTGAGTGAAGCAAAAGGGTATCGCCATTATTTTTATGGAGGAAATGAAAAGACTAACCTGCTTCTGATTCATCGACTCAAAGAGCGTTTTCCGCATTTGAACATCGCGGGCTCGTGGGCGCCGCCATTTCGTGAGACGGGCGAGAGAGAAGAGGAGAGTGTTCTTAAGAAGATCAATGATGCTCAGCCGGATATTTTGTGGGTAGGGTTAGGCTCGCCGAAACAAGATTTTTGGATGGCCCAGCATCGCGATCCATTGAATGTTCCAGTCATGATAGGTGTGGGAGCGGCGTTTGATTTTCTCGCCGGTGTTAAGCGCCAGGCTCCTCGCTGGATCCAATCCGCAGGATTGGAGTGGTTGTTTCGATTGGGGTGTGAACCGCGGCGGTTATGGAAAAGATATTTGATCGGGAACACTCTGTTTGTTTATTTATTATGTTTGAACTGGTGGCAGAGACATGTGCATGGAAAAAACCCTGACGTTTTGAACGAGGTCAAGTTATGATTTCATCATTCCAGCGATTCATGATCCGCCTTGTGTATATCTTCATTGATATCGGATTCATTTATTTATCTATTTTTATTGCCTGCGAATTGCGTCCTTACACGCTGCCCTTTGAACCCGTGTTTCAAGATTTTATCTTTTACCAAAATAATCCCTATCGTTTTATTTTTGTTTTTTGGATTGTCACCACGATTTTATTTCTTAACAGCAAAGCGTTGTATCAAACTCATCGAGAAGTTCCTGAAGTTTTTGAAATCACGGTTCTGGCCAAAACAACGGCCCTTTCTTCGTTTATTGTTATTATCGCTATTTACGTTTTAAAAATTCCCGATTTTCCGCGCAGTGTTCTTTTAATCGGGACGATTTTTAATATTATTTTTTTTTCAAGCTGGCGGATCCTAAAACGTTTATTTGTCCAATGCCTCGTCGTGAGAGGTTACAATAATTTTAACGCCCTGATCATTGGCGCTGGCCGGGTGGGATCAGCCTTAGCCAAAGAAATTCAAGAAACCCCGGCGCTAGGAATTAAAGTTGTCGGTTTTCTTGATGATTTTAAACTTGAGAAGAATCATCAGTCGAATATTAAAATTTTAGGAAAAATTTGTGATTTTCCAATGATTGCGAAAAAGGAGTTTATTAATAAAATTTTTATCACCATTCACCATAATGGTGTTGATTTTTTAAGGCTTTTGGAAGAAGCAAAAGAACAGGGGGTTGCGGTCCGTGTTGTGCCTCCGGGATTTAATTTGGTCACCAGCGAGTTTTCTAAATACAACATTGGGTTTATTCCTATTTTGGAATACTCCAATGAAACTCTATTGAGAAAACAGGTGGGCAAACGTTTATTTGATTGTGTGACGGGTTTGATCGGATTCATTGTCCTTTTGCCACTTTTTGTTGCCCTTGGCATTCTCATTAAACTGGATACGCCGGGACCGGTTTTTTACTTTTCCCGACGTTATGGCCGTAACGGGCGGATATTTCATATGCTCAAATTTCGTACGATGCAAAGAAACGCGGATAAGCTGATAAAACAAATGAAGGAGCAGAATGAAGTCGATGGTCCGATTTTTAAAGTTCGTAAGGATCCCCGCGTCACAAAAATGGGGCGATTTTTGAGAAAATACAGTCTGGATGAATTGCCGCAGCTTATTAATGTGATGAAGGGGGATATGAGTTTGGTGGGGCCACGCCCATTCCCTATTGAACAGATTGAGAAGGAGGATCTCAAACAGCTTAAGAGATTGGAAGTCCGTCCTGGAATCACGGGCCTGTGGCAAATTCGCGGGCGAAGCGATATTTCCTTTAACAGGCTCATCCGTTGGGACATGTGGTATATCAACAATTGGTCTTTTTGGTTAGATTTGAATATTCTATTTCAAACCTTCCCTGTGGTTGTGAAAGGCAAAGGGGCCTATTAAAATAAATTTTTTATTATCAAAAATAAATTCTTTCTCTATTGATGGTCTTATTCGATAAAAATGACATTCTGGAAAAATAAACGCGTTGTTGTGACCGGTGGCGCTGGTTTTTTAGGGCGGTGTGTGGTCCGTTTATTGAAAGAGAAAGGCTGCCGTTCTCTTTTTGTCCCGCGAAGTCGTGACTACGATCTGAGAAATTTGCCAGCCATCCAGAGACTTCTTAAAAAAACTCAACCGGATTTGATTATTCATCTCGCGGCCGTCGTCGGAGGAATTGGAGCCAACCGCGAAAACCCGGGGAAATTTTTATATGACAATTTGATGATGGGCATTCAGTTGATTGAAGAAGCCCGGCAGCAGGGTGTCAAAAAAATTGTGGTTGCCGGAACCGTCTGCGCCTACCCCAAATTTACCAATGTCCCTTTTAAAGAAGATGATTTGTGGAATGGGTATCCCGAGGAAACGAACGCTCCTTATGGATTAGCTAAGAAAATGTTATTAGTTCAGCTTCAAGCCTATCGACAGCAATATGGTTTTAATGGCATTTATCTTCTTCCCGTGAATCTTTATGGTCCGAATGACAATTTTGATTTAAAGTCTTCCCATGTTATTTCCGCCTTAATCAGAAAGTGTGTTGAGGCCAAAAAGCGCGGGCAGAAAAAGATTGTCGCCTGGGGGACCGGTCGCCCCAGCCGGGAATTTCTTTATGTGGAGGATGCCGCTGAAGGGATTGTGACGGCCGCTGAAAAGTACAATAAACCCGAGCCCGTTAATTTGGGCTCCGGCTTTGAAATTTCTATCAAGGATTTAACTTATAAAATTACACGATTAACGGGTTTTCAGGGAAAAATCCGTTGGGATTCTTCTTTGCCGGATGGTCAGCCTCGTCGGTGCTTAGACGTTACCAAGGCCAAAAAAGAATTTGGATTTAAAGCCAGAACGACTTTGGATGAAGGATTAAAAAAGACCATTCAGTGGTATTTGGAAAGCCTTGCGTCCAAATCGAACAGGAGTTTCCCCAGGTAACATTGACGAGTGGTCATTGGCATGGTATATTTTAAGTGCCTTAAAAGGAAATGCTCTTTAAAAGAAGGTTGTTAGTCGTGAAAAAGGTAAACCATCCGTAAGGATGGGACACAAAGCTATCCCGACGTTTCCTAAAATTAAGGAAGTCGGGACCCCGACTAAGCGTCGGGGCAGGGCCCTGAGCCCGCAAAGGAAATCATGTATCAGGGTAGCCAGTTGCCACAATTGAGAGATTTTTGGGAACCTATTCTTCTTCGAACTCAAAGAATTCGAATCAGGAGGAATGGGTTTTTTTATTTTAACTTTCCATTGATTGAAAGGGGGGGTGATGATAAGGTTGATTGAATGGTTTTTTAACCATAAGGACGCTCGTGGGTTACAAGATGATTGGTTGTTAAGAGGAGTTAAAGAATTATTGTCATTATTTTTTCTTATTTTCTCTTCTTTGGCCTATCTCAAAGTGGCCCGAAGCTCCTTAAACCCAATGTTTGGGTTTAAAATAAGGAAAGGAAGACAGCAATGAAGAAGAGAAACCAAAAAAAAAGACATCAAAAAGGGTTCACGCTTGTTGAAATTATGATTGTCGTGGCCATCATTGCTCTGTTAGCCGCTATTGCGGTGCCTAATTTACTCAGAGCAAGATTAATAGCCAATGACACAGCTGCGCAAAACATTCTCCGGAATGTTTCGACAGCAACTGAAACCTATGCGTCAGCCAACTCAGGAAATTATCCTACATCTATGGATGTTTTAACTGGAGCCACACCTCCATACATCGATGAGGATTATTGTGATCAAAATGTCTCGGGATTTACTTACGCCTGTACTATGGACGGAACAGGTTATACTTTTACAGCAACGCCGGTTACCGAAGGATCATCCGGAACCAGAGTGTTTACAATCACCACAGGCGGTGCGTTGCAGTAAAAGGATCATGATGTTATGAAAAAGGAGGGGGCTTCAGAAAAGAAGCCCCCTTTTTATTTTGGAGAAAGGATAAGCTTTTGGAAAGGAAAGAGAAAACGTTAAATGGTTTCACGCTACCGGAGTTAATGGTGACCGCGGTCATTATTATTTTAGTGTTTCTTGGGATGTTGTTAGGACTTATCAAGTGTTTGGAGCTTCATGAATTGTCGCGGAATTCATTTCTCGCGGTTTCGGCGGTAAAAACAAAAGTGGAGGATATTAAAAATGCGGCTTTGACTGATCTGGTTACAACGTATAACAACGTGACGTTTACAACTCCTGATTTAAACGGAATCGGCGTGAGTTACGTCGATAATACCAATCCGGATTTATTTAAAATTACTGTGGCCTTTTGTTGGCGGCAGAAAAATGGCCGTATCGTTGGAGAAGATCAAAATCTGAATGGTCGGGTTGATGGGGGAGAAGATGCTAATGGGAATGGGATCCTGGATTCGCCGGTTGAAATTGTCAGCTATATTTATAATCCGTAGGGGGCATTGGTGAAAAAGAATTTTAAAAAAGGTTTTAGTCTTGTTGAGATCTTGGTTGTCATGAGCATTTTTGCCATGATGATAGGAGGTATTTACGCCGCTTTACATACAGGAAAAGATGCCTGGACGACGGCTGAAACGGAAGGCCAATTAAGGGATAATCTTCGTGTGACCTTAGAAAGAATCTCGAGGGAATTAAGAGAAAGTGGATCAACGAACGGAGCGTTGCAAGTGACGATTTTTGAAGGAGGAGGGTTCAATGGGACGGATGTTCTGCGTTTTTCAATGCCGGTTATTTGTCATGTGGGAGACAATGTGATGAATGCGACGGGGGATGTGGCCCATTGGGGAGCGCCTTTGACGTGGGGATGCAGTGATTCCTCTTGTATGGATGCGGATGATAACTGCAACACTGTTGATTATCGTTATGTCGAATACGAAATTAATGAGAATAATGAAGTGTTGCGACGCGTCTTAAATAATACAGCTCAGCTTATCCGGGAAGATGTTTTTGCTCGAAATATTTCTGATTTTCAAGTGACGTTAAGTGCGGACCAGAATGTGGTGACGCTCAACATTACGGCCACGAGACAGAGTGATTTGCACCGGCTGACGACGCTCTCACGATCGCTGGATGTCTATTTAAGAAATAGAAGTTAGAGGAGAAGGCCATGGGTCAACGACAACGACATGTTTTGCGGAATGAAAAGGGAGTAGTGCTGGTTATCGCCTTATTTGTTCTTGTGATTCTACTGATCTTAAGCGCGGCATTTCTTTTTCAGGTCGTGCAGGAAAGTCTTATGGCTCGCCATGAGCGGGAACTTGCGAAAAGTTTTTACATCGCGGAAGGAGGAATGAACTCTGCCCTCACGACATTAAACACTTTAATCAACACGGATCTTTATAATTCGATCAGCACAACAAATCCTCAGCTCGTCAGCACGAGAGCGAGCAGTTATGTGACAGCTCATGATGGTCTCGGGTTTTTAATCGAATTCGCTGAAGACAATAATATTGCCCAATTTACTCTTAGCGGGACAGAGGCGCGGCATACGGTCAGCAATACGGCTTTAGGCAGCGGGTCTTTTGATTTTAATATCATTATCACTGAAAAATCAGACCCTGTGGTTGTCACTGTGGATCAATGGGATTTTCCTTATAATTATCGGATTGAATCAACCGGAAGGAGTTCAGGACTTCCCAAGAAAATTCTTCTTTCGGGAGATTTTACGGTGAGGATTCAACGGGATAATTTCGCCAAGTATGCGTTATACACGGATCACCATACGACACCGAGTGGAGGGACAGTTTGGTTTACTGACAAAACGAATTTTTCAGGACCTGTTCATACCAATGACCGGCTTAGTTTCGCCCGAAATCCCAGCGGCGTTTTTGATGGTGTCGTAACACAGCATGTCAGTACGGCCCGGTTTTATAATCAAGGTTCGCCCATCTTGATAGATGCTGATTATAACGGGACTTATGATGTGCCAACGTTTAATGCCGGTTACACGCGATCCGTGAGTACAGTGACTTTAGCTTCCTCGGTCCAGCAGCAGGATGTGTCGAATCAAGCCACGGGAGGGCAAACGCTCACAGGGAACGGTATTTTTATTCCTACGAGCGGGTCAAATTTAGCCGGTGGTATTTTTATCCGAGGAGACGCGAACGTCACCATGGCTGTCGATGGTTCAGAAAACGCGGCGTATACTCTGACTCAAGGATCAACGACGAAAAATGTCACCGTGAATCGCACAACGAATCAAACGATCGTGACCGAGGTGGGTCAGCCGACGCTCACTTACAATGGTTTGCCTGACGGGGTCGACAATTTGGGGACGATCATTTATGTGGATGGTGCAATCAACGCTTTGTCAGGCACAGTGCAACGCGATACAGAGATCACGATTTCAAGCCAAAATGATATTATCATCAATAATAATGTGACATACCAAGACTCCACTGCAGCCGTCGGGACTCCGGGGACGGCAGGTTATGTTCCTCCAAACGCCACGGATACGACAAATTTGCTTGGGATTCTCTCGTGGGGAGGGAATGTCCGTGTCGGGACGACAGCCCCGAATAATATTACGATTGATGGGATTGTCATGGCGAGAAATGGAATTTTTACCGTCGATAGTTATAGTAATGCGGCTTTGGGTGTCCGGGGAACAGCAACGATGCTGGGAGGGGCCATTACTCAGTTTTACGGAGGGTTTGGAACATTTAGTGGAACAACGGGGTTACAATTATCCGGATATGGCCGTAATTTTGTTTACGATGGTCGAACGCTGTTAGGGAATTCGCCGCCCTATTTCCCAAGTTTAAATACTTTTATCGCTTTTACTAACGACATTACAGATAAATTAATTTGGCAGGAAGGAGACAACCAATGATTCAGAATAAATGGGCTATTCTAGCGGGGACAATTTTCTTAGCTGTTGTTGCGATGATTATTGTTATCAATTCTAAAATTTTAGATGAAATTCAGAACGTTGAAACCAAACCCCACGTTGCATCTCAAGCGCCGTCTTCCACGCATTCCCAAAAACACCGATTGCCCCCTCCAAAAGAAGTGTCTTCTGCTGTTCCTGACGCTCCTGTTAACGCGACAGTCGTGTCTGGAACTAAAAGCAAGAAGCAAATAATTTATGAAATACCGCTTGATGGCACCCCATTAGTACAATAATATAAATAATTAATTAATAGATATTGTAGATTAAGCTTATACCTGTATTAGCCCTTCCAAGGTCATTAACATAGAAGTTTATTTAAGTATGTCTCCAGTCATTGAAAATTATTTCAAATTTATTCGAAGAATGATCCCCCAAAGAATTCCGGGAACGGCTGTCGGTTTGGATATCGGGACCCGGGAATGCCGCATGGTTGAGATTGCCTTAAAAGGCAATTCTTATGAAGTGATCAATTGGAGTATTAAACCCGTGAACGGGGAGCTTGCTTCTGTTATTAAAGAGGTCCTGGCCCAAGCGCACAATCCGGTCAAAAATCTTTACGCTTCGGTTTTTGGTAAGGGCACGCTTATTCGATATCTTCCAATGCCCCGGATGTCACGGCAAGATTTAAAAAATTCCTTTGCCATTGAAGCGGATAAATATTTCCCTTTCCCTGCCGATCAAATCTATACGGATTGTTGTATTCTTGAGGAGAATCAAGGGAATACGATGTCCGTCATGGCGGTTGCTGCCCGCAGGGATTTGATTGATGAATACTTGAAACTTTTTTCTGATTTAGGTTTACAGCTCAACGCGATCGGTGTCAACGCGGTGTCGTTAGCGAATGTGGTTAATGTTTTGGGCTGGAGTCAAAATGAACAATCTTCAGACACTAGTGATAAATTTGGTATTGCCCTTCTCGATGTCGAAGAAAATGTGAGTAATCTCACGGTTTATTCTCAAAATAAACCTCGATTGACACGTGATATTTTTTTAGGCAGCGCGGATTTGACAAAAAAAATTAGCAATACATTAGGCATGAGTGTTAAAGACGCGGAAAAACTGAAGGAAGATCCGAAAGAACGCTTAGAAGAGGTTTTAACCGTTTGTGAAGGAACCATCCGAAATTTTGTCCAAGAATTGCGGCTTTCTTTTGATTATTTCTCGACGGAACATCATTATGGCGTTCAAGAAATGTTTCTAACCGTTAACGGTCCTTTTTTTAAAAGGATTGCGGAAGAATTGTCTAAGGAATTAGAAATGAAGGTCACAACCTGGAATCCTTTAAGCGCTATGTTGATTCCGCCGCATTTGAATGCCGAAGAATTGAACAAAAACGCTCATAAATTGGGTGTCGCTGTGGGATCGGCCCTTTATCACTATGCTTGATATTAATTTAATTCCTGTCGCCTTTCAGAAAAAAACAAATAAATCTTTATTTCCTGCGGGGTTTCATATCCCCATTGAAGTGGTGATTGGGTTGGGAGGTTTTGTTTTTGGTGCGATTTTTTTGGTGAACCTTGTTCTATTTTTTACGCGCATTAATAAGGCCGCCCGTTACGGGGAATTAAAAAAAGAATGGCAGACCATTCTGCCCGAAAAAGAGGACGTCGACGCGATTATCAATGATATGCGACAACTGGAGACGGAATTAAAAACGATCCAGTCGGTGGCAGCTGAAAATCATATTCTTTGGTCTGAAAAATTAAATATTATCAGCGATCAGCTTCCTCACGGCGTCTGGCTTAAAGAAATTAACCTTAAAGATGACGTGTTTATGCTTGAGGGAAGCACGATGGTTAAAGAAAACGCGGAGCTTATCAACGTGCATCGTTTTACATCGAATTTGAAAAAAGACCCTCACTTTTTGGATCACCTCACAAGCTTTGAGTTGGGGTCTATTCAGAGGCGCGCTGTAGGACATGTGGACATTGTTGATTTTTTATTGACGACAAAAATAAAATGAAAAAAAACTCTCCCGTTTTGTCAACGCTATCAAAGTTGGATCAGTTAAATCCCAAATACCGTTATTATGTTTTTGGGGGTGTTCTTATTTTTATTTTTTTGATTACCTATTTTGTTTTTACGCGGCCTCAATTAGAACAGCTTAAAAAAATCATCCCTGAAATTAAAAACCTTTCCCATGATATTCAAAAAGCTCAAACCAATATCAAACAAAGGGCTCATTATGAAAAACAATTGGGGGAGCTTAAGGAAAACATTCAGAAAATTAAAGTGGGAGTCTTGACGAGAGAAGATGTGCCTTTGATCCTTGAGCAAATTTCTCAATTGGCAACGAAGAATGGAGTTAAAATCAACCAGTTGATGCCTCAGCCGGATCAAGAACAATCTCTTTTTACGTATGATCAGTTAAATTATTTTGTTTTTCCGATTTTTATGGAAGCGCGGGCAGGGTATCATAATTTTGGCCGTTTTCTGAATGCTCTGGAAAAGGAAAATTTATCTTTTAAGATTCAAGGATTGAGTATCACCTCAACTGAGGAATCGCTCAATCATGCGATCCAATTGACGCTTCAATCCGTTCTTGTCGAGGAGCTTCAGGTTAAACCGGTCGAAGATTCAGATCAGCAAACCAAAGATTCTGATAAGAAGGATTCAAAGAAAAAGACTTCCGGAAAAAAGACACCAAAACCAAAGAATAAAAAATGAGATCGATTTTGGCTTTTATTATTATTTTGATTTTAAGTGGGAGTAATATCATCCCCGCAGTTTTGAATAAAAGTTATGCTGAAGAGGAAAATTTTATTTATAATGATCACGGCAAGCGCGATCCTTTGTGGCCTTTGGTAAGTTCCAGCGGCAGTACCATGACTTACGACACGGATTTTCTTATTACCGAATTAAATTTAGAAGGGATCATGGTAGGTTCAGGAGGACACAATTTGGCTATTATCAATGGGCGGGTGTTGAGCAAGAATGAAAACATTGGTCAATTTGTTATTAAGAGCATTAGTTCAGATACCGTTATTTTACAGAAGGATACAGAAACATTTGAGTTAAAATTAAAAAAGGAGGAATAAGAATGATAAGAAAGATCGTCATAGGATTTTTGGGGATGGTCATGAGTTGTTCTCTGGCCTATGCCCAGAATGAAAATCCTCCATCAACGGAAGATGCCCCCGTGGCCGCTCAAGGGGTGACTCACGAAGGGAATGTGAGTTTGGATTTTCGGGACGCCGATATTCTTAATGTTTTAAAAATTTTAGCCTTGAAAAGCGGGGTGAATATTGTGGCTGGGAACGATGTGACCGGGACAGTGACGATTCAATTGAATGATGTCCCTTGGAAGCAGGCGCTGGAAGTGATCCTAGATACTTATGGTTATGCCTATGAAGAACGGGAAAATGTCATTATGGTTACGACCATTGATAAATTGAAACAGCGGCGAGAAGATGCCTCAACGTTAGCGGAACAGGTCCCATTGAAAACCGAAACTTTTGTTCTTAATTTCAGCCGGGCGGGCGAAATTGTTGATACTATTGAAAGAATAAAAAGTCAGAGGGGAGCCGTTGATTTTGACGAAAGAACCAATTCTTTAATTGTGACGGACACGCCTCAGCAGTTGGTCATTATTCAAAATGTCATTACTAAATTAGATACGACAACTCCGCAAGTTCTCATTGAATCCAAGATTATTGAAACCACACTTTCGAATACTGAGAATTTGGGAATTGATTGGGTCGCTCAGGCAACGCTTTCTGGATCTAAGAGACCCACGACATGGCCCTTTAAGCATCATGACGGTGATGATGAGTACGCTGATACTGATTTTCCCGGGGCTGATACCACAAGAACGACAAGTAATACCCAATTTTCTTATGGGACTCTCAATTTTTCGCAGGCCCAGGCGGTGTTGGAATTGTTGAAAACAAAAACAGACACTGATATTCTTTCTAATCCTCAGATCGTGACGCTGGACAATCAAACAGCTGAAATTACCGTAGGCAGCCAATATCCTGTCCCGACATACACTTACAATGAACAACAAGCGCGTCTGCAGGTTTCGGGATGGCAGTACATGGATATCGGGATTATTTTTAATGTAACCCCGCATGTGAACAAAGCCGGATTTATTACCGTGGATGTCCAGCCGCAAATCACGGAAATTTTAGACTATGTCACTGTGGAAAATACTTCGTTGCCTCGTTTAAGCAATGAATCAACACGAACCAGCGTGATGGTGAAAGATGGAGAGACGTTAATCATCGCGGGATTGCTCAAAGATAAGACGATCAATACCAAAAAAAAGGTTCCTATTATCGGGGATATTCCAGTCTTGGGATGGATTTTTCAGAAATCAAATGTGACGGTTACCAAAACCGATCTGCTTATTTTTGTCACTCCTCATATCATCACTCCAGAATTGGCAGGGAAGTAAGCGTGTCCAGAGAAATTCTTATTCACGTTCAAAAAGAAGAACGCCAAGTCGCTATTGTTGAGAATGGACGGGTCGATGATTTTCATATCGAACTTGATCGTTATCAATCCTTGCTTGGCAATGTTTATAAGGGTAAGGTCGAATCTATTCTTCCCTCCATCAACGCGGCCTTTGTCAACATCGGCCAAGAAAAGAATGGATTTCTTTATTTAACCGATTTTATGGAGACGTCTTCGTCTTCCCAGGAAGACAATGAGACAGACCGGCCTAAAAATTTTTTAGCTAAAATTTTTCGTAAACGTAATAAAACATCCGTTCCTGAATCTCAAAAAATTGCTTCTCAAGAAAAACCTAAAAATAGCCAGGCTCAGCCCGAGATCGCTTTAAAAATCGGCCAAGAAATTCTTGTTCAAGTTGAAAAAGATCCTTTCGGAGATAAAGGGGCGAGACTGACCACGCATATCAGTTTGCCTGGACGGTTTATTGTTTACATGCCTTTAGATCGTCAGACGGGTGTCTCCCGCAAGATCGACAATATCGAGGAGCGCAAACGTTTGAAGGATCTCGTCAAGAGTTTTACCTTCGCGAGGACCGGAGGATTCATTATCCGGACGGCGTCTTTGAAGCAAGGCGATCGAGAGTTACTTCGGGAAGCAAGATTTCTTTATGGATTGTGGATGAAGATCAAAAAGAAGACCGAGGAAGAGTCGGCTCCGAGTTTGATCTACGCGGAAGGGGAATTGACCTGGAAGATTGTGCGAGATTATTTGACGGAGAAGGTCGATTTATTAATCATTGACGCTGAGGAAGAATATCAGAAAATCTGCAAATTTGTTCAAATGCTCATCGGTAAAGAGATGGTCAATAAGATTCAGTTGTATCAAGGGACCATTCCTCTTTTCGAAGCCAAGGGGATTTCTAAAGATTTAAAGAAAATTTATGACACCCATGTCTATTCGAAGTCCGGAGCTTATATTGTCATCGAACCCACCGAAGGGTTGATCGTCATTGACGTCAACAGCGGGAAATTTAAAACTAAAGCTTCTCCGGGTGAAGCCGCGTTTATGGTCAATATGGAAGTCGTTCCTGAAATTGCCCGGCAGTTGCGTTTACGGGATCTTGGTGGTATCATTGTCATCGATTTTATCGACATGGTCCGGGAAGATTATAAGCGCAGACTTCTTGAAAACCTCGAGAGGTGTTTAACAAGAGACAGTGCCAAGACAGAAGTTTTTAAGATTTCCGCGTTAGGGTTAGTTGAAATGACGCGGGCCCGAACAGGAAAGAATATCGAATCCATTTCTTTTGGAAAATGTCCTTTTTGTCATGGCAGAGGACGGGTGAAGATTGGTTAAGAACCCCGAGGGTTACCCCGATAGCGTGATTAAATCTCTTTGAGATTTAATCAATCGGCCCTTCGGGTAAAGTTGTTCCGAAGGAACAACTTTAGGTAAGGAGGTTGTTTATGTTTGCTGTTGTGGAAGTCGGTGCATCTCAATTTAAAGTGAGCGAAGGAGATAAAATCGAAATTGCTCAGCTCGAGACTCTCGAGAATGAGGAGGGTAAAAATATTACCCTGGATAAAGTTCTCATGTTTGTCAACGATTCGGATATCCGCGTTGGTCAACCGTATTTAAAAGATGTGAAAATCACGGCCAGCGTGATGAAGCACCATCGGGGTAAGAAGGTCATCGCTTTCAAATTTCGACGTCGGAAGCGTTATTCAAAGAAAACAGGTCATCGTCAAGATCTGACGACTTTAAATATTACCAAAATTCAAGCGTGATTATCAAATCCCAACGAATCCCGGAGATTTGTTTTAGTTTAAACAAACTCGGGGTTTTTTGGTTTTAGGGTCAAAAATGATTTTTGTTGATGAAGCACGAATTCATGTCAAAGCCGGCAATGGCGGCCAGGGGTGTGAAAGTTTTTTCCGCGACCGAGCTAAGAAATATCCTGAACCCAACGGCGGTGATGGTGGCAAGGGTGGGGATATTATTTTCACCGCAGATTCTCATATTCAGACTCTTTTAGATTATCGTTTTAAGCAACATTACCAAGCTGAAAAAGGTGGCAATGCCAGTAGTAATCATAAAAAAGGCAGAGACGGCCACACGTTAATTTTAAAAGTTCCTTTAGGAACAATTCTGCGTGACAGTGAAACAAAATTATTGATTCGGGATCTGGTGAATAATCAAGATTCCTTGACGGTGGCCCGAGGAGGGCGCGGCGGACGGGGAAATGGGAGTCTTAAACCTGTCTTGCCTCCACAGTCGGGTGAAGAAAAAACGATTCATCTGGAATTAAAGTTGATCGCTCAAGTCGGTCTGATTGGTTTTCCCAACGCCGGAAAATCAACGCTCATTTCAAATATTTCCAGAGTCAAATCAAAGATCGCCGACTATCCCTTTACAACCAAG
>Ga0209515_10005711_pt1 | contig 15973 bp, 6 predicted proteins | sample Subgroupgradi54m_FD_187454 | JGI IMG/M metagenome (GOLD analysis project Ga0209515, IMG submission 187454) | Subsurface groundwater microbial communities from S. Glens Falls, New York, USA - GMW60B uncontaminated upgradient, 5.4 m (SPAdes)... ...
GCGCTCCTGCGCGCCTCTCCCGCTTCTCTAAACAAAGAAGGAGGCGGGACCGGCTCGTCGATCAAGGCTCGTTCACCCCCTCCCCGACCGGGGCGAAGCATGCCACTCTTTGCGGCTGAGGCCGCCGCGAGACGGGCGGGACAAGCAGGCATCGGAGGCCGAGCGGCCACGGTGTCCCGAGCTACGCGAGGGACGAGCGAGGCCGACGCTAAGCGAGGAGCCACGGTGGGGCGACGAGCGGCCTGCGGTCCCGCACGGCTCGGCAGGCGGCCGAAGCAATATCAGCGGTGCGCAAGCGGCCGACCCGGAGCGAGGGCGGCCCGGCAGAAGTTATAGATAAGGCTGGAGGCGGGTCTTGAGAAGCGCGCGGGCGCGGGAGAGGCGATGTTCGACTGCCTTGGGGCTGATCTCGAGAATGCGGGCGATTTCAGAGTGAGAGAGCTCTTCCAGCGAAAGGAGGAGCGAGGCCCGCAAGGGCTCCGGCAGGGAGCTGACCGCCCTGCGGGCCGCCTCGGCCAGCTCGGCAGTCGCCGCCTTCTCGCGCGGATGGGCTGAGGAAGGACCGGCGACCTTCTCGGCCAGAGAGGCCTGTCCCTCTTCGGGTTGATCCAGCGAATCCAGCGGCGGCACGCGGGCCCGGCCGCGGAGCCGGTCCAGGCAGAGGTTGACCGTCACGCGGTACAACCAGGTGAACAGCTTGGAGGAAGGATCGAGGTGGGGAGGGTGCTGGTAAAGCCGGAGGAAAACTTCCTGTCCGATCTCTTCGGCGTCGGCCCGGTTGTTCAGGAACCGGTGCGCGAGGTTGACCACCGGGCCGGCGTAGCGCTCCATGAGCGCGTGGAACGCCTCCGGCTCCCGCCGGGAAACGCCTGCTACGAGATCGAAATCATTCAATCACGTCCCCGACGACCGGCTCCACCTTGATCCCCTGCTTCGTGAGGAAGCGGACCCCCTTCTCCAGGTTCTCGCGCGTCCCCTCGAGCTCCAGCACCATCTCGCCGACGCTCTCGGTCACCTTGGCCCTCCGGACGTTCGGCATGACTTTGCACTTCAAGGCCATGGTGTAGATCACCGGCTTCTTGATGAGCCGCTGGGGGAAGATCAGCTGGACGATTTTCTTAGGCATCGCACCCTCCCGCGATGGCCGGGATGATGGAGAGCTCGTCGCCATCCTTGATCGGGGTGGACTCCTGCTTCAGGAACCGGATGTCCTCCTCATTGACGTAGATGTTGACGAAGCGCCGGAGCTTGCCCGTAGGGTCGCAAAGCCGCTCCTTGAGGCCCGGGTACTGGCGGTCCAGGTCCTGCAGGATCTCCTGGACCGTCCCTCCGGCGGCGGTCACCTCCGCCTTGTCCGAAGTCAGCTTCTGAAGCGGCGTGGGAATGCGAACGACGATGGCCATGAACCCTTTCCTCCCGTTAGGTTTTGACGTGCTCCTCGAACGACGCTAAGGTCGGCTTGATCCGAATCGGCTTGCCGATGTGGTCCACCACGGCCTCCTGCGTCTTGAGTCCCTGCCCCGTGATGCAGATCACGATCGATTCGTCCTTCGGGATGCGCTTCTCCTCGATCAGTTTCCTGGCGGCCGCGACGGTCACGCCGCCGGCGGTCTCGGTGAAAATCCCCTCGGTCTGCGCGAGCAGTTTGATCGCCTCGACGATCTCGGCGTCGCTGGTCTCCGCCGCCCACCCCTGTGTTTCCCGGATCGCGTCAGCCGCGTAGTAGCCGTCGGCCGGGTTGCCGATCGCGAGCGATTTGGCGATCGTCTTCGGCTTGACCGGCTTGATGATGTCCGATCCTTCCTGGACCGCCGTCACGATCGGAGCGCACCCTTGGGGCTGAGCCGCGTAAAACTTCGTCTTCGGTTTCGGGATCAGCCCCATCTTGTGGAACTCCTTGAACCCCTTCCAGATCTTGACCAGCAGAGACCCGCTGGCCGCCGGCACCACGATGTGCTGGGGCGTGTTCCAACCCATCTGCTCGGCGATCTCGAACCCATAGGTCTTGGACCCCTCCGCGTAATAGGGCCGAATGTTGATGTTGACGAACGCCCACTTGGTGCGGGCGGCCACCTCCGCGCAGAGCCGGTTCACCTCGTCGTAGTTGCCCTCCACGGCCACGAGGCGCGGCGCGTAGATGAGGGACCCGACCACCTTGCCCGCCTCCAGGTCGGCCGGGATGAAGATCGTGCGCTTCATGCCGGCGTGGGCCGAAAGGGCCGACACGGCGTTGGCGAGGTTTCCCGTGGAGGCGCAGGCCGCGGTGTCGAACCCGAGCTCCTTGGCGCGGGACAGCGCCACCGCCACCACCCGGTCCTTGAAGGAGAGCGTCGGGTGGCAGACGGAGTCGTCCTTGATGTACAGCTCCTTGACGCCCAGCGCGTGGGCCAGCCGGTCGGCCCGGAAGAACGGCGTCATGCCGGTGTGGAAACCGACCGTCGGCTCTCCTTCGATCGGGAGCAGTTCCCGGTATCTCCAGATGCTGGCGGGGCGCGAGCGGATCAGCTCGCGGGTCAGCCGGCCTTCGATGGCGGAGTAGTCGTAGTCCACCTCGAGCGACCCGAAGCAGTACTCGCAGACGAACAGCGCCTTGGCCGGGAATTCCCTACTGCACTCGCGGCAGCGAAGACCTTTAAGAAAAGAGGACATTCACTCCTTGACCTTTTTAAGCTGGGCCGGAAGGATCACGATCTCGACCCTTCGGTTCTGGCGCCGGCCCTCGGCCGTGTCGTTGGAAGCGACCGGATGGAACTCCCCCATCGCCGCGGCCTGCATCCGTTCCGGGGCGACCCCCCTCTGCTCGATGAAATGGTGGAGCACCGCCAGCGCGCGGCCGGCCGAAAGCTCCCAGTTGGTCCGCCAGCTGGAATACCGGATCGGCTCGTTGTCCGTGTGGCCTTCCACGGCCACCGGCGAGTCGGGGACGTTTTCCTGAAGGACCTTGGCCACCTTGTCCAGCGTCTCGAGGCCCTCCGGCTTGATTACCGCCTTCCCGGAATCGAAGAAGATCTCATCCAGCAGGGTCAGCACGAGACCCCGCTCGGTCCTCTCCAGCCGGGCCCGGGCGTCTCCCAGCTCGCTCTTGAGCCCTTCGGACAGCGCCCGTTCGGCTTCCAGCAGTTTGTCCGCCTCCTGCTCTTTCTGCTGTTCCAGGCGGTCCAGCTCTTCGCTGTGAGCCGACTGCTGGCGCCGGAGCTCGGCGCTCAGCCCCAGCTTGGCCTTCTCCGATTCCAGCAATCTCTGCTGGAGCGTTTGGACCTGCGTTTCCAGATCGGCCAAGCGTTGTTTCCGGGCCGTCCCGCAGCCGGACGAAACCAGCAGGCAGGAAACGGCAAGACACAGGAAGAAAAATCGCGTTTTCACAGGATCACCTTTCCTCTTTTTCCAAGATCTCCACGACGATGCATTCCAGGAACCGGCTCAACGGTCCTCGAAACCAACCGGAGAGCCGTCGTCCAGGAGAACCTCCGGAATTTCCTCCACACCCGGCAGTGAATCGCGCCGGAGCAGGTCGAAGATTCCGGTCATCTGCAGGACCCACTGCTGGACCTGCGCCTGCTGGGCGGAAACCTTCTGCTGGGGGGGCTGGACCGCGCGAGCCGTCAGCAAAGCCGCCCGCTGTTGAGCGGCCACCAGGCCGAGAGCGGCCTGATCCTTCTGGTGGAGCGCCTCTCTCTCCTGCGCCTGGGCAACCCGCAAGCGGGCTTGAACCTCTTTTTGTTCCGACAAGATCTTGAACAGACGGTCGAGCGCTTCCAGGATTTCCGAGCGGCGCGTCGCGGACAAGAAAGCCCTCCAGGCCTGCTTGGCCTGCTGGTCCAGCTGAGTGGACAGCGCTCCAAGAACCCGGACGCGGGTCTGGACGGCATCCAACTGCTGCTGGGCCGCCGCCAGCGTCTGGGCTGATTGATCCGCGTCCTGGCGCGCCTGATCCAACTGAGCCGAGGACAAGAGCTCTTCCGAAAGAGGCAGGGCGTCGGCGACGTTCTGGGCCACCTGTTCATCCACGAAGCCGTCCCCCAATTTTCCACTCAGGGATTTCGAATTCAGCGCGTCGATGTCTTTGGCAAAGGAGCGGAGCTTCTCCAGCGCTTTTTTGGGTGTCAGGCCCGGCGAGGCCGATAGGATCCTAGCCAGCACGCCGGCCACGAACGGCGCGGAGAAGGAAGTCCCGCTGACGGAAGCGGTGCCGCCGCCCCAAGTGGTCGTCGTTACATTCTCTCCCGGCGCGGAAAAATCCACCGTGTTCCCGTAAGTGGACCAGGAAGTCTTCTGCCCGGCCGCGTTGGTCGCGGCCACCGAGACGACTTGCGAGTAGGCGGCCGGGTAATTCTTCTGGGTGTTTCCGCCGTTTCCGGCCGACGCCACCAGAAGGACCTGCCGGTCCGCTGCCTGCTTGATCGCGTCCTGAAGCGAGCGAACAGAAGAGGTCGTCCCAAAGCTCATGCTGATGATCCGGGCTCCCATCCTCGCCGCGTAGTCGATCGCCTCGATGATCGCCGAAAGGGACAGGGAGGGCCCGGGCCCAACCCGCAGGGGCAGGATGGAAACCAGCCCGTCCGTCGCCCCCTGGAGAACTCGGCCGGCCGTCTGCGTGCCGTGCGCGCCGCTGCCCGACGAACCGGAGGGGTTATTGTCCCCGCCGTAGAAGTCCCAGCCGCGGTCATCATCCACGTAGCCGTTGCCGTCGTTATCGATGCCGTCACCGGCGATCTCACCCGGGTTGGAATACAGCTGGCCCGAGAAGGACGGGTGGGAGAAATCGATTCCGGTGTCGATCACCGCGACGATGATCCGGGAACCGCCGCCAGGCAGCGTCCCGGCAGATTCATCCCCGCCGGACAAACCATTCACCTCGATCCGCAGGTCCGGCTCGGCGTACTGCACATCAGGCCGGGACTGCAGTTTGCTCACGACGTCGGAAACCGGCAGGGATTCGTCGAAACGGAAGAGGTAAAGGTCCCAAGAGGTCAGCTGATGGTCCACCTCAGCGCCGACCGACCGGGCGATCTGATCCACCTCGGCCCGTTCGAGGCCGGACGATACCCGGACGATCACCCGCCCCGGCAAAGAGTCGGCGGGGCCGGTTTCCTGGGCATAAGCCGGCGAGGTAAGCAAAAGCAGGGAAAGCAGGAGAGGGATTCGCATGAGACCTATTCTATCAACAGCGGAAAGGGAGGGCTAGCTTGAAACCGGAAGCTAAAGCTGAGTGCTGAGCCCCTGCCGATCCAGCCACTCGGTCCAGGCCTTGATGCTCTTCTCCGGCAGGAGCAAACGGCCGAGGTCCAGAAGCTCCGCGAGCGTCCGGACAACCACCGGGTCGAACTGTTTCTGGATCGCAGCGACCTGCACGTGATCGATGGCTTGCTCGAGGTTCCAGCCGGTCTCCTGGAGATTGACCACGGGGACTTCCAGCCGGAAACCGGTCGGCTCCAGCTCGGCAACCACCTGCGCGGTCTGCCGATCGTCGGCGGCGATCACCGCCAACCGGACCCATCGGTCGGAAACCCCGCGAAGAACGCTCAGCGCCCGGATCCCGGCCTGTGCGGTTTCCGGCGTCAGGATGACCAACGCGTGGTCCATCTCGGGCCGTGTCGGGGCCTCAAAACCAGCATCCTCGGCGGGCGAAACGTATTGTTCGATCAGGGTTTTGGCCGCCTGAGGAGAAGCGCTCAAAAGCAGGGGCGGGTTGGCCTCGGAATTGGGCTGAAAGAACGCGGCGGAGCCAAGATCAAAGGGGGTCTTCTGGTCCATCCGGTAGGCCACGCCGCCCAACGCCTGAGTGATGTGGACCAGCCAGAAGATGTCCCACGCCGGGCCCTGCAGATGCAGTGTGGGGACGCCGGGATCCTCGACGCTCAAAGGAAGGAGGAACGCCGTGATTCCATCCGACTCTTGGCGGATCTCCCGGGCGCCGGCCGCCTTTAATGCCTGCTGATAGGCCCGGTGGTAAGGAGCGGAGGCCCGGTTGTAAGATTCCTTCCCCTCGGCGACCAAGACGTTGAAACTGGCCACGGAATCCTGCAGGGGTCGGCCTTCCGCGACGCGCGTCGAGCGCCCGTTCACCCACAGCCCATCGATTCCCACGCCGGCCGCCAGCCGGTAGGACGGCTTCCCGCCGGCAGGATATTCCGGAGAGACCGTGAAGGTGAGCACCGGATGCCAGTCGCCGCTGTCCGTCCTGTAAAGGACCGTCATCGCGCTGCTGTAGCGGTTCGCCAGCGGGTGGCTCCGCTCCTGCGTGTAGTTCCACGTTCCGTCAATCGGGTCGGAAAGCACCAGGTAGCGGGCGTCCGGCACCTCTACATTACCTTCCTCGCCCACGCCCGACATCGAATCGAACTGCCGGATCAAGTTGTTCAGCTCGCGCTGGATGCGGTGCTCCACGTCGGTGACCGCGCTCTTGTCCAACTTCTGATCCACGCGGGCGCCGACCCGCCTTTCGACCGCTAACCCGGCCGCCTGCTCCATGAAAGGCGCGAACACGCCGTAAGCGCGCGCGAGGGTCTGCAGAAGGGAGGCCTGCTCATCGGCGGACAGGCGTGTGACCCATCCGTAGAGGGGATCCTCCGCGGAAAGCCGCTGAACCCAACCGGCGAGCTCGTCGGCGCTGAATCGCGGCAGAGCCTCCTCGGCACCGACCGATTGCGCTTCCCGGTACCCGTCCCGGAGCGTCTTCTCGTAGAACCTCCGGTAGATCCGAAGGTACAGCTCCGGATGGCCGAGCCATTCAGCCGTAAAGGAGGCATTCAGAGAAGCCGACATCCGCAGGCCGTTAAAAACCCGTGCCCCCTGCCGTTGGGCATTGGCCAGAAATGGCGTCAGCGCGCCGGAGGAGCTCGGGCCTTTCACATCCCGCCACCAGTTCAGGTCGAACACGGAGGCGCCCGGTTGAATGGCAGCCGCGTCCTTCACCGGCGTCCGGTCATCCAGCTTGCCCAGGTCGGTGGCATTCACAACAACATTCGCGAGGCGGATCTCGGAGGAGGCCGTTTCTTCCGCCGAATAAACATGCACGTCAGCCGGCGGTATCAAGGATTCCAGCATCTGCCGGGCGGCTTCCGCGCGCGCCGGATCCGGCTCCACCACCGTTAAGGAAGCGGGCCTGCGGTCTTCCTGCGCCAGCGCGGCCAATATCGCCCGCCCCGCGCCGCCGGCCCCAAAGAGAACGACTCTCAATCCTTTGAAAGTCCTGCCGGGCAGATCGGGCTCGGAAACCTTGACCCACCCTTCCCCGTCCAGCATGCTTCCCACCCAGCGGACCCCTTGAGGAGTGGATTCTTTGACCAGCAAACTGGCCGACCCAACTTGTTTTGCCGTCTCGCTCAGCTCGATGCCGAACAGAGCGCTCTTCTCCGCTACCGTATTTTTATAAGGGGTCGTCACATCCATGCCGCGCACCTGCGGGTGGTTGAGCAGGAGTGGGAAGAGCCGGTCGAACTCCCCTTCCGGAATCTCCATGGGGAGAGCCACCGGCCGCTTTCCTTCAAACAACGGACGCCCCTCCGCCGCGAACGCATTGTTGAACATCGGGATCGTCCCACCGCCCAAGTGGGATCCGACCCAGAGGAAGACCGGCGTCTGGGAATCGAACGGAAGCTCTAATTCCGCGGCGATCTTTTCGAAGCGCTGGGTGATCTCTTCCTCGGCCCCGGCGGACGGCGTCAGAGCCGCCCACCCGGCGCGAAGGGCGTCGGCCTGCGCCTTGAGCGCCGGGACCTGCGCCGCGTCGGTAGTCCTGCCGAGCAGTTCCAATTCTTTCCCCGTATAGCCGTCGATCTCGTTGAAGTGGCCCTTGAGCGCTTGGATCTCCGCTTCCAGGGCGGTCCGCGTGAGGGGATCCTGCGTGCGCTGCAAACCGGCGGCGCTCACCTTGGCCAATGTCTGGAGAGTCCGCAAGTTCCCCAGGAAGAGCTTCACATCCTCGGCGGTCCCGCCGCCCTGGAGGTTCTCCACCGCGCCCGGCCGGAATGCCTTGTCGGGCGTCGTCCCGATGGGACGCACGTGCGTCTTGGGAGCGGCGGCCTGGAGCCGCTTGGCCATCGCGCCGTCGTCGATCAAGCTGTCCGGCCCCACGAAGACCGGCGTCTGCACCTTGGCGCCAACACCGGCCACCACGCCGGCTGAGATCACGCCGGTGGACTTCCGGCCGCCGCTGACCGACTTGAAGTTGCTGACGCCGGCCTCATCCCCGAAGTTGATCCCCCGCACAGAAACGGGAACTGTTTTTCCGTCCAAGAGAAACTGGACGTTCTCCGTCGGGCGGGTCTCGGGACCAGCTTGAGTACTCCTTTCAACCTCGCGGCTAACCACGCGGCCGAACCGCAGAGCCAAGAGGCGTTCGAACAACTGCTCATGCCAAACATCATCCAGCGGAGTGCCGTCTAGATAGACCGGGATCGCCACTAGGTTACCGCCGTAGCCCCGGTGAGCCAGCGTGGAGTCATTCTTATTAGCCGACGCTCCCATCCAGAACGTCGCTTTCGCTTCACTGCCGGGCCCCAGATGGACAAACGGGCCGAGGATCGTGTTGGCCCGCACGGTCACCCCATTCCGGAGGTCGGTGCCGCCCCAGATCACCACGGGGCCCTTCCCGGCCTCCTCGCCCACGCGCGCGTCGTAGATCTTCACAACGTGGCGCTTGCCCTTCTCATCGGTCATCGGCGCCGTGATCACCCCGTGATCCACGAAAGCATTGGGAGACAAGATCTGCGTGCCGGGCCCCAAGACCGTCCGGGCATCGGGATGCCCGCGGACCACGCCCCACAGTTGGGAGCCCTGCATCGCGATCACGCTCCCTTCCACCGTTGTCCGCTCCTTGACGACGACGTCTTCCCTCAGATGGACCGCCGATCCGTAACCGGCCGAGATGACTACGGAAGGGCCGATCTTTACACCCGGCGACAGCACGATCGTTCCCCTCTCGGGAGAAAGCCAGCTTCCGTTGGGCAGATGAACGGGATCCAACACCGCTACCGGCACTTCCCCCCTCACCACGATCTCTTTCCCTTCCAAGTGCAGTTGGCCGGGGAGGCGGCGCTTCTGGGGTGGAACGATGACCTGCGTCGGCGCGCCGGCCTTGACAACCCGGACCTTCCATCCTTTGGATTGGCTCCATTGCGTGAACGCCGGGACGACGTCGTCCGTCAAATGGACCGCCATCGCGCCGCCGAGGCCCGCGGCGGCCACCCGCATCGCCACCTTGCCGTTGAACCGCTGGTTTGCCTCGTCCGCCATCTCATCCAGCTCCGGCAGGGAGCGCTCGAACCCGCCGGGGATCTCCGCCAGCTCTTTGCCGCCGGCGATCCATTGGTCGATGGTCGAATCGGAAACATCGTTGCGCGCGTTGCCCGCCCACGGCGTGAGCCCGAAGTTCGAGCTCCACCCGTCGCCTCTCCGGTAATCCACCACCGCCCGGTCCCCGTCGTGCGCCCAGCGGACCAAGTCTAAAATGCGGGTCACGTGCTTATCTTTTTCAGCGGCATCTGCCCGCCCCTCCGCCTCTACGGCCTCCTGGAGCTCCCGGAGGTACTCGGCTCCACGTTCCAATTCGGCAATCCCGAAGAGGGCCGCCTTGCGCGGATAATCCAAATCACTTGGAGGAACTTCCCGGTCGGAAGGAAGGACTTGGTGAATCTCGGGAATCAGCTTGAGCAGCCGATAGATCAGGTCGTACCGCTTGTGCCGGTTTTCCCATCCGGCCAGTTCCGGAAGGGTTTCCTCGATCGCGCCGCCGGCCGCCAGCTCCCGGAGCAGGCCTTCGTTGAGCCGGTACTCGAAGCTTTCATAACCGGGCATTTGGTCATCGGTCACCTGCGGTTCCAGCTTCTGGTGGATCCCCTCCTTGACGCTTTTGAGCAGGGCCCGCTCCACCGCCCTGGCCTCCTTGAGGGTGATGCCGGCCGCTCTCAGCTTGGGTTTGTCCTTGAGCGCCGTCTGAAGCTCCTGTAGGGCCTCCTTGTAAGTTCCTGAACCGAACCGCCGCAGGATGCCGCGCGCCCACATCACGATGGCATGGCGGCTCTCAAACCTCGGGAAGGGTTTTTCCAACCATTTCTCCCCCGCGGGAGTCACCAAACGGGGGATGGGCGATTCCGCCATCAGCACGGTCAGCCCTTTGGGGAACCTCACGGTCCCCAGCGCCCGCTCGGGAAAGGAGCCGACCACCACCACCTCCCCGCGCTGGGCCGTCAGCTGGGCCGTTTTGTCCCCGGCACCGGCGCTCTTGCCCAGCAGGTACTCGCCGTAATCCACCTCCGCCAACTGCTGCAAGTTCAAGCCGGCCTTAAAGAGGGCGTTCAATCCGAGGGAGAAGGCGCCGGTCAGGGCCGAAGAGGAGCTCATACCGCCCGTTGGAGGAAGGGCGTGCTCTCCCACCGTGGCGAAGTAGGCCTGGACACCGGAAGTCCCAAGCTTTCTATCCACACCGGGCCCCTGTGAAATCAGCCAAGCCAGCGCCCCCTTGGGGTAGCTGTCCCATAGCGTGGAATCCCAGACCCGGTTCGGAATGATCTGGAAGAATTGCTCCTTCGTCTTGTATTTGGCGGCCACATCCCGGATCTCTTGAACGGAGAAGGCGGCCCTGGGGAACTTCGGGTCGGAGTTGAAGAGGTGGACTTGCCCGTCCTCCGTCGCCTGAAGAACGGCCAAGATTTCCTCCTGGGTGGCGACGTTGATCGTGGAGCCGCCCAGCCCGGGGAAATCGGTGTGTCCCATGAAGACCCGGTCCCGGCCGGGCGAAGCCACCACGATCACGATCTTCTTCGCCGGATCGAAGCCGGCCTCCAACGCGCCGAGGATCACCTGCTGGTAGGCCGCCAAGGCCTGGAGGAGCAACCGGTCGTCGTCTCCGTAGCGCTGTTCGAGGAGATCCATGAAGCCGCTGCCGAGCGGATCGGCGAGGATCTTGCGCCACGCCTCCAGGGTGATCGCCTCCTCCGCGCCGGCGGCGGGGGGTGTTGCCCGGCGAGCGGCCGACTCCACTGATTCCATCATCACGCGAAGGATCCGGGCCGCCTCTTGATCCGAGAATGCGCTCCCTCCTCCGGGCAGATCGGCGCGGCGCCACTCCAGCTCTCCCGCCGGACTAAACCGGCCGCGCTGGAAACCGGAAACCCCGTCAAAACCGATCTTTTGCGGAGAGACGCCCGACCGGACCAGCGCCTCTCCCAAGGGCTTCACCAAGCGATCCTCATCGCTGCGGACCCGCCTGAAACTGATCTCCTGGCCGGTCTTCCCGGTGATGAAGCGGAAGTCGGTCCCCTGCTTGGCGAGCTCGACGATTCTATCTTTTCTCTCTTTGCTGAAGTTCTGGCCGGCGGCGCCTGCCTGCGACTCGTCGAAGGTCGTGGTAGAACCCATCAGAGTTCCGTCCACATCGGTGAAAATGACCAGGTCTTGAAGATTCACCGGCATGGACTGGATACCGGGCGGCAACCCCTCGGCATCGGCTCCAAATACCTGCTCGTACCGGCCGTTCTGCCGGGCCACGGCCAACAACTGGCCCAATAGCTGTTCCACTCCCCTCGGACCGTCCACAGCCCGCACCATCTGCGGATACCCGCTCGGAACCGGAGTTGCCGCGCCCTGGACAAGCACCTGAACAAAGGGGATCGGAAAAGGCGTTTTCTCAAGGTCTTCCCGGCTCAGCAGATCCCCGGTCGGAGAGTCGCCAAGAATCAGCGCGATCTTCTTTCCGGGCAACTCACGGACCAGCTCATCCCGCATGGTTTCCGTTTTCCTCGGGAGGGTCACGGCCAGATAATCGTCCGTGAACTGGATGAAAGCGCTCGAATGAGCGGACGCCCCCGGAAGCTTTTCCGAAAGCATTTTCACGGCAAGCCGGGAATCGACCGCTTGGGCGGGAGACCACTGAAGCGTGAGGATCGCCGGCTCATGGCCGGAATGCAAGCCCTTCGGAGAAACTCCGCGCCATTGCGGGCTCAGCTCAATCCCAAGACGTTGAGCAGCCTCCCGGATCTCCGTTGTGACGGCCTCCTCCGCGCCCGCGGGCAGGACGAGGTTCCAAAAAGCATCGCCGGCCGGAGGAGCGGGGTGGCTCTGCAGAGGACCGCTCTTCGGGAAGACCACCTGCTCGCCGAAGATCAGGAACCCGGGCCGCGCGTTGGCCTCCAGCACAATACCGTGCAGAACGCCGGAGCCGTCGGCTTCCAACACCAGGTCGATGCCGGCGACGTTCAAGCCGGTCGCCACGGCGGCATCGCGGGCGGTCTCTTTCAGCCGGCTCCATGCTTCCTCGGTGACGGCGACTGGCCTCTCCTGGGAATCCTCCAGGTTGGAGAGGACTTCATCCAGCGGAAGAGCCCGGCCCTGCCGGCCGAGGGAGGCGATCTTCTCGCCGGGCCGGCCGACCACTGCCGTTGCGGAGGCGACTTCCCCCGCCGCCACGTTGAACCGCAGGACCACCGGACGCCCCTGGTAGGCGACATTGCCTCGATAGGCGCTCACCATCGCGTCCCGCTGGGCCACCAGGGTCTCCAAGTAGGCCGTTTGGCCGTCCCGGTCCTCCGTTTCGAACCAGCGGACTCCTTCCCCTTCCGTGGTCCCGGACCGCGGCTGGATGACGACACCGTTGGGATTGGCCGCCGCCAGCCGCTTGCGCTCGGTTTCGTAGCGGCTTTCCGGAGTCCCCTTGTCCACCAGGAGGGTTTCCGGAACCTCGACTTCCTGCGGGGTGTGCTGGCGCAGCCATCCCTTGTCGTCCGCCCGCTCCCGCTCGTAGGGACCGCCGGGGTTCACCACATCCACGCCGGCGGTCAGGAGGCGGGCCGTCAACTGCTGGTGCTTCTCCACCTCGACCGATTGCGGCAGCTCGACGATGAAGGCGTGATCGATCGGGACCGGTTCCTTCACGTCGAACTCCACGAGGTGTCCGGTCCGCGGGTCCAGCGCCATGAGCCGGGAGGCCCGGCCGTCCGCCGTCAGCCAGCTTTCATCCACGCCGAAGACGTTGACGCCCCGGCCCTGGGCCGCGACGATCCAGGGATACAGGTGGTGGTTCATCAGGGTCGTTTTGCCGGTCACGACGGCAAAGTTTTTGGCGTGCGGGAGCAGCCGGTGAAGCTGCTGGTCGCCGGGTCCGAGGAGGACGTCCACCGGAGGGGAGAGCCGGACGCTCGGATCGGTGATGTCGGCAACAACGGTCTCCTCCGGAGTGCCGGAGGGAGGCCCGATGGCCGGAGAAGGCCTGCGGTTCGGACCACCGTTCCCATGAGGACCGTTGGACCCGAAATAGTCGCCGCCGAACTTCGCCTTCAGGAAGGCCTCGCCGGCGGCCAGGTAGTTGCCCAACACGACGCGGTCGCTGACGCCGACGTTGGACCAGTTGACAGGCCGGCCCTCTTTCTTGGCGGCGGCCTTCTCGCGCACCTCCTCGCGACGCCAGTAGTTGGGCCAGAGGCCGATGCCGACGTTGGGCTCCAACAGCCAGAAGATGAAACGGGCCACCTTCCCCTCAAACTGTTTCCCCTGCGGGTCGACGAGGATGAAGCGGGACGGCCTTCCAGTCGCCGGGTCGCCGGGGATCACGTCGATCACGCGGGCGCCGGGAACCTCTTGGCCGTCCCGCGCCCAGACCGGCTCCGGCAGGAAGTCCAGCATGAGGTAGCGCGGCCACCAATAGGGCACCCCGGTCGCATCCAACTCGCGGGGGGCGACGCCATGCTTCGCCTTGTAGGCGGGCACATACACTTCATCCCAATATTTCTTTCCGTAGCGGGCGGTCGCCGCCATCGCGTTCTTTCCGGCCGCTTCCAGGTCCCGGACAAAGGTCTCTTTGAATTCCAACCGGACCATCTCCGGCGTGAGCATCTCGAGCGTCCCCTGCCGGCCGACGTTGGTGGCCACCTGCAAGCTGGCCAGCGAGATCGGATGGGAGGCAACCCAATGGGTTGGATCGTCCAGCTTCATCCCCGGCTTCGGCACGCCGGAAGAGAGGATGATTCGCAGCGTGCCGTAGACCCAGCTCTTCGGGTGCCGTTCCAGGTTGACCGGCACCGACCAATCCCGGATCTGCCGCCCGATGAAGGCCTGCACCGCCTCCGGATTCATCCAGGAGATCGGCGTCACGATGATCGCCCGCTGGATCGTGACGTTCTGCCCCTTCGAAACCTCGTAAATGAAGCCGGCCGCCTCGGCGACACGGTGGTCGAGCGCTTCCCCGGTCAGCAGGCCGCCCTGCGGGTCCACGAAGTCGAAGCGCTTGAAGTTCCGGGCGCCGGATTCGGCGGAGCCCTTCGCGACCAGGATGCCGTGCTGCTGGGCGAACGGCTTGATCAACGCGGCGATGGCCTCCTTGGCCTTGGCCTCCCCCAGTTTCTCGCTGTCTTCACGGTGCCAGTCCACTTCCGGCGGCAGGTGGACGCGGGTCTGCTCCGGCGGGTTATAGATCTGTGGGTACAAGGACTTATCGTAGCTCATCTCGTAGAGGCCGGGCGACTTGTCGGTGCCGGCATAGCCGGCGGCCCAAAGCTTGTCCGCCAAGGAATGGTGGTGGTGCGGGACGACCGAGCCGATCGTGACCGGCTTCGTGAACCGGGCCGCCGCGCGGATCCCCTTCGGAGTGAAGCGGCCTTCTTTCTGGTCCCGGGCGATCTGCTCGTCCGCGGCGGCGGGGGTCCTGCCGCCGAACCGAATCAGCGCCTGGCGGTACTGCGCCGCGGTCAGCCAGAACTGGGCATCGGAGATCTGGAGGACTTCCCCGTTGACGCCGGGGGGCGTGGCCATTCTCCCGTCCCGCGTGATGAAGAGGTTCTCGCCGAGCTCTCCCGCCTCCATCAACGCGCGAGAGTAATGGGTGCGGCCGACCATGCTGAGGAAGGCGTGGTTGACCCGGCGGCGGGCGTTGAGCACCAGCGGCTCCTCCGGATCCATCCGCTCGAAGACGACCGGCAGGGCAAAGCCGTCGTTCCGGATGAAGGCCATCTCCCGCAGTTGGTTGTAGGCACGCCATAGCTGCTCGTAATGGCCCGGCGCCCCGGCGCCGATCCCCTGCACCTGCAGGCGATCCTGCGCGGGGGAATCGCCGAGTGTGACTTCACCGAACAACGCCTGCCGGTCCGGCTCGGAAAGCTCACGAGCCCCTGTCTTGGTGAAGACCAACTGGCGCGCGTAACGGTAAATCGCCCGGTGATGCTCCCAGGAGACGCGGTAAAGCTCCTCGGCCCGCCCCGGTTTCAGCACCCCCAGCTCGTCGTAAAATTCCTTGAAGGCCGACCCCCGCTTGGGGTCCAGCGCCCAGGGGTTGTATTCGTAAAAATGGTCGTCGATCGTTTCGGCGAAGAAGCCGGCCAGCGCCCTCAGCAGAAGCCGCTCGTCCACCTCTTCAGCCGGCAGGGAGAGGAACGCGGCCGTTTTTTCCAGCGCGAAGGAGAGATACAACAGCTCCATCGCCGCCAGCACCTGATTCCGGTCTTTCTCACCGGCCCGCTCGAACAGACGGGCCAGGATGCCGGGATTCTCGTAGTTGCCGCCGAAGGCACTCCAGACCGCCGCGTCGTATTCCCGGCCCTGGGTCAACTTTTTGACCTGCTCCGATACACCGTCCCGCTCCTTCTCTTCCGGGATCAGCTCCTTCGCCAGCCGGTCCAGCACCTGGGCCGTAATCCCCATGACCACGCCGACGTGGCGCTGGGAGGGCTGCGGCTCGCCGAGCATCCGGTCCACTTCTTGGCGGGCAGCCGCCAGCGCCTGAGGGATTTGCTCCGCGCTCTCCACCGGCCCGACCGAGATGAATCCTTCCTGCCGCGTCTTGAGTCCCGCCAGGCGGGCCGCCTCCAGTGCCAGCCCCTTCCGACGCTGGACCGCCTTCTCCACCACCGTCTCGCTGGCCTTGACGGAGGACATCTCCCCTTTCCGCTCGACGAGCCGGATCGCGGCGGCCGTGAGACCCGGCTGGATCAGCAGAGCCACGCGGGGATCGGATTCCTCCATCCCGGCGTTTATCTCCATCCTT
>Ga0209515_10005712_pt1 | contig 15973 bp, 18 predicted proteins | sample Subgroupgradi54m_FD_187454 | JGI IMG/M metagenome (GOLD analysis project Ga0209515, IMG submission 187454) | Subsurface groundwater microbial communities from S. Glens Falls, New York, USA - GMW60B uncontaminated upgradient, 5.4 m (SPAdes)... ...
CCCTAGCAGACGCGGCCTCAAGCATCTGCTTGGGTGTAGTTCGATTTAAGGGCAGAGGGCTGCGGAGTTTTTGCCGCGGGGAGGGGTGACAGGGAGGGGAGCTCCAAGTATTTGGGAAGTACCACCGACCCAACCACCGGAAGCCCACCATGACAACTACACCACAGAACGACTCGGCGCGCGACTCCTTCGCGCAGCTCCACACACTTTTCGGCGAGATGCTCGTCTGGCTCGATCAGGGGGCGCACGAGACCGACCATGTGGTCCTCGAAACGGGCTTGCGCACGCAGGGCAACGAGTTGTTGCGAGCGGCCTATCAAGCCCATCTGGACCAGCGATTTCGGCGGGAGAGAAGCGCATCGCACGCACGCGCCCCCGGAGGCACAGCGCGCACCCGCATACGCCACATCGTCACCCTCTTCGGACGCGTCACCGTGCGTCGCGTCGCCTTCTTCTGGCGAACCCGAGGCACTTGCACCACCTCCAAGTCCGCCCGACGAGAGAGGCTCCGGGGGCTGGCGCGAAACCTCGCGATGCCCGCCGATGCTCGGCTCTCGCTGCCCCTACAGAGCTACTCGGCCCCCTTGACCGAGCAGGCGGTCATCGACGCCCTGCACACCTCCTACGACCACGCGGGCGAGCAGATTGACCGACAGACCGCCGGGCACATCCCCCACCGACAGATGATTCAGATCGTCGCCTCGGCTGCGCAGGATATCGAGGCGTTCTACGCGCAAAGAGAGCCGATGGTGCCCGCCAACGACACCCTGAGCGTCAAGGCCCTGGAGGTTATGAGCGTGGACGGGACGGGCGTTCGGATGCGGCCCGAGGGCCTGCGCGAGGAGACCCGCAAGTTGGCGGAACAGCAAGCGCAGCGTGCGTCCAAGGGCGACCCCATGGCGCAACGTCAAGCGCGCAGCCACACCCATCGGATGGCGGTGGTGACCGCCAACTGGGAGCAGGAACCCTTGGTACGGACACCCGAGGACATCTTGCGCGATCTAAAGGCGACCAAGACGGGTCGGTCCGTGAAGGTCAAACGCGTTGCGGGTCCTCGAAAAGACCTTCCCAAGCCGCAGAACAAGCGAGTTCGTGGGAGCCTTGCGCAGACGGCGAAGAGCGAGATCGAGGCGATGTTCGTCGAGTCGGACCGTCGTGATCCGGAGCGAGTGGGGAAGCGAGTGGTGTTAGTCGATGGGTCGGAGTGTCAGAAGGCGTACGTGCTGGAAACGGCGGCGCGTATGGGCGTGGTGGTGACGCTGATTCTGGATGTGATCCACGTTTTGCACTACCTGTGGAAGCTCTCGGAATTGTTGACGAAGGGGGAGGATGGAGCGCGTGAGGAGTGGGTTCGCGATCACCTGATGCGGCTGATGACGCGCCCCGCGTGGTCTGTGATCTCCGGAATCCGTCAGTCTGCGACGCATCGAGGGCTTAAAGGCGAGGGGCGCAAGCGAATGGAGGCCGCGCTGGGGTACCTCTCGAACAACGCAGATTTGGTGGACTACGGCGCGTATCTGGCCGCCGGGATGCCGATTGCAACGGGCGTGATCGAAGGATCGTGCCGCCATCTGGTGAAAGACCGCATGGCCATCACCGGGGCGCGCTGGGGACTGCTTGGGGCCGAAGCCGTGCTGACCCTCCGCTCGGTCTGGGCCAGCGGCGACTGGGATGCCTACTGGGCCTTTCACCTCCGACAAGAACACCTTCGAAACTACCCCATGGCCGAGGCCGCGTGATGGCCCATGCTCGAGCTGCCCTCAAATCGAACTACACCCCATCTGCTTTGACACCGAAGACAACTCTAGGATGTGTTTCGCTGTCGGAGATAGCTTAGAATTGCCAATCACGCTCCACCTTCAATCGTACCGCTGTTGTCTATTCTGCAGATGATCGTCTCGATGCCGTGCTTCTTGGCGGCATTAGCCGCGTGCATTGTAACACTGGTCTTAGACCATGAGGCGACTAGCGCGAGGCACACAATCGTGTTCCCGACCTGTTTCTTCTTATTACAGTGCGACACCATCACGCTGCTGCGTAAGAGTCGCCATGTCATCAGATCGCCATCCAGTTCTTCATGATCCACAGGAGGCGTGGCCCATAGCCCGCGCTCTTCGTCTAGTTGGTCAACTATCTGCGCGTTGAGTTTATAACGGAACGACTCGATGTGTCTGTCAGTGGCGATCAAGAAGGCTATGCGGTCAACTCCTCGGTCGTCACCCGTGACCAGCACGTTAGGTGTGTATGTGTCTATGGCCAGCGTGATCTGCGCGCGTGCCCAATCTGCCATTGCAGCGCTGTCGCCGAGCACTCTGGAACCAACGACGAGCATGATGGCACTCATGGCGCGCCGACCGCGTAGCTATCGTGCCGCTCTTGCAGTTGTGACCACGTTCCAGCAGCAGTTCTAGTGAGAGGCCATCTAGCGACGCGAGGCTTAGGGCCGCCTTTGCCGTATGCATTCGTCGGAGTTCTATCGTGGATGCGAAAGATCCAAGAGCTCAAGGCCATTCGACTAGCCAGACGTATCCTTAGCTGTCGTATTCTCTCGCGCGACAGATGATATTTTATAGAGATATCAATGTCGCGGCTCCCGTCACCCATCATAGAACACAAGATGTCGAACTCCAGATCTGTGCACGACGCCGAAAACAGAAGGAGCCATCGTCGAGCGTAATTAGACGACGAGTTAACCTCTGGCATGTCCTCGGGGTGAGATTCGTCAACAATAGTGTTGCACAACGTCTCGTTGCTATCGGGTCGAACTTGATCGCTTAGTGACGCGGCATCGTGTTGTACAAACGCTCGTACCAGTGACGCCTTTAGGCTATCGCTGCCAAGGATCGACATCGCGGCTTCGTCACTAAGTTTACCGCGACTATCGGCGCGCATCATCCTGCCCAGACTGGTCCCAACCCTTGAGCCTCGGCTTCCCAAACTAGGGAGTCTGTACTGCGCACATAGCGCGTCTTTGCAGAAATACTCCATGACATTATGGGCATAGGTCGAGAAGCTTGCGCCCAAGCTTGGATCGTGGCGTGACTGTGCGTAGCACAAGCCTTCTAGCGCCGTCTGAAGCACATCGTCGTCAGACCATCTCGGTATCCCAAACTTACTAGCCACCGACACGGCCAAGCCGTAGTATAGCCGCGGATCTGTCGGCTGCATCTCGGCCTTTTCAGCGGCCGTGTGGCGCTCCAATCGTCTATTTCTTCTCATTTTCCTTACTCATCCTCTCAGTGACAGCAGTGACGCTATCTCACTACTTGCCAGATGTCAAGCACGACGTGATAAATAGTGTAAAAACCAACTGAGCAAGCAGCTTTGCACCACTCCGACCGTCCCATCCATACGCTCCGTTCGGCTCTTGCAAGACGGCCGACTGCCTCGTCGTCAAATGGTGGAAGCCTCATTCTTTTGTGCCGATGAGTTGGCGCTGCGTCACGTTATGAGCACGTGACAGCATGGGGTCTCGTTTTTTACGCCAACGAGCAGACGTATCTTAGTCGAAGCACAAGGCTGAACAGACACAGAAGGCTTAGTCTCGCTGTTCTACGTCGTCGAGCAGACGTTACGGTGCAATGGGGCTCACCTTGCACCACCATCTCGCAGCCCAACAAGCAAGTCGCAGAGTGCCATAGGCGTTGGGTCTCGTTCTTGAAAGCTAGGCCGCACCACCACCTCGACGCCGTTGTCGCACTGCATCCAGTAGCTGTTCTGAGGCTGAGGCAGCATGGGCACGGCTGGGTAAACAGGATCTGCAGGGTACGCGAGGATCACGGGCGGTACATCTCGCAATGCGGGCTGCGAGTTTGGTTGTAGTCGTACGCTGCTAGCGCACATAGTCGGAAGCGGCGCTGCATGCCCAGCCAGACAGCGGCCCTGACCGACTAACACTCCGCCGCAGAAGACGATAGCGTAGAGCGCGAGAATCACCCAAAGGTGAAAGCCTACGCGGCGAGACACCGTCAGGATAGGCTCGGCACTAGTGCGATATGGGTGAGTCATCGTCTTGCCTTTCTTAGCAGCTCGACAAGCACATCATCGAGCGGTCGGTTGTGTTTTGAGTGGCACGTGGGTCTCGATCACTACGTCGTCGAGCAGACGTATCTCGCTCTGGCCTCACATCAGCTACGCCACGCGGCTATGTCTCGATCACTATGTCGTCGAGCAAACGTATCTAGGCATGCATCACGAAAACGATGACACGATAGACACATTGGTCTCGATCGCTATGTCGTCGAGCAGACGTATCTAGTGACATATACTACGAGAACATCAGGATTCCGCCATGACCTGTCTCGATCGCTATGTCGTCGAGCAGACGTATCTAGTTCGCGGGCACTCGATCAACAGCTCGTCGTGTACCGTGTCTCGATCATCATGTCGTCGAGCAGACGTATCTAGCGACTCTCAGCCCATACTCCGTCATTCCCATCTGACATGTCTCGATCACTATGTCGTCGAGCAGACGTATCTAGTGCGGTGCCCTGAGGGAGACCACGAAGATTGGTTGTCGCGTCTCGATCACTATGTCGTCGAGAAGACGTATCTAGTCGAGAGTAGATCCCGCAGACAGCGCGCACCATGCCGTGTCTCGATCACTATATCGTCGAGCAGATGTGTATTTAGAAGAGATGTTGAGTTCTTGCTACCCCTTCGTGACAGCGTCTCGATCACTATGTCGTCGAGCAGACGTATTTAGCCGGCCCTCATGGGACAGCCTTTGCCTCGAAAGTGATGTCTCGATCACTATGTCGTCGAGCAGACGTATCTAGGCGATCTGCTTCCATGCCGAAGGACCTTCATGAAGATGTCTCGATCACTATGTCGTCGAGCAGACGTATTTAGAATCAAAAGACCGGAGAGAGCGCCCTCAAATCTGGGTGTCTCGATCATTATGTCGTCGAGCAGACGTATCTAGCTTGCCCTCAGAATTTTGGGTGTGTCAGAAGACAAAGGTCTCGATCACCATGTCATCGAGCAGACGTATCTAGCGAAGCGGGTGCGCGCCGCGACCCGCCGCAAGCTCCCCTGTCTCGATCACTATGTCATCGAGCAGACGTATTTGGCTCGATACACCAAGTAGACTCGACTTGGTGGGCTGGTTGTCTCGATCACTATGTCGTCGAGCAGACGTATCTAGTCAGCTCTAACGGCTCGAATGCTGCGCTCTGGACGCTATGTCTCGATCACCATGTCGTCGAGCCGACGTGTTTAATGCGTGCCTCTCAGCGTTCCTGTCCGCCAGTCGGGCTTGTCTCGATCGCTATGTCGTCGAGCAGACGTATCTAGCTCACCCGATGGGCCATGTCGGTGTTTCTCGACACGCACGTCTCGATCACTATGTCGTCGAGCAGACGTATCTAGCCACGCCAAGCAGCTTTGCTCTTTGTGTTTCATTTAGGAGTCTCGGGCGTTATGTCGTCGAGCAGACGTATCTAGAAGGAGCACACTCATGTCCTTGATCAATTCGATTTCGTCTCGATCACTATGTCGTCGAGCAGACGTATCTAGGCTTGAGCTTCCAAACCGCGTGCGCGCCGCCCACTGCAGTCTCGATCACTATGTCGTCGAGCAGACGTATCTAGATCGAGGTGATTTATCGCCTCTCGCTCTGGCCGAAAACGTCTCGATCACTATGTCGTCGAGCAGACGTATCTAGGCTTTGGCTGCAACCGTGCGAATGCGAAGGACTTTTTGCTGACGCTTGCGAGCGGTTACCGTTTTCGCGCGAGCACATAACCTATACGCCTCGCCAAGTCTGACACAACGTGTAGCGCAACGCATTGATATCACTGAAGAAAGTACCATTGCGAGCGGCTACGGGCTTATTGACGTCGCCAAGCCGCTCGCAGCGGCGACTGATTGCTCGCGGGTGTACGCAACAAGGCGATCATTGCGCGCGCAATCAGTATAGGAGCGTAGGTTGTCAAAGATCTGTTGTGGCCGTAGCCACGCTGCACGCTGACTTATTCTGCTGGGTCGACGACAGGCTTCGCTCGGCGGCGAGCCACTATCCGCTTGGGTCGCTTGGTAGCGACCTTGATCGCGCCCATCTTCTGGGCTTGCAGCCTCTTGAAGAGGTTCAGCGTATTGTTAAGGTCTTGGTCCCACGTCATTCCACACGCAGAGCATGTGTGTAGAAGCGTAACCGCAGGTGTCCACTCGTCGATATGGTCGCAGTTGTGACACCTCAGCGTGTTGTACTCCGACCCTACCTCCTCAATCTTGCCGCCGCGTGCCAAAAACGCCTCACGGATTGCGTCACGAAGAATTGAAGGAGCCGAGGTTTGACGGTTGGTGCTGGCGTGCTGATTGTCCATCTCGTCTTCGTCCTCGATCTCCGGCTTCTCTGCGACTTTCGGGATCTTGAAGGTGTCAATCAAGAGTGTGTCGTACTCTCGCGCCAGCTTGGCGGCGAAGTTGCGATACTGGTCGTTGCGGCTACGTCTTGATTTGGTCTGCTGGCTCTTCTCCCACTCCCACAGGTGATGGTCGTGGTAGCGCCAGATGGCGAGATCTCGCAGAGTCCAAGCGGTTACTGGTGGTTCTGTCCATGCGAGGTAGTCTGGGTGATGCACTACGATGCCAGTGGCTCTACACCAGGCCATCACGAGCGAGGCAAGCTTGCCGATGGCCTTCCAATAGCTAATGTCCTTTGCCTTGGCCCGTACAGCACCGATCAAGAGATCACTCGTAGTGACGGCGATTCCGTTAGCTGTGCACCAGTTGGCGGCCAACCTTGCGAGGCCAGAGAGGCTCTCTTTCTTGGCGTTGTTGAGAAGCAGATCGGTGACAGCTTGAGGTAGGTTGCATGGCGTACGCGCCAACAGCGAGATCGTGGCGTGGCGCGCGGCATTGAAGCACGTGTCGCGGACTGACGACAGATGCTCGTTGTAGCGGAGGCTAGATATCATCTTGTTGGCGAGGATGAAGTGACTTGGCGTCTTAGTGCCTTCGCGCACACAAGTAGCCATACGAAAACCACCATCCATGACGCGCCAGCCGAAGTTAATGGCCACCATGCCTTCTCCGCACGGCTCTTTATAGACGCCGGCAGGCAATTCCACCGTGAACGTCACCGACCACTCTTCTCGCGGGCCGATGTGGCGCAAATGGACGGCTACGGCCTTGATCGCGCCCATTGGCGGCAGCGGTCGATGCATGACGAACTGGAAGGTAACCCAGATTGGTCTACGGCTATCGTCGCTGTCGATACGAAACCTGAGCTCGACATAGCGGCGCTTCTGGGACCGCTTGGATGTCGGATGCGACAGCATAGAGTTGTCGGTCACGTCTTTGAGCTGGATTCTACGATCTGTGCGATCGAAGGCCTTGGCGACGGAGATGCCGTTCTGGACCTGAACACCGATGCTGCCTTCGCCGCAAAAGCGTACGTAGTTAGGCAGATTGACCTCTGCGCCATCGTACTGGTGCGTGGTCTTGGCTGCGGTAAGGGCTGCCAACTCGACAAGTTGACCTGTACCCCACGCTACCGGCTTGAGCGCGCGTGCGTCCTTGTCCATGCGCCACCGACGCTCGTTGAGTTCTCGGACCAGTGCCCTCCTAGTCGGCATCGCGCAGACAGCCGCCCATGTGGATCTGAACAGAAAGTTGGCCGCATCACGTCGAACAAGCGCCTTCTTGATATCAGCCATCATCCACGGCTCGACAGCGTTGCCACGCGTAGCGGCTCTGTGAGCCTTCGCTACGGCCCTTGCCGCGATCAGATCTGAGATAGCGGCGCGTAGGTCAGCCCTTGGTACAGCCAGACCCATGGAGTCGTCGATCTCGGCGAGTACGTAGCGGTACTCACGCTCGATCTCCGTCAGCGTGTTTCTGTACACGTTCGCCCCGCGGAACTCCGCTCGCACCATGGCCATCTCGGCGGGGTCGGTAGGCCCGCCATGAACACCATACTTGTTCACAGTCATTGTCATCTCATTCTCCTCATTTCTTGTAGTGACACTACTGACGCTATCTGTCTACATACACATTGTCAAGCGACTGTGCGTTTATTTTTGCAAGCAGCTTGTTGGCGAGGTCGTCTCGCTCGGCCACCACCTTCTCGTAGCAGTGGCGCAATATGTCGTGGTCGTCCTCAAGCCTCTCAAGGCGCTCCGTGGCGGCTGTCGCTGCAGCGTTCCACTGCTGCATCTCCGTGGTGGCGGCATCGAGGCGTTTTATCAGACCAACTGTTCCGTCTGTGGCCGCTGAGCGTACGATCTTCTCTTCGAATGCCGTGCGGGCCGCTCGCGACGTCTCAAGCAGTCTAGCGGCGCGCTTCACAATCAGGACAGACCGTTCAAGCTCTTGTACTCGTGCGACGAGTGCTGGCACGTCGTCTATCGCGTGGGCGATGAACTCGGCGTTCGCGTGACACCTTCCATAGCCGTGTACGCGCAGATGGACGGCGTGATAGGCGTCGCAATACACGTTGTGCTCGCAGGCTATAGACTTGACGGTGTCGGCGATAGCGAGCCACGGTCCTGCGTCCGCGGCAGCTACTCGAGCTTTGATAGCGTCGATATCTAAGTCACTCATCGTCGTCAACAACGATCTCGACGAGGCGGTTATACGCCCATACAAAGAGATGAACGAGCCCGTAGGCGGCGATCATGATGGAGCCAACGACAAAGCAGTCTATCGCGGTCATGTCAGCAGCCACTATTTAGCCATGCGATGGCTAGAATGCAGCCGATTAGCACTTGAACATCAGTCACGGGATGTCGTCATCTGCGCTGGCGATCGCGCTTACTTGATTGTGAGCTGCTTGCCTTATCGCCCGCAGCAGATTGTCGATGGCTGCGTCTGGAGTGGTGCCATCGCTTGAGATTTGGCCACTGTCGGTCTCGACGTTCTGCACCGACGCGCGCCATTCTGTCGTGCGTCCATCGTCAGAACGCATCTGACTGAACGAGCGAGCCTTCTCGATCCGCCTTATCTCTATCGTCAGACTGCTGTTGCCAGTTATGGCGGTGAACAATCGCTCGATCCTCTCAATCTTGCAGATGGTCATCTGTTTAGCTCACGTTCTTCGGCGTCTTCATCATGCAAACTTTTCTGTTCGATCACAGGCGCGGATACCCCGGACTTCAGGCCGGGGAGGAAGCGCCCCAACAGTCGTTATCGGCATTGGTTCCGTAGCTGTAGCCATCCGCTCGCTGGAGTAGCCGACAGTGCTTGTGCCCGATGCCTTGCACGACACCCGCTGCTGTCTTGACGTTGAACGACCCAGTGGCACGCACGGCTACGCGCCCAGTGTGTATACCTGCTTTCTTTCCCTTCGGAACGATGGCACACACAAGGTCGCCTGTGCGGAAGCCATGCACACTCTTACCCTGCATCAAATAGCCACGAGGGAAGCCCGACGCCGTGACTCGCGTGCGCTGATAATCGCCACGACCCGTCGCCTTGATCCACGGCGGAACCATCGGCCACCCAGCAACAGCGCCGACGTTGCCGACGCATAGCGCGTCTCCCGCATGGCTCTTGGCAACGCCTAGCCGCGTGCGGTTGTACTTCGTGCGACCGCCAGACGCTGTGTCAACTGGAAGACCCGTGGCGAGCAGTGCTTCGCGCAACACCCATCGGGTCGCGTTGACCGCAGCGGCATCGCGCAACGGTCTTTTTGCGAATGCTAGAATCTTCGCGAGGCGAACTGGGTCTTTCTTCAAGAACACCGCCACAGGCTGCGCAGCCTTCTTCTGGTTGCAACGCTCACACGCGAGCGTGAGGTTAGACACACGGTTTGATCCGCCAGATGCTCGCGGCACGATGTGTTCGATCTGAAGGGGCACTGCCTCAGTGTCGCAATACGCACACCGCCTTCCCCACTTCTCTAAGAGATACTCACGGGTTTCGTAGCCCGCGAGGGTGCCTTGCTGGTACGCCACGCCCTCGATGTCGGGCGTCTGCATCGCCGCCATATCGAAGCGCACCAGCTCCATCGAGAGAGCGGAAACGGGTGTCCAGCGACAGAGCCGCGTGATCCACGACACGGTTGTTTCAACGCGGTGCCGGAGGCTCGGCGCGAGCCAGCCTACGGGCTTGGTGCGGTTGTCGAAACGTGGCTGGCGGTAGCGAAGGTTGGCACTGCGGCGACGGCGTCTGTAGCCAGCGCGTTGCTCCATTTGCTTATGAATAGCCGCGCCACGGTGCGTGAGTTCAGCGGCCCACAGAACGTGTCGCGTTGGCCCTGTAGCCATGTCGGCTAGTGGCTTCTCGGCGAGCACTGGTTCGGCGGGTGATGTCGGCGGCGTAGAGGCAGAAACCTCACGCACGACCGCAATCCCCGTAGTCTTGCTGCCGGGATCGAGTAGTACACGCATGGGCTCTACGTCGCCGCTGTCGCGAGTCTTCAGACGAATCGTAAACGGTATGAGGCGGTGTACAACCGCCTCGCCTCGACGCAGAAGCTCCCGCGCACGGGCCGGATGGCACGGCATCAACGGGCGCTTCTTCTTGTCGAGAACAAACACGTTGGAAGGGAAAACTGGCATTACTGTACCCTCTGCCTTTGGGCGTGACGGAGCGGCTTTGGCATTGCCACTCGCTCCCCTTGAGAATGTTGAAAGTCGCCCTCTTCCTGTGCGCGTTTCGCGCCTGACCCGGCTTGTCTGCCGCACGGACTTCCAGAGCTACAGACTGAGGAAGCATCCGTAGGTGGTACTTTGGCGTTGTTCTCAACGGAGCAAGACTCGGACGGTGTGCCAGACCTTGTCTTGCTAACTCTGGTAAACATGGACTTTCTGGTTCTTTCCTTAGAAAGCCCCTCCCTTTAGGGAGGGGTCGTTTACTGATTCCACAATTCGATACAGATTGTCGAGCATAGCCTCTGCTGCGACACCGTCGTCAGTTGGATCTCTGCCATTGACCATCATCTGCGGCTCCGCCCGTTCAGCCTCAGGTAGGCCTCGTTTCTCAGCGTCTTCAACGGTCGAGAAGCTAGCGCCAACGGCGATAGTTGTCACCGTTTTATTCTTGACGGCAACGATCACATAGCCGTAGTCGTGGTCGTAGCTGTCTTCTATGATGACCAAGACCCTCTTCTTGTTGCCAGCACCAATGTAGTAGCCGTGCAGTTCGGTAGGTACTGGTATGCCCAATATACCGTTGTTCGTAGGCTTCTTGATGCCAGCCTTTCGAAGGTCATCTACCGTCAGTTTTTGCGTGTTACTCATTTTTATTTACTTCCTCTCCAAGTAAACCAAGGGCGTGTACTGAGCCCAAGCACTGGCGCTTGTTCTCGGCCTCGAGCTCACTGATCCTCAGAAGCAGCGCGGCGACGTCCTTCTGCGACTGCTCAAGAGTCCTGCCAAGAAGCATTGCGCCACCGATGACGTATAGCTCTCTTCCGTCGCGCGCCGCTCTAGCCTCGATGGCCTTCAAGTCGATTGGTGTACCCATTGACTACCTCTTCCTCTTTCTTCTGCCGCTGGCACGGGCAAGCTCACTGGCGGAGACGCCGCCGAGGTATCTGTACAGACCACTACCTTCTTTCGCCATGAGGCCCTTCGTCACCATGCCGGTACAGATCTGACCACCGCGAGAATGCGTCTTTCGCATCTCTCCGTCGTCGCCGTAACACACGCGCTCGACCTCGTCTTCTGTGTATATCTGCCCAACGATAAGTTTACGCAACTTCTTCTCGTGAAAACCTCGCTTGATGTACTTCGTCTTGCGCGTCTTCCGAGCCCACACGAGCTTGTGGTTGCGCGGCCCGATGACCTGCGTCGTACGATCAACAATGTCTGCCGCGGTTGCGTCAGCACCATTGCCGCAGAGTTTCGTTCTGACCAGACGAAGCTTCTCGATCTTCGTCTCCAAGGTGGCAATCTCGGTGTCCAGACGCTGCTTGAACGAATCTATTTCGTCCTCGATACCCATGTCAGACCTTAGCTCCATAACGCTGCTTTCCTCTCTTGCGCTTGGTGCCGTTCGGCGGGTCGCCGAGCCACTCGTAGCATCCGAAGGTGGCCCACTTCATACTGCCGCGGTCGACCATGTTACCGCAGATCTTCGCGCCGTTGGAGTGGCCATCCACAGGGTCGTTGCCGTACACGATCGACTCCACTTGCTGAACAGAATAGACACCGCCGATGCGGCACCTCGCGTTGAGGCGCATGAACGGATAGCCACGCTCATATGTGATAGGCTTCTTGTTTTTGGACGGATCACCCGCCGCCGAACCATTGCTATGCGCCACGCCGCTTGACGCAGTTGCTGCACCGTTGCTTGTGTTGGCAGCAAGCGGCTTGTTGTTGATCGGTGGCGACAGATGGCCGTTGCCTACGGTCGCCTTCTTCTGTGCGTCACGGTGGCCGTTACCGGCCTTGCCGCTATCACCGAGGCTGCCATAACGATCTACGACGGACGATACGGCAGCGATGTCGGCTTCTATCGCGATCTTCTCTGCTGTGACCGTGCGAAGTCTGTCCTGCATATGCTTGAGACACTCTTCAAGGCTTGCTGGTGAACTCATTGTGCTCCTTGCCGTCTGGGCTGGTGGTTGATGGTGATCGGCAGACTATGACCTAACAAACACCCGTCGTACCTATGTTCAATGCACATCATCTCGATCCTCTCGTTGTTTTGCTATGGCGGCAGTCCGAGTGAGTTGGCGCTCACCTCGTATGTCCTAGGAAACCTATCTTTGACGATCACTGCGACAGTGTTGGCGTATTGTCTGATCTCTTGCTGTGCGGCAGTATCGCACCTCAATTTCAGGAATGCAAGCCAGTTTCGCAGATTAGCTGAGACACGCATGACGCTATATCTCGCAACTGGAACTGACAGCCTCGCTAACTCCTTCGGAACGCCTACGCGCAGCCCGAACTCGTAGGCTTTCTGGGCGGCTTCGTAGGCTTGCGACAACTGCCACAACCAGGCGTCGACGCCTGACTCTGTGAGCTCAGCGCCGGTGCCTTGCGCTTGCTTATTGCCAGTCGTCTCGGTTCCTCGCCTCAGCACGTCGGCTGGGCTTGGTCTGTAGTTTTCGTCTGGCAGCGGAATGTAGCGAGCTGACATCTCAGAAAACGACTGCGTGCGATGTCGCATCCACTCTCTAAGGACAACGATCGGAGCCTTTACTTCGATCGAGATGCCAGCCATTTCAAAAGGCGTTGAATGTTGCCTGTCCCACAGATGCTTGAGGAGCTTCTCGTCGCCGGCGACCCACTCATGCTCTAGGTCGTCCACACGCTTTAGGCAGTCGTAACTCTTGTATACCTCACCGACGACGCCGCAGTGCTTGCACTTCGGACCCCAGCCTAGAAAGCCTTTCGCGGTGCTCATTCTGGCCGCTCTAACGATGCCCTCGTCGCTGCCCCAGCACTCAACGAGAGAGATGTAACCGTGATCAAGTAGCTTGATCTGGTGTCCGACTTCAGGCATCGATGATCGTCTTTCGTTTTGCGCCATGGAGCATGACTTCATTCTCTTTCGTCATCGTGAGGATGACAACGCCGTCTGGGAGACCAGTCCTAACGGCGTCACAAAGCCGCTTTGCGATGCCGGCCGCGGCGGCGTGCGAGGCGACCTGTTCGCGCGTTCCGACGATGGCGAGCGTGCCGCGGACGACAGACGGTGCTGTCTCGGCGGTGAGCCAGTCGCTCTTGATCTCGAGGACGGCCACGGCCATCGTCTGAGGCTGCCTCATGTTCGGAATGGTGGCTACTAGCCGCGGGCGCTCTCCATTGAGGGCCATGATAGCTTCTGCATAGAGTTCTTGATGCGTCACTTGTAGTGTCTTTCTGTGTCGGTGCGAACAGCCTCACTGGGCCATTCTTGGTTATTTAATCGTCTCTCAGCGAAGGCGAGAGCCTTGGCATCGAACCACGCTTTAAGAGCCTTAAGAGCTTCTATCGTAGTGATGTCTACGCGCTCTTTCATGGCGACCAGCGGATCACTTGGCTTTGCGCTTACGATGTCAACAGTCGTCAGCGAGCGGCTCATCTTCAACTTGCAGTCTCTCACCAGTTGATCGAGGTCTCGCTCTTTAGATTCGGCGTCCAGCCGCTCCAGAGCGAAGCCTACGGCCATCCACGCTGCATACGGCTTGCTGACGACGTCATCCACGATGCATGTCCTAGACGTCCACGGCGGCACAGCAAGCGCTGCGCAGATCACGGCGTGGCCAGGGTTCTTGTACATTGCGATGCCGATCGTGACTGGGATGATGGCAAGCATTACTCGTCACCGTCGTCTGAGTCGTCCATGGGGTCGCCGCAGTACGACGACAGAGGTCGGTTGCTGCTGTAGTTATACGTCTGCCTAATGGGCGCTTTGGGCGCTTGGGCGCTAGGCGCGTGCGCCGTTTGCCCGGTAGGCTGCGTCGGCGACGGTCTCTGTGCCTTTGCCGCTCCATCGAGCACCAACTGCTGCCACTTGGGTCTTATCGTTTGCTGCGTGTCGGTCGAAGGCGCTGTCGGCTGTGGTGCTTGAGCTTGTGTCTGAGACTGTCTGCGTGGCTGAATGGTCGGAGCGTCTACTTCCGTCGACGGTGCCACGTTGTAGGTGGCGCGGTAGGTCGGCGTTGGAGGCTTCTGCACGATCTTCGGGAAATACTTCGCCTCAAGCTTGTTGAAGTACGGCCAGTCGCCATACTTTTCTTTGTACTTGTGCCGAGCCGCGCCCTTCTTCCACGCACGGCTTACCGTAACAGCCAGCATGTTCTCGTACCACTCACGTCGGTCTGCCAAGCTTGGCCCTGCGGGTTCCGCTGCCTCCTCGAGCTTCACCTCGACTAACTCTCCGTCGACGACGGAAAGCGGCTTTGGCGGGAAGGCGTAGCCACAGGCGGGGCACACAGACTCTCCGATGGGCACACATGCTTCGCACTCTGGGCATGTCTTGCTAGGTGCTGGTCCCTTGCCTTTGACCTTGGTGGAGTGCAGCGACCACTTCCTGTCTTGGTGTGGGAAGCCGTGCCTATTGATGCAGTCGCCGTGATCGAGCAGTAGCGCAGATACGCCGTTCCATGGCCTCAGTCCGCGGCCGGCCATCTGCAGAAAGAGGCTCAACGACTTCGTTGGGCGCGCGATGATAATGCACTTGGCGCGAGGCTCGTCGAAGCCCTCGGTTAGCACGCCCATGTTACTAACGACCGTAGTTTGCCCGCTATGAAATCGCTCCAAGATAGCAGCGCGTTCATCGGTCGGCGTACTGCCATCGAGGTGCTCTGCCGACACGCCGATAGAGATAAACTCAGCGACAATGTTCTTGCTGTGCTCGACACCAGCGGCAAATACGATTGTCGACCTATTCTCGGCGTACTTCTGCCAGTGGCGCGCGATGTTGCCGACGAGCGTGAACGTATTTACTGCAGCCTCTAGTTGGCCGAGGTTGTAATCGCCGCCGGTGGACTTGATGCTGTCAAGATTGATATTTAGCGGGCTTGAACGAACGACAGGGATAACTAGGTGCCCATCAGCTGCTAGTTCCTTGAACGACCTCACGACGAAGAGGGCATCGAAGATGTCGCCAAGCCCTTTACCGTCTGCTCGAGTCGGCGTTGCGGTAAGGCCAAGCACCTTGGCAGCCTTGTCGCCGCGAGTTATCTGGTCTTCGCAATAGTGGTGTAAAAGTTTTACATAGGACGACGCACAGCTGTGATGGCAGTTGTGCACCAACACACCATCGGCGAAGTAGTTGTGATGTTCCTCTACTTCGATATTGTAGACGTAGCCATCTGGACACACGCCGCCAAATCCTCCATCACTGTCTTGTTCGACACGCGATACACCAACCACCCTCGCGACCGAAGGAACTCGTCCTTCTTTCTGTCTTGCTCCTGTCGGCTCCTGAGACCATGGCTTCCTCCGTCCACTTCCACGGCTATTAGGTTGGCCTCCGACGCTATGTCGATCTTGTATGCCGTTGGATAACCGTTCCCGCGCCCCATTCCGACAGCCACTACTACCTCCATTGGCCAGCCCAGTGCCTCTGCTAGTAACCGCTGAGGCTCTGA
>Ga0209515_10005713_pt1 | contig 15971 bp, 10 predicted proteins | sample Subgroupgradi54m_FD_187454 | JGI IMG/M metagenome (GOLD analysis project Ga0209515, IMG submission 187454) | Subsurface groundwater microbial communities from S. Glens Falls, New York, USA - GMW60B uncontaminated upgradient, 5.4 m (SPAdes)... ...
GCAATGACAAAAGTTACCCCCTCTCTCTACGATCGCACTCTTTCGGAGCTGACCTCCTGGGTGATTGCTCAGGGGGAGCCGTCCTACCGGGCCCGGCAAATTTTCCAAGAGCTGTACCATCGGGGCACCGCCACGCCGAAGGCGATGGCGCTCATTCCAAAAGCCCTGCGGGACAAGCTGGCGGTTGCTTTTCCGGGGAAACCCCTCCTTCCTGTGGAGACCCAGAGATCGGGGGATGGGACCGTCAAGGCTCTTTTCCGTCTGCCGGACGACCAGCTCTTGGAAACGGTTCTGATCCCGGCCGATGCCAGGCAGACCGTCTGCGTTTCCACCCAGGTCGGCTTCGATCACAGCCGACGTCTGGGATCCTTTTTCCGCTACGAGTTCTGCGATCCGAGCGACGGCGCATTCGGGCCCGACAATACCCACTTGATTACGCTGGGCGTTCTGGTCCGGCCTTCCCCGGCGGCCTTTCCGGGCCTCAAGATCACCACCGAGTACGTGCGCACCATGGAAGACGGGTTCCTCAACACCCAGCCAAACGACGTGATCTTCTGCCAATTGCAGATGCTGTTCTGATCGAAGTCCGGCGCGGATCGGGACGCCGATCCCGAGGCGGATCCGGAAAGCCTGGCCCCAGCAACCTCAACCTAGAGAGCCGGCTGCTTCCAGGCCCGATAGGTGCGGGCGTCCAGGCGCCCCGAGATCCGTCCCCGGTACAGGCCCTTCGCGGCCAGGCGCCGTTGCAACGCCTTCACATCCTCGCCCTCCGAACCATACACCAGCAAAGATTGCCGCGCCGCGGGGGATTCCTTGCCTTCTGCCGCCGTCAAGGCGCGGACCGCGGTTTGCGCGGGCAAGAGCAGGAGCGGAAAGGTCTTCTGCTCCGCGGCGTACAACAGATCGTGGAAGATCTTCCAGGGGCCGAGATTGGCGGTCCGATCCTCGCGGCGCGGGCAATGGGGCATGCCCGCCACCACCACGCAGCCGGCGCTGGAGAATCCCGGCGCCTTGCCGTCCACGTTCCATCCGCAATGCAGGTTATCATACGGGTTACCGTAGAAGAGCGGCGCGGAATCCCCGGATTCCCGGTAAGGCACGCCCGTGCGGCTGCGGCGGTAGAAGCGGTATTCCGTCTGGCGCAGGGCCTGATGCCCGTTGCGCTTTCCCTGCAGGTGCTCGCCCTTGGTGAGGTCGGTGTAGAATCCGGGTTCCAACTGGTTGGTGCCGCGCCCTTTGGCGGGGCCTTTCCGCGCCGCGGCCTTTTCCACATTGTCCTTGTGGGGCACGGTGGATCCCGGCGCCGCGAAAATCCGCCGGCCGCGGCGGTCCCATATCCCCAAGGCGCAGCGCATGTGCACGTAGTCCACGTCGACCGGGCGCACCTTCAGGGAGGCGCTCCAGCCGGTGGACGCTTGCAGAGGCAGGCATCCCCGCAGGCCGAACAGGACCAGGCCGTCTCCGTCTCCCTCGCTCCTGGGTTTGACCTGGACGGCGGCGAACAGTTTTTCCAGGGAGGCGTGGGACAGGACGAATGGGCTTTGCGGCTTGCTCATGGGTTTGGGGCTTAAAATAGTTAAAACGGCTCTTATGGCCCTTGCGGCCCGCCCGGGTCTCAGGCTGGGACGGGTGTTTCACCCCCGCGTCGCATTTTGGAAAGGGGGCTGCCCAGGTAACCGGCGGCATACGTCTCCCGTTTCGGGCGCCAGGGCCTCACGCCCTCATTCCGCGCCTTTTCATCCGGGGATGCGGCGGCCACCGGAGCGGTAGACGGAGATGGCACGCCGGTTGCTTTTCCCTATCGGCATCACCGGCCATCGGAAACCGACGGCCAATAACCCTTCAAGGAGGAACAGTCATGAACAACGCACTCGCATACAATCCCAGCAAATGGTTGGATCAATTCTTCACCGACTTCGACAAGGCCTGGACCAACAAGAACGACTTCGCTCCCGCCGTCGACATCGTCGAGGAAAAGGAAGACTTCGTGCTGCGGGCCGAGTTGCCGGGCGTGACCAAGGAGAACATCAAGGTGGAAGTGAAAGAGAACCGCCTCACCTTGAGCGGCAGGAAGGAGAATGCCTGGACGGATAAAGGCGCTCAGGGAGCGCGCGGCGACTACCGCTATGCCGAATCCAGTTTCGGAACCTTCTCCCGCACCTTCGAGATTCCGCGCAGCGTATCCGGCGAAGCCATCAAGGCCGAGTATGCCAATGGCGTGCTGACGCTCAGGATCCCCAAGGCGAAGGAAGCCCTGTCCCGGACCATCGAAATCCAGTAATTGATTGCACGGATAAAGGATCGATTGCACGGATAAATGCATGGGCGGAAAGGCGGATCGCAAGGTCCGCCTTTCCCATCGGCCGGCTTCAGAGTATTTGAATCCTGGTGGCCTGAAGGCGGGAAGAAGCAGCGGCCTGGAGATGCGGAGACCCGGAAGGTTAGAGGTAGCCGCGTTCCTTGAGGAAGGCCATGAGCCGGTCCACGGATTCGTCCACGGATTCCTTGTCCGAATGCAGGGTGAGTTCGGGAGCGAGGGGCGGTTCATAAGGCGAAGAGATGCCTGTGAACTGGGCGATCTCGCCTTTGCGGGCCTTCACGTACAGGCCTTTCGGGTCCCGCGTTTCGCAGACGGCGATGGGCGTGTCCACGAAGATCTCCAGGAAGTCGTTGCCGATCAGTTTGCGGGTGAAATCCCGCTCTTCGCGGAACGGGGTGATGAAGGAGACCAAGGTCACCACGTTGGCGTCCCACAGCAGTCGCGCCACATGGGCCACGCGGCGGTTGTTCTCCTTGCGGTCCGCTTCCGAAAAGCCCAGGTCAGCGCTGAGCCCCAGGCGGACATTGTCCCCGTCCAAAAGGTAGGAGAGCTTTCCCGCCTGGTTGAGGCGGATTTCCAAGGCGTTCGCGATGGTGGATTTGCCGCTGCCGGAAAGGCCGGTGAACCAGAGCACGGCGCTTTTCTGGCCGAGCACCCGCATGCGGGCTTCGCGGTTCACCGAGGTGTTGTGCCACACGACGTTTTCGGTCTTTTTGTCGGCCATTATTCCTAATCTACTTTTCGGCGTATCCAGATGCCATTAACCGGATGCGATTGCCGCGTTGCCGTTTTTACAGCGAACCCGAGGCCCGCAGTTTCGCAAGGGCTTCTACCACGATGCCGGCGGTGGCGCCCGTGGCCTCCTCGGCGTCGGCCGGGGCTTCCAGTTGCACCACGGCATGCGGCTTGACCAGATCTTCCAGGGTTTTGATGTCGTCCGAGTCCAGGCCCCGGGCGGCGGCCACGACCACCATGCCCGCGGAGAGCAGCAGGGACGCGGCCTCACCGAGCTTGGCGGCCGGCGCTTCGGCGTCCCAACCGGATTCCACCTTGGCGTTGCCGCTTTCGGTGCTGTGGTTGCCGCCGGATTCCTGGCCGTCCTTGTCTTCCAGGCCGATATAGAAGGCATGCTTTCCGAGGCCGATGAGCTGGGTTTCCAGGGCTTTGGCGGCGGTGGAGGGATCCCGTCCCGGTCCGCCCGAGAACAGCACCAGGGCGGCCTTCTGGTTGAGCAGCGTGGCGCGCGCCTCCGCGGTCACGGCGGAGCGGGTGAGAGGTGAGGGTCGGGCGCCTTGGTTTTTCAAGGCTTCTTCGGGGAGGGCTTCGCGCACAATGCCGCCGCCGGCGATCTCGTACTGATCCACGATCACGAAGCGGCCGGTGGACTCCAGGCGCGCGATGGGATCGAAAGCCAGGGGCTTGGACAGCTCGATGATGCAATCGGCCACGTCGTGGCGTTCCACCGCGGACTTGGTCTGCCCGCCGGTTTCGGATGCGTCGATCAGGTAGTTGATCTTCTCCAGGCGGCACGGGACCTTGGCGGTGCCGAGCTTCAGATGATAGGTCTTGCCGGGACTGAAGGGTTTCTTGCCCATCCAGAACAGGTTGATGCGCAGGCGGCGCGAAACTTCGGCCTGTACCTCGTTGGCCTTGACCATCAGTTCCCCGCGGCCCACGTAGATCTGTTCCGCCAAGGTGAAGCCGATGGAGACGCCCGCGCCCACTTCCGTGCGGGGCAGGGCGTGGAAGCCTTCGATGGACGCGATGCGGCTCTTCTTGCCCGAGGGCAGGAACACCACGGCGTCGCCCACCTGGGCCGACCCGGATTCCACGCGGCCGGAAACGATGCGGCGATCGTCGCCCAGGGACGTGAACTTGTAGATGTCCTGGATGGGCATGCGGAAGGGCTGATTGGCCTTGGGCGGTTCCTTCTCGAACGCGTCCACGGCGGAAAGCAGATGATGGCCTTTGTACCAGGGCATCTTGTCCGAAGGCGCGATCAGGTTCTCGCCGTTGAAGGCGGAGATGGGGATGAAGAACTTGGGCGTGGCGCCGATGCGCGCGAGGAAGGCGATGTATTCGTCGCGGATGTCCTCGAAGGCGGTCTTGGAATAGTCCACCAGATCCATCTTGTTGACCACCACGGCGATCTGCTTGATGCCGAGCATGGACAGGAGGTAGCCGTGGCGCTTGCTGTTCTCGCGGATGCCTTCCTTCGCGTCGATGACCAGCACGGCCGCTTCGGCGCGGGCGGCGCCCGTCACCATGTTCTTGAGGAACTCGATGTGGCCCGGCGCGTCGATGATGATGTAGTCGCGCTTGCCCGATTTGAAGAACGTGCGCGCGGTGTCGATGGTGATGCCCTGGGCCTGCTCGTCCTTGAGCGCGTCCAAAAGGAAGGCGTATTCGAAGGGGCGGGAATTGCGTTCGCAGAAGGCGCGCACGGAATCCAGCTTGCCGTCCGGGAGCGATCCCGTGTCGGCCAAAAGGCGTCCCACCACCGTGCTCTTGCCGTGGTCGACGTGGCCGACGATGACGATGTTCATGCGGATGCGGCCTTCGACCTTGGTGCCGGGGATGCCGGTGGGGGCGAAGGGGGTTGCGATGCGGGAGGGTTCCATTGCGGTCAATCCTTAGGGGGAGATTGCAAATTTCAAATTGCAAATTATAAAATGCAAATTGGAAGAGGGAGCGCAGCGCCCGGCCTGCGTAGGGCGCTTTGAAATTGAAAGCATAATGGAACGATTTCCTTGTCTTCGGCTTTCAATTTTCAATTTGCATTTTACAATTTGCAATTTGCAATCTCTTCTTCTCACATGTATCCATCTCTGCGCAAAGTCTCCAAACCCCCGCCGTCTTCCTTGTCCTGGGCGCGGCCGGAGCGTTCGGCGATGTTGACGAACTTGCCCGTCTTCAATTCGGCCACGATCTCGGCGACGTTCTTGGACGTCGAATCCACCGGCGTGGTGCAGGGGTAGCATCCGAGGGACCGGTAGCGCTTGCCCGTGCCCTTGTCGAAATACAGGTCCGTGATCGGGATGTTCTCGCGTTCGATGTATTCCCAGATGTTCAGCTCGGTCCAGTCCAGCAAAGGATGGATGCGCAGATGGGTGCCGGGCGCGAAATCCGTCTTGAACTGGTTCCACAGCTCCGGCGGCTGATCGCCCACGTCCCATTCGTTGTTCTTGTCGCGCGGGGAGAAGTAACGCTCCTTGGAGCGCGAGCCTTCCTCGTCCGCGCGGGCGCCGACGATCACGCCCGTATAGGGATCCTTGTTCTTGTCCACCTCGTACTTGCCCGTCTGCAGGTTGAGGCGGAAGCGCGGCCATTCGCCCGAAAGCGTGTTCCGCAGCGCGTCGGTCTTGAGGGCCTTGCAGCATTGCAGGCGCGTGATCTTGCCGTTGGGGAAGGTTTCGCCGCGATCGAGGACGTCCTTATTTTGACCATAAACCATGGTCAGATGCCAGTCCATCGCCAGTTGATCGCGATACCGGATCATCTCCGGAATCTTGTAGCTGGTATCGATATGCACCAGGGTGATGGGAACATGCCCGAAGAACGCTTTGCGCGCGAGCCAGAGCAGGACGGTGCTGTCCTTGCCGATGGACCAGAGCATGGCGAGATTCTTGAAGTTGGCATACGCCTCCCGCAGGATATACACGCTTTGGTTTTCGAGCTGGTCCAGATGATCGTGTGCCATGATGTCTTTCCGGATTCCGTCCGTTTCGGACGGACACGGCCGCTTTATCGGTCGGGACGGGATAAATTACCATATTATTTTGGTCAGGTAAAGGTCGCGGGTTTCGAAGGATGCAAATTGCCCAAAAAATAAAATTTAAGGCCAATTGATTACTGACTTCCTCTGTAGGGATTACCCAGTCCTCTACTAATCATACTGATGTAGTATGTTTATGGGCGATAGGGAAGTCAAACACCCCAAATAGCCGTCCCGGCGCGACGCCGCCGATAAACGATATTTGCGGGCAGGCCATTTACCTTTTCGGCAGGGAGGAGAAGCGCCGCAGCTGCTCCGTCCCGAGCGTGTTCCAAATCCGATGGCTGGAGGTTTCGACGTGAAACGATTTTCAATTCCGTTCCTGAGCGCGGTGCCGATATTGTTGTTGGGCGGATGCAATCTGGCGGACAAGGGAAATGGCGATCCGGTCTTCACTTGCGACGCCAGCGCCACCGTCGCGGAGCTGTGCATCGAGGAGCCGGCTTCCCTGAGCACGCAGGAAGCCTCGAAGGCGACCTGCGTTTCGGCCAAGGGTTCCTGGAGCGATACCAAGGCCTGCCCTTCCAGTTACAAGAACAAATGCGCGGATGGGAATAAGACGAACTTCTATTACGCGAAAGACGATGCAGGCAAGAAATGCACGGAGCTTGTCAGCCTGCTGGACAACTCCTTGGCCGGCCTGATGCCTGCGCTAAGAGTTTCCCGATAATCTGAAAAAACCGTCGGATAAATCCGGCGGAAAAAGTCCGAGGAATTAATGACGGTTCGGACCATCGCTTTTAGTAAATATTTAAGAAAAAGGACCTAATCCTCATGGCCATCTCCGGTTCGGCAGTCTATCTCTCGACCCTTCTTCTGGAAAAGAACCGCTGGAACGGAAAAGGCCCGAGCCTGCTGGTTTCCGATTGGATGGAAGAGACGGGCGAGGCCGGATACGCCGGCCTGGAAATCTGGATGAACCATCTGCTCTTCTCTTCGCGCGAAGAGTGGGAGTTGATCAAGGAGCGCTCCTCCGAATCCGATCTTCCCATCTCCCTGATTTCCGCGACCCTGCCGGTGGATGCTTCGGACAAGAGCCAACGCTACCGCGAGAGCATCATCGAAGCCTGCGACTATTTCCGTCCTGATGCGTTCAAGTTCTCTTTCGCCGAGGCGAAGGGCGGGGGCTTGGATTCCCTGGAGTACGCGAAGGAATGGTGCCGGGACATACCGCGGGAAATCGGCATGCTCTTCGATGGCGGCGAAAGCGTCGATGCGGAAGCTTTGAACGCCGCGCGCGCGGCCTTGGACGGCGATCGCTTCAAGGCGGTTCTGCACCCCTTCCTGTATCTGCCCGGCGAGCTGTCCGAGGGATTGAAGTCCGCCGGGGATTTCGTGGCCAACCTGGGCGTGCAGGCGAAGCGGGAAGGCAAATGGATCCTGCTCGAAGAGAACGCGGAGGAGAACCTGAAGGTCATCGCCGCGGTGCGGGAAAGCGGATTCAAGGGGACCTGGTCGCTGGAGCTGTCCAAGGGGGCCGATCTTCCGAAGCTGGACATCGAAGGCCTGTTCGACAACGCGGAAAAGGATCTCAATTTCCTGATCGAAGCCCATACGCGTTCGGGTAAGACGCGTTCGGCCAAGGCGAAGTAGGCGGGGCTAACCGGCGGCGTGGCCGGAAATCGCCGCGTTGTATTTGTCGAACCCGACGAATTTGGTCAGGAACTGGTAGTAGATCTGGTTCTCGGCCATCTTCGACGCTTCCATATCCACATCGACATTGTTGATTTCCCCCGGCAGAGTCTGGTCCGTGGGCTCGAACACGAAGGGATTGATCTTGGTCAGGTCCAGGCCTTTGCCCGCAGGCATGTGGGCGCTCTGGTCCATGGCGGCGGCGAGCTTGGCCTTCACCGCATTCTGCAACTGCTCTTCGAAATTCACTTCCTTGCGCTTATATCCCGGAGTCTGGATGTTGGCCAGGTTCTGGGAGATGGCCTTGCCGCGCAGCACGCTGGCGTCCAGGCTCTTATAGGCCATTTGTCGGGTGTCGCCGCCGAAGAGGAAGTTCCGGATATCCATGCCGCATTGGAAAGCAAGGGCCGTACCGATTCATCAGCGCGCGTCTCGACCGCGAATCGGGGATGATTTCCGGGTTTGCGGGAGGATGCGGAGGGACGGGTCTTGGGAGAAGGGGAAAGGATTGCCGTCCGGATCCTGGAACCCGGCAATAATTCCCCCCTGACCCCCCGGAACCGGCGGGGCCTCGAAAGCTATTTCGGAAGCGGGCGGAGAAAACTTGAGCGGAGACAAAGGTTGCGTGGAGACAATGCTCTTGCGGAAAGAACGCTTGGGTGGAGACAATACGGCAAGCAGACGGTAATCACCGTGACTTTTCGGCAAATCCGCTTCCCACATGGTGGTTCACCCGCGTTCCAAAATGCGACCGGGCTGTTGCACCGGGGGAGGACGGCGGAATCTATCTTGAAAGCAAGGCCATTTGAGGGCCTCTTGAAACCCTTTTGCAGGCCTTCTCCGCCCGGAATGGGGAACAGGCCCGGTTTCGCAGCGGCGGCATCGCCTTTGCTTTGGAGGGAGCGCATGGAGAATCTCACTCATCTGGCCCAGGACGCGGTGCGCAAGGCGCAAGAGATCAAGCTGAGCAACCGGCATCTTGAGCTCACGTCCCTGCATCTGGCCGCCGGCCTGATGCGCGCGGCCTATGATTTCCTGGAGCCGTCCCTGACCGACGCAGGCGTCAACGTCATCGCCTTCGCCGAGGACCTGGAAGACGCCGCCACCAAGCTGCCCAAGGCGCAATCCGGCTCCCCGAACCAGGACGCCATCGCGCCGGACGCGCACCGCCTGCTGCGGGGCGCCAAGCAGATAAGCCTCGAGATGGGTGACACCATTGTTACCGCCGAACACATGCTGCTGGCCTTGGAGAAGGCGGAGATGTTCGACCTCAAGACCGTGCTGTCCAAACACAAGCTCAAGTTCGCGAAACTGAAGGATGCCATCATGAAGAATCGAAACTCCGCCGGATCAGAAGGACAGGGTCCTGGAGCCCACTCCGAAAACGCCGAGAACGAATTCAACGTACTGTCCAAGTACGGCCAGGAGCTGGTTTCCCAGGCCCGCGAAGGCAAGCTCGATCCGGTCATCGGGCGGGAAGAGGAAATCCGGCGCGTGGTGCGCATCCTTTCGCGCAAGACCAAGAACAATCCCGTGCTGGTGGGCGAACCCGGCGTGGGCAAGACCGCCATCGTGGAAGGCCTGGCCCAGCGCATCGTCAAAGGGGACGTTCCGCAATCCCTCAAGGGGAAGAAGATCTACAGCCTGGATCTCGGCAGCCTCATCGCCGGCGCCAAGTACCGCGGCGAATTCGAAGAGCGCCTGAAGGCCGTGCTGAAGGAACTGGAAAAGGATCAGGACTACCTGCTCTTCATCGACGAGCTGCACACCATCGTGGGCGCGGGCAAGACCGAAGGTTCCATGGACGTGGGCAACCTGCTCAAGCCCAAGCTGGCGCGCGGTGAACTGCATTGCATCGGAGCCACCACGCTGGATGAATACAAATCCCACATCGAAAAGGACGCGGCCCTGGAGCGGCGCTTCCAACCCGTGATGGTGCCCGAGCCCGGAGTGGACGAAAGCATCTCCATCCTGCGCGGCATCAAGGAACGCTTCGATCGCCATCACGGCGTGCGCATCCAGGACAACGCCATCGTCGCCGCGGTCAAGCTGTCCTCGCGCTATATCGCGGACCGCTTTTTGCCGGACAAGGCCATCGATCTGATGGACGAGGCCGCGGCCATGGTCAAGACCCAGTTGGATACGACTCCGGAAGCGCTCGACTCCCTGAGCCGCCGCCTGCTGCAATTGCAGATCGAAGAGCGCGCCCTCAAACGCGAGAAGGACGAGAAAAGCCGCGAGCGCCTGATCGACATCCGCAAGGATATCGCGGACCTTGGCGAGCAGGTCAAGACCATGCAGGGCCAATGGGAGGCCCGGTCGCGCCAGATCGAAAAGTCCCGGGCCTTGCAGAGTGAGGTTGACAAGATCAAGCTGCAGATCGAAAAGGCGGAATCGGAATACGATCTCAACCGCGCGGCGGAATTGAAGTACAAGACCCTGCGGGACGCGGAACGCCGCGTCCAGGAAAGCGCGGAGCAGGCCGCCCAGGCCCGCGTCGGCGGCGTGCAGTTCCATGAGGAAGTGACCGAGGACGAGGTCGCCGAGGTGGTGGCCCGTTGGACCGGCATTCCCGTGACGCGCCTGCGCGAAGCCGAGAAGGACAAGCTGTTGAACCTGCCGGAACATCTGGCCAAACGCGTGGTGGGTCAGGGCCCCGCCATCCAGGCCCTGGCGAACGCCATCCTGCGCAACCGCTCGGGGCTGGGGCGCGAGAGCCGTCCCATCGGAAGCTTCCTGTTCCTGGGCCCCACGGGCGTGGGCAAAACCGAGCTGACCAAGGCGGTGGCGGAGTTCCTGTTCGACAGCGAAGAATACGTGATCCGCCTGGACATGAGCGAATATATGGAGAAGCATGCCGTCTCCAAGCTTATCGGCGCGCCTCCCGGTTATGTCGGTTACGAAGAAGGCGGCCAATTGACCGAAGCCGTGCGGCGGCGTCCCTATGCCGTGGTGCTCCTGGACGAAGTGGAGAAAGCCCATCCGGACGTCTTCAACATCCTGTTGCAGGTGCTCGACGACGGACGCCTGTCCGATTCCCAGGGCCGCACGGTGAGCTTCAAGAACACCATTATCGTGATGACCTCGAACATCGGCTCGCAGAAGATCGCCCAGGCGGAAGGACCCGTGTCCGTCGACGAGTTGATGCCGGACATCCGCAAGTTCTTCCGCATCGAGTTCGTGAACCGCATCGACGAGATTCTGGTCTTCCAGAACCTGGCCAAGGAACAGTTGGTGCGCATCGCGGAACTGCGCTTCCGCGATCTGGCCCGGCGCCTGGAGGAGCGGGGCATCGAAGCCGCGCTTACCCCGGCAGCGGCCAAGGCCATCGCGGAGAAGTCCTACGATCCGCAATACGGCGCGCGGCCCATCAACCGGTACATCCAGACCCATCTGGAAAACCCCTTGAGCCGCATGATCGTGGGCGGGGAGCTGTTGTCCAAGGATCGCCTGACGGTGGATTATGCGGGCGAAGCCTTCGCCTTCCGGACCGAGAGGCCGGATGGCGCGGCCGCCTCGACGGGGGCGGGAGCCTCTCAAGCGTCAACACCCGGCGCGGCGGAACCGCTGTCGGATGCGGATAGCGAGGATGTCCTCGACACGAAAATGACCTGATTCCCATGGGGCGGATGTACCCTCCGGTACACCCGCTCCTCCCCCCACCCGGTGATGGCGGCAATTCCGGAATTTCCTCCAAATCCCCAAGGGAATCCGCGGGAATCATGCTTATATTGGCAAAGGTGCCATGGTAACATTGTATGGGATGGGGCGCCGGCCAAGTCCGGAGCGGGGGAAAGGAATACGATGGGAAAGCGCATGATGCAATGGACAAAAGGGGCGGCCGTGATTGCCGTAACGACCCTGAGTCTCGTGTTCCCGAAGTCGGCGGAAGCGCAAAAACTGTTCAAAGGCGACAATTTCACGATCACTTTTCAGTCCGCATGGGACACCCTGGGATCACCGGGCATTATCGCGAAACATATAGGTCTGGAAGGGGTGGCCACGGTCAATGCCGCACCGGGCACAACCTTGCCGGACATAGATTCCCTGCTCGCATTCTATTCCGATTCCCTGGGCGGGCATATCACCAAGGATTCCAGCGGTACGAAAACCATCGGGGGCTACAACGTCCATTGGCAAAAATTCGACTACGATAGCCTACCGAAGTTGCGCAAATTGATCATGGATAAAACCAAATTCCCCGTCGATTTGAAAAATGGAAGTTTCCGGGTTTATTACCTCCAGTCCAACAATCTCGTTTTCACACTCGCGGTCCTTCCGCTTTTCCCCTTCGCGGACTCTCCATACGGGGACGTGGAAATCGCCATCGCCACCCTCAAACTTGGTGTCCAGGCCGGCATCATCTCCCTGTCCCAGGGACCAGGACGGGATCTGTGGATCCGCAACAGCAAGTTGGGCGGCACATGGCTCAGAACCAACCGGGTTTTTGCGGTCGATTGCTTTGATACCCGCGGAGTCCTGATCGGAGCGGCGACTCATGCCGCTGAAGGTTCCTGGAACCTGCCGGCTTCGCACCGGGAAATGTTCGTGGTTCTGCGCACAGCCGACGGCTCGACAGAGCATTTCACCGTTCGTCCCTGATAGCAAGCCTCCAGTAGCGCCTTCTTTTTCAGTTGATGCCTTCCGCGGGTGAATCCCGGGCCGGTTTCCTTGTTCCCTTTGGTCCAATGAATTCTTGGGAGTGTGAGTGTCGGAAAGTAGTTCAACGGGATCTAGGCCAAACGCCACTCAGAATAGGCGAATAGCTCAGCAAGAAAGTCATTGGTACGGAGCGACGTCATTAACAGCTCCTTAAGGAAAAAAAATCGAATTTAATTCATTTTGAGTGTTGATTTTTCGAGAAAACCAAAAGGCACCCCCGTCCCTGGTTGATAACATTTCGCCATCACGGCCCACGGCATAACCGACATTTAAATCCGTGAAAAAAACAGATTTCAGGTCGAGATCTGTACCGCTGGACAGTGATTTCCAAGAAGCTCCACCATCAATCGTTTTTATGATTATTCCACCGGCACCAACGGCATAGCCTGTTTCTGGACCTGGGAAGAAAATAGAAGACAAAAATTGTCCGGTACCGCTTGAAAGAGTCGTCCAGTTTTTACCCCCATCGGTGGTTTTTATGATTGCCCCGTTTGATCCACATGCATAACCGGTAGTTGTGGTCAGAAAGTGGACAGAATTTAAGAGTTCCGTCGTTACTCGCGGTAGAGAGTCCCAATGGGAACCTCCGTTGACGGTTTTGAGTACAGTACCTTCGTTACCTACGGCGTATCCGGTTTCGGTATCGGTGAAGGTCATCGAAAATAGAAACGGAGAAATGGGAAAGGTTGTCCATGAGGCTCCGCCATCCAAGGTTTTGCCAATTTTGCCGAACCCGTTCAGAACGTATCCCGTATTGGGGCTTGGGAAACAAACAGATGTCAGTGAAGTCACGAATCCGCCGGGAGTAGCAATCGAATTTGTATCCCAAGAGATACCACCATTTTTGGTTCTAGCCAAAATACCAGTGTATTCGATTACGAAGCCTGATTGAACATTGGGGAAGTATGCTGAAATAAACTCATTTTTGCTGATTAAAACAGAGCCCCAGTTGGTGCCCCCATCCTTGGTTTGGAATATATTACTGCCAACGGCATAGCCGGTTTGACCGTGTATTTTTAAAGTCTGCCTGCCTGTTCGTGACCAATTTCCGGCTGAATCCTGTTCTTGTACGTATAGGGTATAGCTCACGCCGATTTCCAAATCGTTTGACGGTACAAAGTCCTTTTCTGAAGTCGAGATCGCGCCGACCTGCATTGAAGAATCGCCGAATTTATATCGATATGTCCCACTTCCGCCGCCGCCACCCGACCAGAACCATGTAGGTCTTAAATTCAAAGTATGGAGCGCGGTGGAAGAAACAACGGGAGTATTCGGTTGAGTCAAATCAATCCGAATCGAATTTCGGGAGATTGAAGACCAATTTCCCGCCGAGTCCTGCTCCTGGACGTAAATCGTGTGTACCCCCTCTGCCAATCCGGGAGCATCCGGGATAAACGTTGTAATCGCACCGCTTGGTGTGCCGGAGGTTAAAATGGAATCATCCAATTTATACCGAAACCATCCCCGGCCTCCGTTTCCACCCGAGGTCCAGGTCCATGCGGGTTGCCTGCTATTGGTCGGCGAAGATGTGGTCGAGGTCACGGTAGGGGCAGTCGGCGGAATCGTATCAATGAGGATGGTTGCAGATCCGGATATGGACCAGTTCCCGACCGAATCCTTCTCCTGCACATAGAGCGTGTGCGATCCGTGCGCGAGATTGCCCATCGGCGTGATGGATGTATCCGTCGTCGCCGTCGCGCCGGCTTTCAAATCGGCGTTATCGAGTTTATACTGAAAGGATCCGATCCCCCCTCCACCACTCACCCAACTCCATTTCGGCGTCCGCACATTCGTGATGGCAGCCGGGCTTACTTTTACGGTTGGCTTTCCAGGTCCGGTCACATCCACGCGAATCCCGAAACGTCCAGACAGAGACCAATTGCCCGCGGCATCGCGCTCCTGAACGTAAAGCGTGTGGACATCTTCATTTAGAGCTGCTATCGGAGTATAGCTGGTGTCGGTGGTCTCGCTTACCCCCGTGAAATCATCTTTATCCAGGCTGAGGCGATACGCTGCCGCGCCTCCCTTACCGCCGCTGGTCCAAGTCCATGTGGGCGTTGTAAATCCAACGATCGCAGGCCCCTTTACAATGGGCTTATTAGGAGCAATGGTATCGTAATTGACGGTGATGGATGCGGAATACACATTCCCCAACACATCCTTGGCCGTGCGTGTCACGGTATTGGCTCCTTCCTTCAGGATTTCCTTGAGAAAGACCTCCTGTTCCTTCCCATCCACGCTCCAGGATACGGCGATGGGTGATTTATTGGAATAGGAATTATTCAGGGGAGAGAAAATATTGATGACTGGTCCGTTCACGGCCTTCACTCGCTTCACGACCGTAGTGTCATTTCCCTCGGAATCTTGGACGTAGAAAAGGGCCGCGACCTCTTTTTCCTGCTCATATCTAAAGGTGACGGCTTTGAGTTCCGCCGCCGAGTCGTCCCAAGCGCCATCCCCATTCAGATCCCATTTGAACCGGATTACCGTTCCGTATTCCTGGTTTACCTTGGGCCTAAAGGTCACGGTCCCGCCCACGGGTATTGTGGTATCACGGCCCACATCCAGGATTGGGACATCCCGTTTGACCAGGATTAGGGAAGTTGCTTTCTTCCCGCTGTCCGCTTTACTGATGGCCGTGACGAAGGTTTTGCCTTCCGTTACGGGGTTGACCCTCCCGGCGCTATCCACCGTGGCAACGGCGGGCGATGAAGAGATCCATTGGATCAGGGGGGATAAAGTGGGTGGATACAATTTAACCAGAAGGGATTTTTGTTCCCCACCCACATACAGCTTTAGCGTATCAGGGTTGATCCTGATGCTATCAACCTTTTGGGATGGAAGAACCGTCACTTGCAAGGAGTCGGTTTTGAGTGCGTTTTCCACGGACTTGGCGATAACGTAAGTTACGCCCTCACGAAGACCCAGGACTTGGCCATTCACCAGGCGGGCAATGGAGGAATCCCTTACGAAAAATGCCACCTCGGGATTGGCTTCCGCCGGGCGCACTTGGACCAGCAAGCTATCGGCCGCGCCATCCACGAATAGTTCCAGCTTGTTTTTCGGGAACCGTACGCTTTCTACGATAATAGGGTCCGAAACCGCAACCCGGGCGGAATCCAAAATCGATTCATCCTCCTTGGAAACCACCCTGACCATTACCGTACCACGCTTGAATCCTTGGACCTGACCTTCTCCTGTGATGGAGGCCACGGTGGAGTCATCAAGGTGCCAGGATACGGCGCTGGCCGTGGCTGGGAACGCTTGCACGGTGAATTGTCCGGTTCGGCCCTTTGCGGCCAGCTTCAAGGTATCAGGTGTGATCTTGAGACTGTCTGGCAGCTTGGGGTTAGGCATGACCGTGACGGAGATGTCCGCGTGTTTTGCGGTATCGGATTTGAGGGAGACATGCAAATAGGCGGTGCCGGGTGTGATGCCGTGCAGGCCCTTGGAATCAATGTCGAAAACCATGGGGTTGGAGGACGTCCAGACCAAGGACTTGTCCGTCAGTTCGGCGGGTTCAATCGTGACCGTAGGAAATGGGACCGTCGTCTTTTTCGGAAAACTCAATTCCAAAACCCC
>Ga0209515_10005714_pt1 | contig 15971 bp, 9 predicted proteins | sample Subgroupgradi54m_FD_187454 | JGI IMG/M metagenome (GOLD analysis project Ga0209515, IMG submission 187454) | Subsurface groundwater microbial communities from S. Glens Falls, New York, USA - GMW60B uncontaminated upgradient, 5.4 m (SPAdes)... ...
TAATAATTGATGAAGCTTAGATGCAATTTCTTTTCCTTGAGGAGTTTGTTTTTTACCTCCTATTGCTTGCTTTCCTAAATCAACTAGGCTTTGACCTTTGGTAACTTCAAACATTTGCAGTGCAATGCCAGCTTGATCTAATGTTAGATCACTTAGCTTACCTGCTTGTGCTTGAAATGGAGCTTCTTCTCGCGGCTTGTCTCTACTTGCTAAAAAAGTACTTGTAGCTTGACCTAGTCCTACTGTTGTTGGTGCTAAGAGTAAAAACATCTTTTAACTTTCCTCTCAAATAACTTCTTGAATATTATATTAAATAGATCAGAACTTTTTTTTGAACGTAATCTATTTAGATTATGACATAACCGAATCTTGAAATGCAATACTAGATTGTAAAGAAAAAATAAAGTTTTAAGACTAAGAGCTGAGAGGTTAAAATAAAAAATCTTTGTGTATGGAATTGGTAAAATATTTAAGGTAAATTTTCTTAATCTATGTAAAATGGTTAAGAAACCAGATTAAGATGTAAGGTTAAAACCTCATATGCCAGTAATAAAAACAAAGAATAATTTAATCGAAAATTGGTTAAGCATTGCTCGGAATAAAAAGACTAATTCTGAACAGTTTCGTGCTGCTATGGAAAACATTGGGCTTTTATTGTTTGCAGAAGTGATAAATGATGCTAAGAGCTTAAGTTCAAGAACTTATATAAAAACGCCATTAAAGAAAACCCAGGTTAGATATCTTGATCAAAAAAATATTTATATTATCCCAATCTTACGTGCCGGTCTTTCAATGCTGTCGGGCATAAGAAAACTTGTGCCTGATGCAAAAGTTGCACATGTAGGATTATATAGGAATGAAAGCACTTTGGAGCCTCACTGGTATCTGGATAAACTGCCTAAGAAAATTACAAAACGCTCTACCTTTTTTGTTCTTGAACCAATGATAGCTACAGCAGGTACTATTACACAGGTAATACAAAGAATTGTTATTTTAGGTTCATCCAAAATTTTTGTAATCAGCACTTTAATGTCAGAGGTGGCAAAGAAAAAACTTGAGCAAAGATTTCCTATGATACATTTTCATGTTGCTGATATTGATCCTATATTAAATTCAAAAGGTTATATTGTTCCGGGATTAGGAGATGCTGGTGATAGAGCATTTAATATGTGATGTTGTAAAGGAAAAAATGCAAATATCAAAGATAGAAAATATTCATGCAAGAGAAATCTTAGATTCTCGTGGAAATCCTACTGTTGAAGTAGAAGTAGAGCTATCAAATTGTAATATTGGCAGAGCTGCTGTCCCTTCGGGGGCTAGTACAGGGGCTTTTGAAGCCGTTGAATTGCGAGATGGAGATAAAAAAAGATATTTAGGAAAAGGTGTATTAAGAGCAGTTCAAAATGTAAATGAAATTGTTGCAAAGAAACTTTCAGGGAAAGAAGTTGAATTAACTTTAAAGGGACAAAAAGAAATTGATAATTTGCTGATTGAATTTGATGGAACTAAAAACAAAAGTAAACTTGGTGCAAATGCAATTTTAGGTGTGAGCTTGGCGCTTGCTCGTGCAATTTCAAATGCAAATCATCAACCGCTTTATAAGTTTTTAGCTCAATCCTCAATCCTCAATCCTCAATCCTTTATTCTTCCTGTTCCTATGATGAATATATTAAATGGTGGCAAACATGCTTTGGATTCTGTAGATCTCCAGGAATTTATGATTATGCCCATTGGTGCTCCTTCTTTTAGTGAGGCACTTCGCTGGTGTGCAGAGATTTACCATACATTAAAATCAACCCTTCATTTAAAAGGGATGAACACTTCTATAGGTGATGAAGGTGGTTTTGCTCCATCATTAAAAGCAAATAAGGAAGCAATTGAATTAATTCTCCAGGCAATTGATAAAGCTGGTTATAAAACAGGGAGAGATTTTTATATAACAATTGATGCTGCATCTACTGAGCTATATAAGGAAGGGAAATATGTTCTTCCAAAAGAAGGAAAGATCTTAACTTCTGAGCAGATGGTTGATTTTTATTCTAAGTGGGTTAGTGAATACCCAATATTCTCAATCGAAGATCCTCTAAGTGAAGAAGACTGGCAAGGCTGGAGAAATATAACAAAAGTATTAGGAAATAAAGTTCAGATAGTAGGAGATGATTTGTTTGTAACAAATGTTGAAAGGCTGACCAGAGGTGTAGATGAAAAGTGTGCAAATTCTATTTTGATAAAATTAAATCAAATAGGTACGCTTACAGAAACCCTTGAAACCATGGCTTTTGCAAAATCAAAAAATTATAGCTGTGTTGTAAGTCATAGAAGTGGTGAAACTGAAGATACGTTTATTAGTGATTTGTCTGTTTCTACATCATGTGGACAGATTAAAACAGGTGCTCCAGCGAGAACTGATCGTGTTGCAAAATATAACCAATTATTGCGTATAGAAGAACAGTTAGGAAAAAATGCTGTTTATGGTGGGACATATTTGGCTAATCCAGTTACCCTTGGAAAATTAAAAGTAAGTTAGGGCTATCTTGGGTAAACTTAAATACAATTTATCTTTTTAGTCTAAGAAATCTTCTACTTTAGTATGAATAGACCTTGAAAAAAGCCTTTGTAGGGATAGCCAGTTTAATTCATTTGTATAATTAAATCAAAGGTGCCAATTAGGTACATTATGAATAAATTTACCCACAAAGGTCTTATTAAAAACAGCCTTTTAAGTAATCAGATACTTGGAGCAGCTCTTATATTTTCTTATTTTGCAGTGTATGGAATTTCTGCTCAGGCTGCATTATTCGGGATAGAGCTTCTTTATTTTCTAAGTTCAGTTATATTTGCAGGATTTATTTTTTATGTAAGGGATCCAGTAGTACAGAAAATGAAAGTGAAAAAGGGGATTTTATTTAGCCAAATTGTTGGTACAGGCTTGATTTTTGCTTATCTTTTAATTTACGGAATTTCAAGTGTTGCGTTGCTGCAGGGATTTCAGCTTATATTTTTTATGAGTTCATATATCTTTTTTATGTCTATAGTTTATATTCGTGATCCTGAACGTATTAAAAAACAAGAAGAGATATCAGCTTCAATTACCAGTAATACTTTTGTGGAAAGAAACCCATGTTTTATAAATAAGAATGATTTAAGCTGGCTAATAAGGGAAGTAAATAGTTCACTGTCAGGTATTCTTGGATTTTCTGAACTCTTAATGAAGAGAGAACATAGTGAATCTGAAAAGGAATACATGCTGAGAAATATTTACGAACAGGCTCTTTGTATAAATAACAGCATTTCTAAAGTTTCATCGTTAGTCTCTGATTCTATTACTAAACCTAAACAGACACATGAAGTCGCTGACTTATTAGCTGACAAGAATTTTGTATAAAGCAGGACTTACGCAAATTTTAAGCACAGGGTACCCGCCGCTCACCGGCCCACCTTCGGTTTACGTTCGCTGGCGGGTACCCTGATGCTTTTCAAAATTTTATGTAAGTCCTATAAAACTTAAAACCTTTCTCCTGTATAATATTTCACATGCCGGTCTGGCGAAATGGCAAACGCAGTTGACTCAAAATCAGCCGGGAGCAATCCCTTGTCGGTTCAAGTCCGACGATCGGCATAGGATTTCTAAAAAAAACTGAGCGAGAACTTTTCGTAAGCAAAAGTTCGAGCGACGTTAAGTAATGAATCTAATAGCCGAGGAGTCTGCGTAGCAGCGACGAGGCGTTAGAAAAAACCAAACGCAGTTGACTCAAAATCAGCCGGGAGCAATCCCTTGTCGGTTCAAGTCCGACCAGCGGCAAGTCCAACCAGCGGACCCATAAGTAAAGTCAATTTAATATTTGGCACCCATTCTTTCCCGGGTACTTGCCCATGTACAATAGTACTGGGCAAGTGCATTTGATGCCTCACGACTTGATTTATAACCAAATGTATCTGAAGGAATATTGAGTGTTACTTCTATGTTTCTCTCGTCATTGCGTCTTACCTCAAAAAAGCTAGTAGTGCCACTTGGCTTTGGTCCATAGTAAATTTCATATAGATTTGTTATTAAGCCCAATAGCTTAAGTTTTGCTACCTCTTTATCTTGATTGGTTGGCTCCTGAATAGGTCCTTGGTTTTTAACTAAAGGCCTTGCACTTCTTTTAATTGCTGCTGAAACTACATCATATACACTAATTGCTACCATATTTTTTCTCCTTCAAACTTATTTAATACTTTACAATTCTGTTTGCTTTATTTTACAGAGGTAAGAAATATAATTCAATATCTAATATCCAAAAGATTTAGTGATACTATATTAAATTAATGAAATTAGAAGATACTAAAATTAAAGGATCCGTACGTCTTCCGCCATGGCTTCAAAAAGTACAAAACAATATGCAGTTTAAACTAGCAATTGGATTTTAAAAAGTGACAAGACTTTCTGGTTTTAAATATAAAGAAATTATACTTTAAGGTAAAGTCAGCAAAAGTTATTTCAGTAAAGTCTGCTTAAGCCACTTCCTTAATAATCAGGTATAAAAAGATTTCCTTTAAAGTTCATAATTCTAGTTCTAACATCCTCATATGACGCTTGCAAGAATTTTCTAAGCGAAGATTTTCTGCAAACGAAAATCTGAGCGTTGTGGCATTTGAGTGATAAAAGCGAAGTGCGTAAGCACGGAGCTTTACAAATGAATCCGACCAGCGGCAAATTCTACATGTAATGGCGAATAGTAGAGGTAAGTTTTAAAAATTACCTCTACACTTGACAATATATTAGGTAAGACTATATAGTGTTAGATAATAACAAAAAGAAATATAATATACTCATATACAAGTTGACTTTAGGGGCAAGGGAAAATATAATTTTAATCTTGCTTTCTTGTTTTTCTAAAAAATAAATTGTTTTATTTGATAAAAAAGATATTGAGGTAATAAATGACAGTTAAAATGCCTGAGCGGGTGCAACCCTATGCAAAGGCTGGCCAAAGAACTGCTGTTCTTCCTGATCTTGCAGAAATTCAAAAAGCTTCCTTTGAATGGTTCTTAAGAGAAGGACTTTCAGAGGAATTAAAATCATTCTCACCGATTCGGGATTATACTGGCCGATTAGAGCTTTATTTTTTACATGACAATTATTCTTTTGAAGATCACACAGAACCTAAAAAAGCAAAAACTCCACAGGAAGCTCGTGATAATGATCAGAGCTACACAAAGAAACTTTATATTCAGATGCGCCTTGTCAATCGTGACACCGGTGAAATAAAAGAAAATAAAATGTTTGTGGGTGAGATTCCCATGATGACTGATCGCGGTACATTTATTATTAACGGTGCAGAGAGAGTTGTAGTTTCGCAAATTGTCAGGTCTCCTGGGATTTATTACAAACGTGATGTTGATCCAAATGGAAAAAGAACCTTTAATGCCACGCTGATTCCAAACAGAGGTGCTTGGCTAAAACTTGAATCTGATAACAATGACATTATTCATGTAAAAATTGATAAGAATAGAAAACTGTATGCTACTACCTTATTAAAAGCTCTTGGCTATACAGTGAATGAGATGGAAACACTTTTCCATCACTTTGACTTCTTACAAAAAACTTTAGAAAAAGATCCTGCTGACAATAGAGATCAAGCTTTAATTGAGGTTTATAAAAAACTAAGACCTGGTGATCCAACCAGTGTTGAAGGTGGAAGACAAATATTAGAATCAAGATTTTTTGATGATAAAAGATATAATCTTGGCAAGGTAGGCCGCTATAAGATAAATAAAAAACTTGTTTTGTCCGTTCCTGAGGATATAAGAGTTCTAACTCGTGATGATATTGTTGCTTCAATAGATTATTTAATAAACCTTCATTATGATGAAGGTCAAATTGATGATATTGATCATTTGGGAAACAGAAGAATTAGATCAGTTGGTGAGCTTTTGCAAAACCAGTTCAGAGTAGGTCTTTCAAGATTAGAAAGAATTATTAAAGAAAGAATGACTTTGCAGGATGCTGACACACTTACACCTGCAAATCTTTTGAATCCAAAACCATTAATTGCTGCAATAAGAGAGTTTTTTGGTTCATCTCAGTTAAGTCAGTTTATGGATCAAACAAATGCTCTTGCTGAGCTAACACATAAAAGAAGATTATCAGCTTTAGGTCCTGGTGGTTTATCCAGAGAGCGTGCAGGTTTTGCAGTGCGAGATATTCATCCAAGTCATTATGGAAGAATTTGTCCGGTAGAAACTCCAGAAGGTCCAAATGCAGGCTTGATTGGTTCTCTTGCTACTCATGCCCGTGTTAACCAGTATGGTTTTATAGAAACCCCTTATAGAAAAGTAATAAGTGGTGTTGTTGCTAATGAGGTTCAGTATTTATCTGCAGATGAAGAAGATAATTTTAGAGTAGCTCCGGGTGATGTACCTTTAAATGAAGACGGATCTTTTAAGGCAGAATTTATACCAGTCAGATATAAGAGTGAATTTATAGTTGTTCCACCTGAAGAAGTAGACTTTGTAGGTGTAAGTCCTATTCAGATAGTTTCAGTAGGAACTGCATTAATTCCATTTCTTGAGCATGATGATGCTAACAGAGCATTAATGGGTTCAAACATGCAGCGTCAGTCTGTACCTCTTATTACTACTGAGAGACCTTATGTTGGTACCGGTATTGAAAAGCAGACAGCAAGAGACTCTGGGATGGTTATTGTTGCAAATGATTTTGGTGATATTACCTATGTTAGCTCTCACAAAATTAGAATTAAATATAAATCATTTGATCATGAAGTTGAATATTCTCTGACCAAGTTTAATAGAAGTAATCAGGATACTTGTCTAAACCAAAAACCAATTGTAAGTGTTGGTGATGCTGTTGTCCCTGGTCAGATACTTGCTGATGGACCAGCTACTGACTGCGGAGAGCTTGCACTTGGAAAAAATATCCTTGTTGCATTTATGCCATGGGAAGGTTATAACTTTGAAGATGCTATTTTAATCAGTGAAAGACTGGTAACGGATGATGTTTTCACATCTATTCATATAGAGAAATTAGAAATTGATGCTCGCTCTACAAAACTTGGACCTGAAGAAATAACAAGAGAAGTTCCAAATGTTTCGGAAGAAGCTTTAAGGCATTTGGATGAGAGCGGAATTGTCAGAGTTGGTGCAAGAGTATTTGCTGATGATGTTCTGGTTGGGAAAATCACTCCAAAGGGAGAATCTGATCATCCTCCTGAAGAAAGACTTTTAAGAGCAATCTTTGGTGAAAAAGCAAGAGATGTTAGGGATAATTCCTTAAGAGTTCCACATGGAGAAGGTGGAAGAGTTGTTAATGTAAAAGTTTTTGATCGTGAAAAAGGAGATGAATTACCTCCTGTAGCAAATAAAGTTGTCCGTGTTTTCATTGCTCAAAAAAGAAAAGTTTCTGTAGGTGATAAGGTAGCAGGACGACATGGTAATAAAGGTATAATTGCAAAAATTTTACCTATTGAAGATATGCCATTTTTACCTGATGGTACTCCTGTAGATGTTGTTTTAAATCCGCTTGGTGTGCCAAGTCGTATGAATATTGGGCAGACCTATGAAACAATGCTTGGTTTGGCTTCCATGTTAACTGAGATACACTATGAAGTTCCACCTTTTGATGAAATGTATGGTACTGAAGCAAGTAAAACACTTGTTCTTAATGAAATTAATAAGGCAAAAAAAGAAAAGAAAGTTGACTGGATTAACGATAATGGCAAAGTGAGTTTAACTGATGGTAGAACAGGTGAACTCTTTGATAACCCTTGTTCGGTTGGAAAAATTTATATGATGAAACTTGTCCATCTTGTAGATGACAAGATTCATGCAAGAAGTACCGGTCCATATAGTTTAGTAACACAGCAGCCTCTTGGTGGTAAAGCTCAATTTGGTGGTCAAAGGCTTGGTGAAATGGAGTGTTGGGCACTTGAAGCTTATGGTGCTGCATATACACTACAGGAAATGTTGACAGTAAAATCTGATGATGTCTCTGGCAGAAGCCGTGCTTATGAAGCAATTGTAAAAGGTGAAAATATACCAAGACCTGGTGTTCCAGAGTCATTTAAAGTTCTAGTTAGAGAACTACAGTCTCTTGGTTTGGATGTAACAGTACTTAGAAGAGCACGTGAAGGTAATGATGAAGAAATCGATCTGACAAGTGATGAAACAGATCAAAGAAGAGTTCAGCCTAATATTTCATTATCTAGTCGTGATATAGGTCTTAAAGAAGGATTGAAAGGTCTACGTCCGAAAGTTGAAAGTTTAGCTGCAGTAAGTGCGCAAACTAAAGATTCAGGTTCGGAAAAAGAGTCAGGTGATGAGGAGTCAAAAGAAAAAGAAGTACCTTTTGAAGAAGTATCTCTTGATGAACTTGTGAAGGAAGAGGAAAAAGGCTAAGAAAAAGTGGTAATTCAAGAAAATACAACGAAATCAAATGGGAGCTTAAGTGGACTTTCAATATTTGATCGTTTTAATCACCTTCAAATTAAAGTTGCATCGCCTTCAAGGATAATGGGTTGGTCATTTGGTGAGGTTACTAAACCTGAAACTATTAACTATAGAACTTTAAAGCCTGAGAAAGATGGCTTGTTCTGTGAAAGAATTTTTGGACCTACAAAAGACTGGGAATGTTATTGTGGAAAATATAAGAGAGTTAGACATAAAGGAATTATATGTGAACGTTGTGGTGTTGAAGTAACAGAATCAAAAGTTAGAAGACATAGAATGGGTCATATTAAACTGGCTGCCCCGGTATGTCATATCTGGTTTTTAAAAGGTATACCAAGTTATATGAGCTTGTTAAGTGATATTCCGCTAAGAGATCTTGAACAAGTGATTTATTTTAATCAATACATAGTGTTAAACCCTGGTAATGTTGAAACGATTGTAAAACATCAACTGTTAACTGAAGAAGAATATGAACTTTTAAGCAGTGATGAAAATGCACAATTTGAAGTTGCAATTGGAGCAGAGGCTTTAAAACTTATTTTAGAAGAGATTGCTAAACCTGTTTATGAATTTTCTGATGCTAAAACAAGAGATGAAAGAGGAGAATTAAAATCTTTACTGGGCTTAGAAGAGCTTGCTCAAAAATTAAGACAAGAGTTAGCTGCTGGTACTGGAAGCCAGCAAAGAAGAGCAAAAATTATTAAGAGACTTAGACTTGTAGAAAGTTTAATTCTTTCAAAAACCGATCCAACTTCAATGATATTAGAAGTTTTACCTATTACACCACCTGATTTACGCCCAATGGTACAGCTGGATGGTGGAAGATTTGCAACCAGTGATTTAAACGATTTATATAGAAGGGTAATTAACAGAAATAACAGACTTGCAAGATTGCTTGATATGGGTGCTCCTGAAATTATTGTACGTAATGAAAAAAGAATGCTTCAGGAAGCTGTTGATGCTTTGATTGATAATGGTAGAAGAGGTAGAGTAGTTACCGGATCAAACGGAAGGCCACTAAAGTCTCTTTCAAATATTATTGAAGGTAAACAAGGCAGATTCCGTCAAAACCTTCTTGGGAAACGTGTTGACTATTCAGGCAGATCTGTAATTGTCGTTGGACCGCAGTTAAAAATTCACCAATGCGGCTTACCAAGAGAAATGGCTATTGAATTATTTAAACCATTTGTAATTAATAAATTAATAGAGCGTCAGATATGTCAAAATATTAAATCAGCTAAAAAGCAGATTGAAAAAGGTACTTCAATTGTCTGGGAAATTCTTGAGCAAGTGGTTCAAGGACATCCGGTTTTGCTGAATCGTGCTCCTACATTGCATAGATTAGGTATACAGTCATTTGAACCGGTTTTAGTGGATGGAAGAGCAATACAGTTACATCCACTTGTTTGTGCAGCATTTAATGCAGACTTTGATGGAGACCAAATGGCTGTTCATATTCCATTGTCAGTTGAAGCACAGGCTGAAGCAAGAATGCTTATGATGGCATTTAACAATATTCTTTTACCAGCAAGTGGAAAACCGACAATTACTCCAACGCAGGATATGGTATTAGGGATTTATTATTTAACAGTTGAGAAACCACGCTCAGATGATCCAAGTGTTTGTAAGGGTGCAGGAATGAATTTCTTTAGTTTCCAAGATGCTATTGCAGCATATGAAGTTAGTGTTCTGGATTTGCATGCAAAAATTAATGTAAGAGATGAAAACAGTAAAAGAATTTCTACTACAGTAGGACGAATTATTTTTAATCAGACAATTAGAGAGACATTTGACATTAAATAATTTTTAAAATGGAGATAAGTAAAAATGGTTCAGAAAATTAAAAGCAAAGAAGCATATGAATTTCAGAATTCTACTATTGATAAAAAGAAGTTATCAAGACTTATTCTTGAAATTTATGAAAAATATGGTTCGGCTATATCCAGTGATGTTGCAGATGCCCTGAAAACTTTAGGATTTCATTATGCAACTAAAGCAGGTGTAACTATAAGTATTGAGGATTTAACTGTACCTGAAGATAAAAAAGATTTAATCAGTGCTGCAGAAAAGCAAATTGAAGATGCTCAGAGAAAATTTGAAAGAGGAGATATTACTGAAGTTGAACGATATAACAAAGTTATTGATACCTGGTCAGAAACTACTGAAAAATTGACTGAAAAAGTTGTAGAGAGATTTGACAGACTTAATCCTGTGTACATGATGGCATTCTCAGGAGCACGAGGTAATATTAGTCAGGTGCGTCAGCTTGTTGGTATGAGAGGATTGATGGCTGATTCTCAAGGACAAATTATTGACTTGCCGATTAAAACAAATTTTAAAGAAGGCTTAAATGTTACTGAGTATATTATTTCAAGTTATGGTGCAAGAAAAGGTTTGGTTGATACTGCATTAAAGACAGCAGACTCAGGTTATTTAACTAGAAGACTTGTAGATGTTGCTCAGGATGTAACTGTTCGTGGTAATGATTGTGGGAGTAAAAGGGGTGTTGTTGTACATGCTTTGTTTGAAGGTGAAAAGTTAACTCTTGGAATTATTGAAAGAGTAATTGGACGCTTTGCTTGTGAAGATATTGTAAATCCAAAAACCAAAGAAGTTGTTGTAAAAAGAAATGAACTGATTGACAGAAAAAAATCTAAATTAATTGAAGAGCATGGAATCGTTTCAGCTAAGGTCAGGTCCCCGCTTGTATGTGATTTGCCATATGGTATTTGCCAGACTTGTTATGGCTGGAGTTTAACTACAAATACTCTTGTAGATATTGGTGAAGCAATTGGTATTATTGCAGCTCAATCAATTGGTGAACCTGGTACACAGCTTACAATGAGAACATTTCATACTGGTGGTGTTGTTGCAGGTGCGGCAAAGAGAGCACAGGTTAAGTCTCCATCAAATGATGTCTTGAAATTTGATATTCCTGTAAAAGAAGTTAGAACAAGATATGGAGATACTGTTTTACAAAGTACAAGAGAAGGAAAAATTAAAATTGGAAAAGATGAATTCTTTTTACCTGTAGGTTCACAAATTAGATTTAAGAGCGGAGCTAAGGTAGAAAAAGATGTGGTTGTTGCAGAATATACTGCGGTTCAACAAAAAGGTCTGGTTGAGAAAGCAACAAAAGATATAATTTCAGATCATTCAGGACAAATTTTGTTTGAAGGTTTTTCTGTTGATGAAAAAAGAGATCGTCAAGGAAATATTTCTAAAACTGCAAATAAAAATGGAATTATTTGGGTTATGGAAGGTGATGTCTATAATCTTCCAGTTGGTAGCAAGCTTATTCCTCAGGATGGGCAACATGTCAAGGTAAGTGATATCCTTGCAGAAACATTAATCATTTCAGAGCGTGGTGGAGAAGTACGTTTTAAAGATGATCTTGTAATTGAAGAAGTAAAGGTTGGTAAAGAAAAAATTAGAAGATTAACTCAGGGACGGGAAGTTAGTATTGTTATTGCAAGGGTTGGTGCTGAAAACACAAAGCTTGAAAGTACAAAACAGGGCAATTCCTGGAAAGTAAAGGCTACAAAGACTAATCCAGAAGAGACTTACACTATTAAGGTTGTTCCTGGTGAAACTATTGAAAATAAGAGTGTTATTTCAGAACTTGTAGATGATGGGGTTTTAGCTGTAACAACTGCAGGTGAAATTAGGTATGATGGCTTGGAAGTAGATGAGTCTAGGATTATTACCCAGCCTGGGAAAATAATTTTTATTCCTGAAGAAGTTCATTACTTAAGTAAGGATATAAGTTTAAAACTTGTTGAAAACGAAGATAAGGTAAAAGCTGGGCAAGAAATTGTAAAAGATGTTTTTACTCACTTGGATGGAATTGTTGAAATTAAAATTGATAATGATATTATCCATGAAGTCATTGTAAGACCTGGTGAATTGTTTGATATTCCCGAGTCAACACAATTAACATGTGAAGATGGAGAAATTGTTAAAGAAGACACGGAAGTCTATCCTGGTATTAAAACTAAAGATACAAGGGTAGTGTCTGTTATTGAAAATGAAGAAAAAGGCACTGTAAAGATTCTTTTAAGCCCGGTTCAGATATTTGCAATTGAGCCTAAGAAAGTGTTTTTCCAAGGGTATTCTACTGATTCAAATATTGCACTTCTGGCTGTTACGCAAATGCTCTATCGTGATGGTGAAAGAGTAAGGAATTTTAATGGTGGACCACTTTCAAAAACTAGTTTGGTTCTTACAATGGGTGGTGATTTATCTGTTTTAAAAGGAAAAGTTGAAGTTGGAAAGACCGGTGATGCAAAGCAGGAATTACAAATTATAGTTCAGGAAAATATTGTTTTAAGAAGAGAGCAAGATACAAATGTTACTCAGCTTTTGGTACATGACCATGATCATATTGCTCCTGGAGTTGCATTAGCAAAAACTCAGGTTTTAGCCAGATCAAATGGAGAAGTAAGCTTAAGTACACAACAGGAAAAAAGACTACTCTTAATTACAACCAATGACTTAATTAAGCAGGAAACCACAATAAAGCCTGCTGTAAAAGTTGGTGATTTTATTAAGAATGGAGATAAAATAGCAAGTGAAACAGAATCTGCCTGTTCCGGTCAGGTTGTATTAGCAGAAAATAAGTCGATCATAATTAGAAAAGGGAGACCATACCTTGTTAATACTGGTGCACAATTACAATGCGATCAGGGACATTTAGTGCAAAGAGGGGATCAGTTAGCGGCATTAATTTATGAGAGAGTAAAAACTGCAGATATAGTCCAGGGTTTACCACGTGTGGAAGAATTGTTGGAAGGAAGAAAACCGAAAGATGCAGCAATTTTATCTGAATTGAATGCAAAGATAAAAATTATCGAAGAAGATGACACACGAAGACTGATTTTGGTTTCTGGAGATTTAGAACAAGAAGTATCAATGACCTCTGGATTAAATGTTATTGTAGAAAATGGACAGACAGTAAAAATCGGAGAACCTTTAACAGAGGGACCTGCAAATCCTCATGATATTTTAAATCTTCTTGGTGTTGAAGCTGTCCAGCAATATCTTTTAGATGAAGTTCAAAAGGTATACAGAAGTCAGGGTGTTGAAATTGCTGACAAACACGTTGAAACAATTATTAGGCAGATGACACGTAAAGTAAGAATTGAAGATGCTGGTGATACCATACTTCTTCCTGGTGAACTTGTTGAATTAAGTGACATCAAAGAAGAAACAGAGAAAGCCAGAAAGCTGATTTCTAAGGATGCAAGACCACCTGCATATAAGCCAATATTGTTAGGTATTACAAAAGCTAGCTTAAATACTGAAAGCTTTATTTCTGCTGCAAGCTTCCAGGAAACTACCAGAATCCTTTCTGAAGCTGCTATTCAAGGGAAGAAAGATTGGCTTAGAGGATTGAAAGAAAACGTTATTATTGGACGTCTAATCCCTGCTGGTACTGGTTATTTATCTTCCAGGGCCTTAGAATCAAATATTCCTGATTATGGACAATTAACTTCTGAAGGATTTGCTGTTGAGCCAAGTTTGAATTAATTTGAACTTGTTGGCGGGTTTTCTTTACTTGAGTCTGTTTTTTTATCAAGTTCTTCCAATCCTTTTCTCCTTCTTGCGGCAAAATAAATATCCTGAGCACTGTCTTTTAATCTTCTTCCAATTTCTATTAGATGCTGTAAATTTCCACTTGATTCATTAAGTTTGTTTTCACCAATTGTAAAACCAAAGTCAAACATATCTGCAATTGTAGATGTTAATAATAAGTCAGATAAAGTAACTGATGGGAACAGTTTGTTTCTATCCTTATCATCACAAATTAATTTTTCTGGTATATAAAATCTAAAGATATTATTAGCCCATACTAACGGTCTGTCTATTACGCTAAGCAGACGAATCATGGTTCTTGGAAGCCCTTGAAAATCAAGTCTACGAGCTATCGGTCTTGCAATATCTCCAAATACGTTTAACCAGTTTATTATTGGTGTAAAAGAAGAAATAGTTTTATCAAGATTTAGAGAAGCATTTATTAAACATTCTTTTCTTTTTTCGCTATCTGATTTATTGGTTCTTTTGAATTCGCCCCACCATTTTGCTGCTTCTGTTTTGTGCTCTTGAAACTTATTTTTAGCATAGTCCCATGTAATCTTATTTCCTTGATTTTTGTCTTTATTTCTAGTGAGCCAGCTAAAAGCTGTTTTATAAAGTTTATGAGAAAAATTAGGTCCAAAAGCAATATTTGTTCCCATATTTCTCCACCACATGCTATCAAAAAGTTGGATGAAAGCCCAGTCTAAATCGTTTGCAATGTCCGGACTTATTAGACCTAGTGCAGAAACTAAAAATCTTCCTTTTGTTTGGAATTGATTGTTAACTAAGCCTAATGATGGTATCCAGGAATCTTTATCTGCCTCGCTTTTTGTAAATTCTTCTGCACCGACATTGTCATCCCGGTTTTCGTTTCTATCTTTATGTCCGTAGATCTGGTTTCTGAACCTATCTCCAAGTGCACCTGTCATTTTCTCAGCAGTAAAAATTGCTTTTCCAATCCAGGTATTACTAAAGTCGGATTGGAAAAGAAAATAAGAAGGTATTTTTAATATTCCTTCTAAAAGATGCCAACGTATACTACGTTCTGCATCTTTGTTGGTATCATCTGCCCAATTTTTCTTATCAGTTTCTGTTCTGCCTGGAGCATCGTTTAAATAACCTGCAAATATTTCACTCTTTCCAGATGATTCTGGTTTTGAATAGTCATCTGGAGGTGATATTTCACCTTTTCCATATAGATGGTTTTTGTTAGTGTTAATTTGTAGCATTATTGTTTTCTGTAATATGTTTTTCAAATGAACATACAAACAAAATAACAAAAGACTTTTTAAAGGTTAAAAAGCCTCTGCTGTTTTATATGTACAGCCTGATTCTATTAATATTGAAATACCTTTGTCTATAATTTCTTAACCATTAAGGTGAGTATTTAGAATTTTTTAAGGTTTGAGGTTTTATTTTTAAAACCAATTCAAAGGGAAAGCATCCTCTGGTTTCCCTTTGGAACCTTTGGTTTATATAGGACAGGACTTACGCAATTTTAACTTCGAAAAAGTGCCCCCGCCTGCTACTCCCTTTGGTCAACGCAGGCTTAGGGCACATTTTTCTCAGAATGCGTAAGTCCTATGGATTTTAACCAACCTTAAATAAATTTATTTAATCATTTCATGTAACCTATGGTATCAAAAAGATAAAGTTGTACAAGATTTTACTAAAAAGATTTTGCTACATTGGCTGTATGCCGTTTGTGCCAACGGAAAAATAAATAGAGAGTTTATATTCTCTTCTTAAACAAATGAGGAGAGAGAAGATTGAAATCAGATTAATAAGGTTTGCCAAGTGGACAGAAGATATTCAAGGAGATGAGATTGAAGTATTCTGTCTGGAGGATATTGACAGGTATAGAATTTATTATGATGGTACGATCAAACCATGGTAATGAATATAAGGAGTAGTTGAAATGAATAAGGAAAAATTAAAAAAAATAA
>Ga0209515_10005715_pt1 | contig 15971 bp, 14 predicted proteins | sample Subgroupgradi54m_FD_187454 | JGI IMG/M metagenome (GOLD analysis project Ga0209515, IMG submission 187454) | Subsurface groundwater microbial communities from S. Glens Falls, New York, USA - GMW60B uncontaminated upgradient, 5.4 m (SPAdes)... ...
GCGGTTTATACTCGGCGTTGATTTTGACAATACCCTGGTCAATTATGACGGTATTTTTTTGAAAACAGCCCGCCAATGGGGGTTGATTGCTGATGAGAAGGCCAGTAAAAAGAATATTCGCAATGCCATCCGTCAGCTGCCTGACGGAGAAAAGAAATGGCAGCAAGTGCAAGCCCACGTGTATGGCCGGGCCATGGATGAAGCCCTGCTGATCGATGGTGTTGGTGAGTTTCTTTCTGCGTGCCGAAGCGCCGGTGTCCCGGTGTATATCGTCAGTCATAAAACACAATTTGCCGGACACGGCACGGATAAAATCGATTTACGGCAGGCGGCTTTGAATTGGATGACACGCAAAGGATTTTTTGACCCGGCGGGATTGGGTTTTTCGAAACCCCAAGTTTTTTTTGAGTCAACACGCCAGGATAAAATTGGCCGGATCAAAGAGTTAAATTGCACGCATTTTATTGATGATTTGGAAGAAATATTTTTGGAAAAGTCGTTTCCTGTACATACCGCCAAGATCCTTTATTCTTCAGGGCGGGTTGCCTGTCCCGGGGATGTGATGGTAATGCATGATTGGAAAGAGATCCATGACCATTTCTTTAATGGAAAATAACCAGACCATCGCGCAAGTCGAGGGTCTGGCCGCGAAAATGCTCAAACGCGGGGGATTACGCGCGAAGCGTTTGGAGCGGGGCGGTAACGCCCAAGTTTTTGTGCTGGAAGCCGGCGGAGAAACCCCAAGGCATGTCGTAAAATTTTATTTTCGTCATCCGGACGACCCGCGGGACCGCCTGGAAACCGAGTTTGCCGGCTTTTCGTTTTTATGGGGGCAGGGCATCGCCAGTATTCCGCGTCCCGTTGCGGTCAACCGGGAAGAATCCTGCGCGATCTATGAATTTATTGAAGGCGATAAGATTTTACCGGCAGATATCACGACGGAAGATATCAAATACGCCGTGAATTTTCTGGCCGATCTAAAGAGACTGAACAATACCGCGCGTTCTTCTCATATCGCGCCTGCCTCCGACGCGTGTTTTTCGATCTCAGCCATTGTTGCCGGCATTGAAAGGCGATTGGACCGGCTTACAAAGATCACGGCCAAGGGGCAAGAGTATGAGGAGTTGGGGTCTTTTTTACGGGAAGATTTCAAACCATTTTTGGGCATCTTAACACAGTGGGCCAAAGAACAATGTTCCCAGAAACGCATTTTTTTTGATTCCGAAGTTCCTTGGGAAGAGAGGACTTTAAGTCCGTCGGATTTCGGGTTTCACAATGCCATTCGCGCGCGGGATGGCCGCATTGTTTTTTTGGATTTTGAATATTTCGGCTGGGATGATCCCTCGAAGATGGTTGTTGATTTTTTGTTACATCCGGCGATGACCTTGAGTGAATCGATGAAAAAATGTTTTGCGCGGGGAATGCTTGATGTTTTTAAGGAAAATAAAGGGTTGATCGACCGGCTCAGGGTGGTTTATCCGTTGCATGGCTTAAAATGGTGCGTCCTATTGCTCAATGAATTTATTCCAAACGATTTTTCCCGCCGGTCTTTTGCCGCGGGAAATCCATTGGACCCAAGTCAGGTGCGCAGACAACAATTGTTAAAGGCCAAAAATTTCTACGGTAAAATCCGAGAAATTTATGAGGACTTTCCTTATGCTATTGGATAAGCGGTCCATAGAGATACGAAGGACCATTATTAAAACGCTCGAAGCAGGCGGGCGCGGGCATATAGGGCCTTCCCTTTCTCTGGTGGAAATATTGAGGGTTCTTTATGATCACGTGCTTCGTTTTGATCCCAAGAGGCCCAAAATGTTTGAAAGAGACCGCTTTATTCTCAGCAAGGGACATGGTTGTCTGGCCCTTTATGCCATGCTTGTCGATAAAGGTTATTTCCCCGAAGAAGAATTATGGAAATTTTGCAAAACGGATGGGATTTTGGGCGGGCATCCGGAAAAGAAGGTCCTGGGAGTTGAGGCGATCACAGGCAGTTTGGGCCACGGCCTCTCAATTGGCGTTGGCTTTGCGCTTAACGCAAGGTATGAAAAAGCGGATTACAGAACATTTGTGGTCGTGGGGGATGGTGAGTGCAATGAGGGGTCCATTTGGGAAGCGGCCATGTGTGCCGGTAAACACAAATTGAGCAATTTAGTTGTTATTGTTGATTACAATAAACATCAATCGTATGGGACGACTTTTGAAGTTCAAGATATGGAGCCGTTTGCCGATAAGTGGAGGGCCTTTGGCTTTGGCGTGGCTGAAGTCGACGGGCATGACGTCAAACAATTGGTTTCCGTCTTTTCTTCCATCCCCGTAGACAAATTTAAACCAACGGCGATCATTTGCCATACGGTCAAAGGAAAAGGGGTTAAATGCGCGGAAAATAATATGAAGTGGCATCATAAAAGTAAAATTGACAAGGGAGAGGTAGAATCAATACTTGCTGAATTGGACCAAGCCAATGCGTGAAACGGCCTTAAATATGGTTTACGAAGCCGCCAAGAAGGACAAGCGGGTGTTCTTTATTGGGTCTGATCTTGGCATTGGGACTTTGCAGAAATTTAAAGAGGAGATGCCTGATCGATTTTTTATGGAAGGTGTTAGTGAAGCCAATATTATCGGAATGGCCGCTGGTTTGGCCATGGAAGGAAAGATACCCTATGTGAATACCATTGCAACATTTTTAACCAGACGCTGTTTTGAACAAGTGGTGATCGATCTTTGTATGCATAAAGCCAATGTTCGTCTACTGGGAAGCGGGGGCGGGCTGGTCTATGCTCCTTTGGGCCCCACCCATCAGGCGATCGATGATATCGCTATTTTTCGTGCCATTCCGAATATGACTATTATTGCTCCTGCCGATGCCGATGAAATGAAAAGATTGATTCCTTTGACCGTCGATTATCAAGGCCCGGTCTATATCCGTTTGGCCAAAGGATATGACCCTGTGGTGACCACGCAAGAGATTCCTTTTGAGATCGGGAGATCTTTCCCGATGAGGCAAGGCAATGACGCGTTGGTCATTTCGACAGGCATAACGCTCAATAACGCTCTGCAGGCGGCAGATCATCTTCAGAAAGACGGGATCCATGTATCTGTGCTGCATACCCCGACCATAAAGCCTTTAGACACGGCAACAATATTAGAATATGCCGGCCGGGTTCCGGTGATCGTGGCCATTGAAGAGCATACGGTGATCGGCGGGTTAGGCAGCGCTGTTGCCGAAATTATTGCCGAAGCGAATTTTCCTAGAGCCAAACGCTTCAAGCGTATCGGCATCCCGGATGTTTTTGCGGACCGATACGGCTCACAGGCCAGCCTCATGGAGGGCTTCGGCATTACGACACAAAATTTGGTTGCGACCATAAAGAATTTAGCCAGGCCGGGATCTTCCCGGGATAAGTTGATCGAACAAACATCAGTCAAGGAGTGAACATGGGAAGCTTAGTTGAATTTTTTACACCGCTGCACAAAAAAACCGCAAGGAAATATATTGACCGCATGATAGACGATAAAGTCCATTGCATGATCAAAGCCAAAGAATATGAGGCGGATTATTGGGACGGCAATCGCCGCTACGGCTATGGCGGCTACAAATATGACGGACGATGGAAGCCTGTCGCCGAAAACCTTATTCGGCATTACAACCTTAAAAGCAGTGCCAAAATTTTGGATGTCGGCTGCGGCAAGGCCCATCTTCTGTACGAATTAAAACAACTTTTGCCCAATGCCGAACTGCACGGGTTTGATGTTTCGCGGCATGGCATCGCCGATGCCCCGGAGCCGGTCCGTAAATCCCTGACCCGCCGTAAGGCGCAGGATGTTCCTTATCCCTGGCCGGATCAATATTTTGATCTGGTCATTGCCTTAGGAAGTCTTCATAACCTGCGCGTACCCGAGTTGGCAGTGGCGGTTCCCGAGATCGAACGGGTCGGCAAAAATAAATTCATCATGGTGGAAAGTTACCGCAATGAACAGGAGTTGTTCAATATGCAGTGCTGGGCGCTGACGGCCGAGGCCTTTTTTGACAACAAGGCCTGGATATGGCTGCTTAAACATTTTGGGTACACCGGAGATTACGAATTTATTTATTTTGAATAAACCACTAGGAATAGAGAAAATCATGGAACAAGCACAAATGACATTAGAAAAAACAAGCCTTCCCATTAAAACGATGAAGGCTGCGATCTTAACCGAGTTAAATAAGCCCTTAGTTGTTGCCCAGATAGAGCTTCCTAAAACGCTGGCTTTTGGACAAGTCCTGGTTCGCGTCCATTACAGCGGGATCTGCGGAGCGCAGTTCAATGAAATTCAAGGAGCCAAAGGCCCGGATAAATTTTTGCCGCATCTTTTGGGCCATGAAGGTTCGGCCACCGTCCTGGCCGTTGGAGAAGGTGTTGTACGCGTTAAATCCAACGACCGCGTGGTCATGCATTGGCGTCAAAGTGACGGGATCCAATCCCCGACGCCGATTTACAATTGGAACGGACAAAAGGTCAATTCCGGCTGGGTGACGACCTTTAATGATCATGCCATTGTTTCAGAAAATCGTCTTACGGTGATCCCTGACGATTTTGACTTAAAAATAGCGCCGTTATTCGGCTGCGCGGTCACAACAGCGATGGGAGTTATCAACAATGATGCCCAAGTTAAGATCGGTCAATCGGTCGTTGTTTTTGGGGTCGGAGGTGTTGGTTTAAATATTATCCAATCCGCCGGAATGGTTTCAGCCAATCCCATCATCGCCGTTGATCTTTTTGATAAGAAATTAGACATGGCCAAACGTTTCGGGGCCACCCATGGGTTTAATTCAAAGGACAATCGAGATCATCTGGCCCAGATCCGAAAGATCGTGGGCGAAAAAGGGGCGGATGTCGTTATTGATACGACGGGCAGCGCGCGGGTGATCGAAACGGCGTATGACCTGACCCATCCGGACGGCAAAACGATCTTGGTCGGTGTTCCGCGCAAAGGAGACAATATTTCCATTTATTCTTTGCCGCTGCATTTTAAGAAAGTTTTAAAAGGATCGCATGGCGGAAGCGTGCAGCCCAATCTGGAGATCCCGCGTTATATCGATCTCATGAAGAAGGGCAAGATGACGCTCGATGGCATTATCACGCATGAGTTTAAGCTGGAGGAGATCAACGAAGCGCTGAGCACCATCCGAAGAGGCGAAACAGGCCGTGTTGTCATTAAATTCAGCCATGATCAATAACGGAATAAAACGCATTGTTCTTCTTGGGCATTCAGGGTTTATCGGCCGTCATTTAGAGAAGGCCCTGGGGGAGTTGTTTGCGCAGGCGCAAATTGTCGGGAAATCTTTACCTGTCCTTGATCTGACCAAAAAAGAGGGCGCGCAGGAATTATCCGGCCTTTTGGATCCCCAAACGGCGGTCATCATGTGCGCGGCCATCAAACGTCAATTCGGTGAAACCCTTGAGGCATTTGAGCGCAACATGGCCATGACGGTCAATCTCTGCCGTCTATTGTCCCAGAACCCCGTAAAACGGTTTATTTTTTTTAGTTCTTTAGCCGTTTACGGCGAGGATATCCATAATACCAATATTACGGAAAAAACACCTGTTTGTCCCAGGACCTATTATGGGATGTCTAAATTCAGCGCGGAGTGTCTTTACCGAAAAACCATCGGTGGAAAAAATAAGGGCTCCCTGGCCATTATACGTCCCCCGCTTATTTACGGGCCCGGGGATATGGGCAATACCTATGGTCCTTCAGGATTTATTAAGGCCGCTTTAGAGCATAAGCTCATTACTCTGTGGGGAGACGGGACGGAATTACGGGAATTTATTTTTGTAGAGGATATTGTGCGTGTCGTGTGCGGTTTATTAAACAATGATTTTGAGGGTGTTGTGAATGTGGCCAGCGGTAAAAGCCATACATTTAAGGACCTGCTTAAGATCATTTCAGGGCTTATGGAAGAAGAACTTCTTGTGACGTCCACGGCGCGGACCAAGGATAAGGTGGATAATATTTTTGACAATGCAGAGTTTATGCGTTTAATGCCGGCCTTCCAATTTACTCCTCTGGAGGAAGGGATCCGAAATACCTTTGAAGCAGAGGCCAAGCTCGACGGGCAGGCTATAGGGCGCTATGACAAAAATTAAAAACTGCAATATATGCGGCGGACCGATCACTAAGTCGATCGATTTTGGAGAGCAGGTTGTCTGTCATCATTATTTAAAGAGCCCTCGGGAAAAAGGTTATCACCATCACTTGGGAGTTGGGCAATGCAGGGTTTGCTCAACTGTCCAGTTAACGGACCGGATACCGGTCCAAGAGCTTAAACCCCATTATGACTGGATCAGGTGCAATGAGCCGGAAGCTCATCTGGACCGTTTGGTCCAACGGATCATTCAATTGCCGGGGATCACCAAAGATTCCAAGATTTTCGGGATCAGCTTTAAAGAAGATTCGACCCTGGAGAGGTTCAACAAATTGGGTTTTCAAAATACCTGGCGCCCGGATCCCCGCCGTGAGCTTGGGGTCACTGACGCTATTGTCGGGTTTCAATCCGTTCAGGAACACTTCAATTCAGAAAGTGCCAGGCGTCTTGTCAAAACCCATGGAAAAGCAGATGTATTGATCGCCCGGCAGATCATTGAACATGCTTATGATGTCCGCGGATTCATTGAAGCAAGCAAGCAATTGATCTCTCCGGACGGGTATATCGTATTTGAAGTCCCTGATTGCGGGCAGGCCCTTGACACTTGTGATTATGTGACGGTCTGGGAAGAACACACCGTTTATTTTACACAGAAGACCTTCAGGGATTGTTTTGGCCCCCTTGGCCTTTCCGTTGTGCATTTTGAGAAGTTCCCGTATTTGATCGAAAATTGTTTCGTCGCGATCACAAAACCCGATACATCCGCCCATGTCCCCATGCCGAGGGAAGATGATTTAAGCGGGGAATTTTCCCGGTTTGAGAAATATGCCGATGGCTATGATCATCAAAAGAACAGGCTTAAGAAATTTCTCGCGGAGTATGGACAAAAAAACGAGAAAGTCGTTATATTCGGCGCCGGACATGTGGGCTGCGCCATTCTTAATTTTTTTGAATTGAAAGATCACATTGAATTTGTCGTTGATGACGATCCGCATATGCGCGGGTTATTTATGCCGGGGTCCGGACTTCCTATTCTGGGATCCAAGGCCATTGATGAAGGTGACGTGAAGCTATGCATTTTATCCATGAAAACCCCGAGCGATGAGAAAGTTATTAAGAACAATCAAAGGTTTCTTGAAAAAGGCGGAGCGTTTGTTTCCATTTTTCCTGAAAGCCGCTGGGCGATAAAATTTTAACGGAGAAAGTCAGGCATGCTTTTAAAAGAATTTAACAAGGAGGTTTTATACACCGACCAGGACCTGACAAAGGTGTCCAAAGCCGATATCGCGCTCTTGAAACAAAAGGCCTTGGCCAATGACCGTAAGCGGATCCGCCTGTGTTCTCACAAGGATGTCAATGATCCATTGCATGAAATGCTAATCATTCATACGAAGAACACCTATGTGCGACCGCATAAGCACCTCAATAAAAGCGAATCGTTGCATGTGATAGAAGGCAGCGTTGATATTGTCATTTTAGATGAGCAGGGAGAGATCAGGGAGGTGATCCCGATGGGTGAATATTCGTCGGGGCGCACATTCTATTACCGCATGGAGACAGCCCTTTATCACACACTGCTGATCCACAGCGACTTTTTGATTTTTTATGAGATCACCAAGGGACCGTTCCATAAATCGGACACTGTTTTTGCCCCGTGGGCGCCGCAAGAGACAGACTCACCAGCTTGCAGGGCGTATATACAGAAGCTGATCAAGCGTAAAGAGGAGAAACGCCATGAGTCGGCACGAAGTAAAATTCAGTAATACTATCGAAGAGAAGGATGTTTATAAGCGGGACAATTGCCGGCTCTGCGGCAGCCGAAAACTTAAACTGGTCATGCCTCTGCCGTCTATTCCCATCGGGGATGACTATACGCCGGCCTCGCTAAAAACCGAGCCGCAAAAATGTTATCCGCTGGATTTGTATTTGTGCGAAGGCTGTGGTCTGGCACAGTTGGGGCATGTGGTTAATCCGGAATTGATTTATCGTCATTACCTCTATGAGACGAAAATCTCTCCAGGACTGATTGAACATTTTCAGAAATATGCCGAAGATGTTTTAGGGCGCATCAAGTTGGCTAAAGGGGACCTGGTTGTGGAATTAGGAAGTAACGACGGGACCTTGCTTGGATTTTTCCAGAAGGCGGGCTTGCGTGTGCTGGGGGTAGACCCCGCGCGGGGCATTGCCCAACGGGCGACCCAGGCTGGCATTGAAACCTGGCCTGAATTTTTTACGCTTGAACTTGCCGCAAAAATCAAAGAGGAGAAGGGTGCCGCCGGCATTGTGATTGCCAACAATGTCTTTGCCAATATCGATGATTTGGACTCCCTGGTCCAGGGGATCCGTAGTATCCTGTCTCCTGACGGTGTTTTTATTTTTGAGACCGGATATTTGATCGATTCGGTCCGGAATCTCGTTTTTGATAACATTTATCATGAACATATCTCCTATTTTTCCGTTAAACCCCTGGAGACGTTCTTTAAGAAGCATGGGATGGAGCTGGTCCGGGTTGATCGCGTTCCCACCAAAGGCGGATCGATCAGGGGGACCGTCCAGCTCAAAGGGGGATTGCGTAAGGTTGAGTCTTCCGTCGGTGATCTGATCCATATGGAGATCGCGGAAGGATTTTATAAGCCGGCAAGATACCAACTTTTGTCACGAACGCTCGAGCGGGAAAAAGAAAAATTGCAGAAATTATTAAAGGAATGGAAGGTGAAAGGTAAAAAGATCGCCGGTTACGGCGCTTCCCTGAGCGTCACGACCTTTATCTACTATTTTGAGGTCGCGGATTTTATCAATTTTATCGTTGATGATAATCCGCGCAAACACAACACGCTTAGCCCCGGTTATCAGATCCCCGTCCTGGACTCAAAGGTCCTTTATGAAAAAAATCCAGATTATGTCATCATCATGGCCTGGAGATTTGCCGATCTGATCGTCAAAAAGCATTCTAAATTCCTCGCGCAAGGCGGGCATTTTGTTGTCCCCTTGCCATCGGTTAAGGTCATTTGATCATGGCTCATCGTCCGATCAGCGTGGGGATCGTGGGCGCCGGATTTATCGGCCAGCTGGCCCACATTGCCAATTACGCCAAGATCAAGGATTGCCGGATCGTGGCCCTGGCGGCCGGGCGGCCCGAGCTGCGCCGGAAAGTGGCCCAGCGTTACGGTATTCCCCGCACATACTCGACCCATCAGGAATTATTGAAAGACCCGCAGGTCGAGGCCGTGGTCGCCGTGACCGCCCGCCCGGGCATAGGACCGGTGGCGCTGGATTGTTTAAAAGCGGGCAAACATCTTTTGACCGAAAAGCCCATGGCCTCCACGCTCCAGCAGGCCGAGAAACTGGTTGGCGCTCAGCCGGAGCATAAAACCTATGCCGTAGGTTACATGAAGCGATATGACGCGGGCGTGCAAAAGGCAAAAAAGATCCTGGATGAATTATTAAGAACGGGGGAATTAGGGCCGATCCTTTATGCGAGGGTTCATTGTTTCGCTGGCGATGCTTATTGCAAAGCCGATGGGTATATCGTGACTGATGAAAAAAAAACAACGGATTGGGAAACTTGGGGACTTGCGCCGGACTGGGTGCCCGACGACCAAAAGCAGGAATACCATCAATACCTGAATATGTATTGTCATGACATTAATCTCCTGCGTTATCTTTTTGGAAAAACGCCTGTAGTTTCCCGGGTCCAATTCAATGATCCCGGCCATCAACTGGCTATGCTCGATTTTGGCGAGTACAGCGCGCTTTTAGAGACCGGTTCTTTCCCGGGCCGGGCATGGGACGAAAACGCAGAGATCTATTTTGCCAATGGCCGCCTCAGGATCGAATTGCCTCCGGCCTTATTGAGAAATGTTCCAGCTAAGGTCGAACTTTACAAGGGAAGCATTCAAGTAACATCTCTGCCACAGTCAGAACCGAGTTGGTCTTTTCAACGGCAGGCCGAGGCCTTTATCCAGGATGCCGCGCAGGGCAGAGCATCTGTTTCGAGCGGCGCTGATTCCCTTGAAGATATCCGTCTGATTGAAACCATGTGGAAAATGAAACTTAAAAACTCATGAACAAGGCCATCAAGATATTGCTTCTTTTTCCCGCCCTGCTGGGCGCTTTGACCCTGCGGCTCCTGCGGCCGGTGATCGTGATACGTCTGGGGGGCCTGGATATCTCCAGGATCGGGGGCATGTATTTTGGGGACTGGCATTTGAGCGAACGCGCCGCGGGAATTCATGATAAAAAGAATTTTGACATTTTTTATTTTACCACCATAGACAATACGATATGCAACCGGCAATGGCTGAAGATGTGGCAACGGGTTTTACGCACCGTTCCTTTTGGGCAGCTGTTTCATATGATCAACAGGATCTCAAGAATGCTCCCGGGGCATCAGGCGCATATTCTTCCGATGCCGCGTGTGCGGACAGTCACAGACCCGGCGAAGCAGCGATTAAAATGTATTCTGGCGAACCAAAAACCGAATATTGCTTTTACCAAAGAGGAAGAGCGCTTAGGGCTGCAAGCCCTCAAAGCATTAGGAATACCGGGGGAAAAGCCATTTATCTGTTTTCATTCGCGTGACGCGGCCTATCTAAATGTGAAATATCCCGGGATATCCTGGAGTTATCATGATCATAGAGATTCCAGCATCGGCAATTATGTTCCCGCGGTTGAGGATCTTGTGCGAAGAGGTTATTGCGCCATCAGAATGGGCGCCGTTGTCAAAGAGAAACTCAGCGTGACCGGTCCGGACATCATCGATTATGCCGGCCATGGGCAAAGAACGGATTTTCTGGATATTTACCTGGGGGCTAAGTGCGAATTCTTTATTGCTTCGGAGACGGGAATATCCATTGTCCCGGAGATCTTCCGCCGGCCGGTGGTCTACACGAATTGGACCCCGCTTGGGCGGATATCTCCCTGGATCTTAAATGGGTTGGTGATCTTTAAGAAGTTCTATTCCCGTCAAGAAAAACGTCCGTTGACCTTTTCTGAGATCATGGATCTGGAATTCGGAACGCCTGACACAAAAGATGTTTTTGCCAAACGGAACATAGACCTCATAGAAAATACTCCGGAAGAAATTAAGGATGTGGTCATGGAAATGGAAGATCGGCTCAAGGGAAGATGGAAATCAACCGACGAGGATGAGCCATTGCAAGAGCGCTTTTGGGGGCTTTGGGGGCCGGACCGGTTGAAATCCCCGGACCTGCGCATCGGGGCCAGGTTCTTACGTCAAAATCAACATCTGTTGGATCCAGGGAACCGTGAATATGCCAGAACAGCCCTACGTTGATTTTTACAAGCGCCACAGCATTTCTCCTGTTGCCCAGAACATTTCAGATCTAAAGAAGCATTATGACAGAAGGGAATTTTTATACCGTCGCCTGGGGCTGGTCGCGTCCTATGTCAAGGGTAAGACCATCATTGAGTTCGGGCCGGGCAGCGGGCACAATGCTTTGTATACGTACAGTCTGCGGCCTTCAAAATATGTCCTTGTTGACGGAAATCCGAAAGGTTTAAAGGATTGTGAGGACCTCTTCCGGAAGTATTTCCCGGATCAGAAATGTCATCAACTGGTGAAGAGTTTAATTGAAGAATATCAAAATGACCAATTATTTGATCTGGTATTATGCGAAGGACTGTTGCCGGGCCAAAAAGATCCGGAGCAAAGTTTAAGGTCCATTGCCGAGTTCACCAAGCCCGGGGGAGTTTGTATCATTACGGCCCATGATTGTGTCGGGTTTCTCACAGACCTGCTTCGCGGTTTGATCGGCGGGATCGTTATTAAAGAAGACATGCCTTTTGAGGAAAAGACCGGGATATTACTGGCGGCTTTTGAAGGACATTTTGCCCATTTGAAGGGAATGAGCCGATCATCCAAAGATTGGGTGGTGGATAGCATTATGAATAAAGCGCTTTGGGGGAATAAAGAAACGGACATGCTCTCGATAGAACGTGCGATCAAGACGCTGGATGCCTCATTTGATGTGTACGGGGCGTCTCCCTATTTTTTTGTTGACTGGCGTTGGTACAAAGATGTTTATGGGGAAAAAAAGGATTTTAATAAAACAGCCATCGATTGTTATCGAAAGAATCTGCACAATTTACTGGATTTTCGTGACCAGTGGGGGCCGCGGCCTGCTGAAGAAAACAGGGATCTTTTAAATATTTGTCTGGAAATACGGCATTTGATCGCATGTTTTGCTCATGAGAAAAATAGATCGCATATCGAAGGTATTTCTCAAAATATTCATGCGCTGGAGGCGATGGTCAGGACGTTCTCTAAGGTTACGGCGGACGCCCTGTCTGATTTTAATTCCGCGCTCAAAAAGTATCCTGCTATAACCCCGAAAACGGATTGGAAAAGCTTTTCTTCCTGGTGGGGGAGAGGATTGCAATATTTGAGTTTTATCCGTGGTCAAGGAAGGTAGAATGGATATCTTTTATCAAAAGGTCAAGGGACGGTTAAAGCGTGTCTATATAGATTTTATGGCACCGTTAGCTGTTTATTTTGGAGTGAACTGGCCGGAAGCGTATTATTTTGCCGCACAAAAAGACCATAGAAAATATAAGAAAGCAATATCACAGAATAATTTTGATCAAAAATCTCTTGAGAAGGTCGAAGACAGAATAATCTCGTGTTTAGATAAATATATTATTCATAAGCCAAATCTAGAGGGGATTTTAGACTGGGTCAATGCCAACATCCTGTTATTCTCTTTTTCTGCCAGAAGGGGTCAATTCAGAAAAGATACGTATGAAGAAGCTGCCCGGATCGTGCGCAGCGTCATAGAGCGTCATCAATTGGATCAATTGGGCCTTGAGTTCATTCCGCGGGGATTTGCCGTAGGTAGCATCGGTGTTTGGGAGAATCTTGAGGCATATATCAAAGCGGGTATTTTGGGCATGCGTCCTTTTACAAAATTGGTCCTTTTGATCGATCCCCAGAGTCCGGTGAATAATCCCTGCTATTTAAATTATTGGCAAAATTATGTTACGGTCATATCTGATCCCGCAGCCATTCGTTTTTTTTCTCAGCTGGAAAGAAGCCTGACAGTTCCCATGGCTTTTTATATGCTTTTTCATGATAGGACCTTGTCAAGTCCGATCGCTTTGGGGCAAGTGCGGGAACGATGGAGGTCAGAAGGGCGCGCGCCCCTTTTGACGCTTTCAGATGGGGACTTTAACCGGGGAAGAGAGCGTTTAAAGTCTCTTGGAATCCCTGATGGCGCCTGGTTTGTTTGTCTTCATGTTCGAGAGCCGGGTTGGCGGGACTATGGTACCCGCGCGGCAAATTTTCGTAATTGTAACGTCAATACTTATTCCTCGGCCATAAAAGCGGTTGTTGACGCCGGGGGCTGGGTCATTCGTATGGGCGATCCAGGGATGACGCCATTGCCTAAAATGGACCATGTGCTTGATTATGCCCACAGCAGTGCCAAAAGTGATTGGATGGACATCTTTTTGTGCGCTCAATGCCGCTTTGTGATAGGAACAGCTTCCGGCGTCTATACCATTGCATCAGCTTTTGGACGTCCTGTGGTGATGACGAATCTCTTGCCGGCAGAGGCGATGTATCAGTTGTCTTTCAACGATATATTTATTCCAAGGATCTGCCGGGATAAGAATAAAGATCGAATTTTGGACTTTCATGAATTATTGTTCTTTCCCGTGAGTACGGCCTATATACAAAATTTGTATGATAGATTGGGTCTTGAGATCATTGAAAATACACCGGAGGAAATCCAAGATGCGGTGACGGAAATGCTGGGGAGGGTCAACGGCGCTTTTCAATATAGCGAGGAAGATGAACGCCTTCAATCCAGATTTAGATCGTTGACAGAATATTGCGGGAAGCAATATGGAGATTATGGCATTAAAGTCAACGCCCGGATCGGGAGGAAGTTTTTGCATCAATATGCCCAGCTGCTGTCTTCCGGTCAAGGCGGGTATGTTCCCGCAGGAGTTTGACCCGATGAAGGTCCCCAAAACAGCCATTATTGGAGCGTCAGGATTTATCGGAAAAGCCCTTTTATCCCTCCATCGCGAGACACATCCGGATTGTGTCGGGACAGCTTTAAATCAATTGAAAGGAGATTTGAAATATCTGGATCTGCTTTCTTGCGATATTGCTCCTTTAAAACTTGCTGAGTCCGGGCATCAGGATGCGATCATTACGGCAGGGATAGCGCGGATCCATGTTCCCCAGAAAGAGAAAGAATATACAAAAAAAGTCACCCAAGGAACGTTAAAGCTCATTGGTCAGCTTGTGGATGAAGGGATCAAGCCCATATATATTTCCAGTGAATGTGTTTTTGATGGACGTACGGGAAATTATGGTGATGACGCGCCTGTTAACCCGATCAATGGATATGGAAAACAGAAGGCGGAAATAGAACAAGGCATTCGAGAAATTTCTAAAGGCAAGTGTCTGATCGCCCGGTTCAGCAAAGTTTTTACTCTTGAAAAAAAAGATGGATCTATTTTTGATGAAATGGCGGCCGCGTTAACATCAGGCGGCACAATACGCGCGGCGTACGATCAAATTTTTTCACCGACGCTTTTGTCTGATGCGATCAACGCCCTGAAAATATTACAAACGAAAAATGCGACGGGGGCTTTCAACATCAGCACAACCGAAGTATGGTCACGGTATGATCTGGGTTTAACAATGGCTGATCATTTGGGGGTCGGCCATGAAAAAGTTGAAAAAATATCCCTGGATGATCTTGATGAAGTTATTAATAATGAAGTTTTTAGTCGTCCCAAGAATACGAGTTTGAATGTCATGAAATTGATCAAGGAAACAAAGATCACATTTACGCCGATCGCTCAATGTATGGAGATCATAGCGAAAAAGTGGACCACCCGATGATGAAAAGTTTAAGGAAAATCTGGTTTTTACTGACGCTTGATAACCCCAGGAAGCTGTATATGACGGTGATCGCGATCGTCGTCATGTCATTGTTCGATATGATGGGGGTTGCGTCCATATTCCCATTTTTGAGCGTCATGTCAGATCCCGGGATCGTTCACAAGAGCCATAAGATAGCATGGGCCTATGATCGATTTGGGTTTACAAATATAAATTCCTTTCTCATCGCCTTGGGCACGGCTTCTTTCGTCATGCTGATCGTCAGTAATACCCTGCGCGCGGTGACCACGAAGTCCCTGATCCGGTTCACCTGGATGAAGCATCAAAGCATTGCCAAACGATTATTGACCCAATACCTGTATGAGCCGTATGCTTTCTTTCTAAATCGCAACAGCTCTGAACTGACCGCTTATTTGATGTCCGAGGTGGCCCGTGTCGTCACCGGCACGCTGATCCCTTGCATGCAGATATTCGCGAGGTTTTTGCTGATCATCTTGATCCTTGGGCTTTTGTTCCTGGTGAATCCTCTGGTGGTCTTGCTGGTTTTGGGGGTGATCGGAGGAGGTTATGTGGCGATCTATTTGTTTTTCCGCAAGCGCCTTGCCCGTACCGGAGAGGATTTTCAAAAACACAGCAAGATCATGTATAAGACCCTCAACGAGGCCTTTGGAGGGATCAAGGATATTAAGCTCATGGGCAAGGAGCATATCTTTATTGAGCAATATGCTACCCAAGCCAAACGGATCATCAATTGTTATTGTTCACAATTTTTGATCGCCCAGCTGCCCCGTTACGCTTTTGAGGCGGCCGCGTTTGGCGGGATCCTGATCATCATGATGTACATGGTCATCATCAAGAAAGATTATCAGCAGGTCGTTCCGCTAGTCGGCTTGTATGCGCTGGCGGCTTATCGGCTGATGCCTGCCTTACAGCAGATCTTTCAGGACATCACTTCCGTGCGCTTTA
>Ga0209515_10005718_pt1 | contig 15969 bp, 19 predicted proteins | sample Subgroupgradi54m_FD_187454 | JGI IMG/M metagenome (GOLD analysis project Ga0209515, IMG submission 187454) | Subsurface groundwater microbial communities from S. Glens Falls, New York, USA - GMW60B uncontaminated upgradient, 5.4 m (SPAdes)... ...
TTAATTTCTTACATTTCTTGCACTTTATTTTTACATTATCAATAAATGGCCTATGAGGAGAATGCCCTTCAAATTTTTTCCAGCCCTCAACGGCTCTTTTTTCTAATTCCTCTTTTGACCCGATAACTTCAAAATTTCCGCATTCACATTCAAAAATAGGCAAAGCCAATCCCCAATATCTCTTTTTAGAAATCAACCAATCGTGCATATTTTTTATCCAATCCAGCTCCCTATCTTTGCCAAAAGAAGGAATCCAATTTATTTTTTTAACAATATTTACCAATGGTTTTCTTAATTTTTGCATCGAAATATACCATTCATCAACAACCCTCCAAACTAATTCTGTTTTGCATCTCCAACAAGTAGGATATCTATGATTATATGGCAGAATTTTAAAAATCCAGCTACCTTGCGTTGTTAAATAATCCAAAATTATTTTTGGATTTTTTTTGGCATTCTGGCCTGAAAATTCTCCCAATCCTTCCAGATAATTTGCTTCTTCATTTATTATTTCTATTAAAGGCAAACCCAATTTTTTACCTAATTTAAAATCTTCTTGGCCGGCAGAAACTGCAGTGTGTACAAGCCCCGTTCCATCTTCTGTGGTAATTGGCATTATTCTATCGTCAGTTGCAATAACGGTATGGAACAAATCAAGTTTACCATGAGCTGAGCGAAGGGCCACCTCTTTAACTTTTGGTAAATCATCAAATACAAAAGAATATTTTAAACCAACTAGCTCTTTCCCTTTAACCGTTTTAATTATTTTATAATTTTCTTTAAACACTTTTTCTACTAAATCTTTTGCTATCCAAAATTTCATAGCGCTTTTATTTTCAACCAAAGAATAATCAATCTTTTCATCTACAGCTATGGCAATATTAGCAGGTAAAGTCCATGGCGTGGTAGTCCACACTAAAAGATATTCATCTTTTCTGCCAACAATAGGCAACTGAAAATAAATTGAATCGTGAACAATTTCTTTGTATTCTTCTGTTAAAATTTCGTGCTGTGAAATAGCAGTTCCGCATCTTGGGCACCATGGGACCGAATCCCTACCCTTATATAAATACCCCTCCTCCCAGCATTTTTTCAAAAAGTGCCAAATAGCATAATTATTTTCATCAGACATTGTAAAATAAGAATTTTCCCAATCCATCCACTGTCCTAATCTTATAGATTGTTGTGTTTGTATTGCAGAATATTTTAACACTCTTTCTTTGCATTTCTCAACAAATTTATCAATTCCATACACCTCAATATCTTTTTTACTTTTAAAACCAAGCTCTTTTTCAACCTCAACCTCAACCCAAAGTCCTTGGCAATCAAAACCATTTTGATACCTTTGATCAAACCCTTTCATTGCGTTATACCTTTGCAATAAATCTTTATAGGTTCTGCCCCATGCATGGTGCACACCCATCGGATTGTTTGCGGTAATCGGCCCATCCAAAAACGACCAGCGTCCTTTTTTATTTTTAGGGCCTTTATTTTTTGCCTGCAATTTTTGGAAAATTTTATTTTCTTCCCAAAACTTTAAAGTTTTCTGTTCCTCTTCCGGAAAATTATAGGTCATAAATTTAAAATTTAAACTGTGGATAACTATTGACTTGACGCAATATTATATGCTACACTTAGGGCGTAGGAGAAATCCTACTAATCACGCGATCCCGCCAAAAGCGGGATTTTCGCTTTTTACATATGCTCTTTTCCCCGTATAAAATCTACCAAAATCAATATATTTGTCTTTAATGCCATGTAATTCACCTGCAACTTGACCCCTAACGCCAACAATCCCAATTTTTTCCCCCTTTACTTTTAAACGCTCTAATGGAGCAAGCAAATCTGAATCACCCGAAAAGAGCATAACTGCCGTTACTTTTTCCGCATCATCTAACATATCCATTGCCATTTCAACATCAAAATTACATTTTGGTTCTTCAATAATTATTCCTGATTTATTAAGTTCATCTATTAATTCGGTGATTTTACTTTTAACTGGTTTTTCAAATAATGTTAAAGTACGACGTTGAAAAAATAAGCCATCATTGATATCCTTTTGAATAAATTTCATCGGCTTTGCTTTTAAAATGGCTCCCGTTTTCTTAATGCGCCTATGAAAAGCTTCTGAATTTATTTTATCTTTTTCATTTAACCCATAATACACCTTAATCTCTTTGATATTGAAAAAACTAAAAAGTTGTTGCATCAAATCTTCTATGCGGAATTTCCACCCCAAAACATCTTGCCAATGAAACATATTCGTCAAATCTAAATATGCAAAAATTGATGTTTCTTTGCCAATCCATTCCAGATAATCTTCTCTTACTATGAACTTATTTAAAATATCTTGAGGAATATCCATTAATTTTTTATAGAATTTTCTATTACTTTTATTTCTTCTTCAGTTAAATCATATAATTTATAAATTTCCTCGTCTATTTTATTATCGGTTTTTTCTATTTCAGATTTTATTTTCCAGATTTAGTTCGATTATCTTCTTTACACAACATCTGACAATTTTTTGAAATTGTTTTTCCGCCCTCGTGCCAAGGTTTTATATGATCTGCTTCCATTTCTTCTATTTCAAAGTGTGCATTACCACAAATTGCTTTTCTCGCCACACATTTGTCTTTTTGCTTTTCATACGCTTCCCTCTTTTGTTTGTCTGTAAATGCTCGAATATTCAGATACTTTTCATTTCGAGTTAAAACATATTCGTAAATGCCGGATTTTTTGGTTACATCTTCATCTTGCATCAACTGTTTAATTTCGACTTCTAGCTTGCCAGCATTCAGTTTTTTATCTTTAAATTGGTTATACAATTCACCCCACGGCACAATGCTCATCTCTCTGCGATAATTGACAAAAGTTACCCTCGCCCATGCGATTACATTTTGAAAATATTGCCACAATTCATCGGCATTTGCGTTATGCTGATGTTTGGCCATGTAATCGGCCATATTGCCTTCATTTATCCACGAAAGTGCAGTTTCTAAATATTCTTGCCGAATTGGCGAACCGCTAATTAATTGTCCGCCGTCATTGGCCATAAGATACGCCGCACAATTTGATTTGCTGAATTTCAGTTTTGCATCCGATAGCCATGGCCCGGTATAAACTGCATTACGGATTTCTTGCTCATTTACCTTTTCTCCATAAGTGTTAATGATGGTAAACCAATCTATTCTCTCTTTATCCGTGCCCTCACAAATATAAATCATCAATTCGTAATCTAAGATTTTATCCTGTTCTTCCTTCGTCAGATTATGAAAAAATCGGTCGTTTAACGAAAAATCACCGGTAACATATTGTCCAATACTAATAGTGCGTTGCTGTCCGTCTAACACTTCATAACCATTATCTTCTCGCACCATCCAATACATCACATTGAGTGGAAACTTTTGTTTGATAGTTTCAATCACTGCATTGCGTTGCTTTTCTTTGTAGACAAACTCCCGCTGATATTTTGGACGAATATCAAGTTTACCGCCATAGGCCACTACGCCCTCCTCGGCGCTATCTTTGTAGCCGACAATCACTTCGCGAATTTGAATTTTGTGTAAATCAATTTTCATATAATGTATCTTATTTAGTTTCTTTTTTTTGCCCAGTTGATACTTTTTAGGTTGACCACTTGTCCGCTTGACACGGGACATTTATCTGCTATACTTAATATACAAACGGCTTCGGCCCTCTCCCGCGCAAGCGGGAGTAACTATTTTAGGAGCGCTATTAGCGCTTCTTTTATTTTAAGAAATTCGTCATCTTTTACGGTTCCAACTTTATATTGCAGACGCTTTGCATCAACCAATCGGAGCTGGGAAAGTATTACAACGCTTGGACGGCCATCATTTTTGCTGTCATTAGCGACTAATGAAATGGGGTGGTAATATTTCCCCGTTTTTTCAGTTCGCGTAAGTGGCAATCCCCATATTATCTCATTATTAAACTTTTTCAAAACAAGTATTGGTCGCAGAAAGTTTTCACCACTTCCGTCTTGTTCAAAACCTATATTCTCGCCAAGCGCGCAAAACCACACTTCGCGTTCATGGAAAAACGGTCGTATTTTATCGTTATGAATTTCCGCCTTTTTGCCGTTCCACTTTTTATAATCTTTTTTCATATATTATTTTAACATACCTAAATTTTATGTATCCACACCCTCCTCAGCACTATCTTTATAGCCGACAACCACTTCACGAATTGGAATTTTATGTAAATCAATTTTCATATTGGTTATTTAAAATTTACAGTATCTCAGTAAAAAATCGAATATTTGTAATATCAATGCTGTTAAAGCAATACCTATTGCGACCAAAGTTATTCGACGGTTGCTTGCAATTATTCGATCAGTTTCAACTTTGTACATCTTAATGAAATCAGTGAGATTTGCAACCTGCTTATTATTCGTATCGCCACGATTATCCTCGATAGAATCTTTTGCTCGCTGATACTCTTCTGACCCAATTTCAGCATTATCTCTTGCTTTCACTAATTCAGCATATGTCATATTTTTCATATTATTTTTCGATCTTCTTTTTGAGTTACCGAGGATTCCTCGATAACTGAATTTCCCGACTTGGTCTCCCCATCTTCGGTGTTATAGATAATTATTTGATTGTTTTTATCTTGCCCGCCCATAAATTATTTTTCACTTTCTTATTTTAGATAAAATCTCTGCCGCGAATTCTTTTGCTGTTTTATAATTTACAAATAAATATTGCATGGTTATTTAATTTTACACCCTAGCTTAATCAGTATTAAGTTTTTCATTTGTATTATTTAAGCACTCTTTTAAACACTCAATAATATTGTTAAAGATGCTAACAGCATCTGTGTAATCAGAAACAATATAATTTTTATCACCGGAATAGAGTTTAATTTCTTTTACAAAATTTATCAGATTCTTAATAGTTTCCGGTAGCTTGTTTTCATCTAAAAAATCAAGCGAAGGAATAGTGGCGGAATTCTTACTTTTTTGTTTGTCAAAATGAGCAATAATTTTGTTGGCAAAATCTTCATAAAAGTCAAACTCTACTCTTAAATTACAAATTTTCTTTCGGTATTCAAGTTTTTTTATTGGATCGTTTATACTTTCTACGATAGAATACAAGGAATGATTCCTATCATCTCTGTCAAAAAACTTTCTCATGCCCATAATCACACTATGTATATGGGCAGTAAAAGAAAAAATAAAATATGGAAAATTTTTATTAAACCAGGTTTCATTATTTTTTATGGCCATGCCAAACTCTTTAACAATTAAAAAATGAGTATTAATTACTGATAAATCTTCGTCAAGTAATTGTAGAGCATTTTTATTATCAGATTTATTTTCCATTTTATTCATACTATTATTTCCAAAAACTTAATTTTTCTGATTTTTTACTTTTTAACCTTCTTGTTTTTAATAACAATGCGGACATAAGTGGGCTTACCATTTATTGCCCCATCTTTATCCTTAATCAGTCCGTGCTCTTTAAATGGAACTTTATCGTTTAATCTAATATCATTAGAGCTTATTATTTCAAATTGCTTAGGATTATATTTATCAAGGAAAGTAACTGGCACTCCCATAGCGCCACGATAATCCATTGGGATTTCAACAACTCTTGGTACTTCAATTGCGTCGTAATAGTCATATTTTGAGTATTCTTCTGGATTGTATTTTTTATACAAGATCAACTCTTCATGACGTTTTGTGGTGTCCAGATTTGTGAACCATAGAATGCGACCCATACTGAAATATTTAACGCCATCGACAATTTTCTTTCTTGATTCTGTGGCCATGTCATAATCCGTGGGTACCTGGAACCACTTTGTGCCGCCATTATCATAACCAAGCCACAATTTATTTTCCCTGATGAATTTGAAAACTTCTTTATATGATATAGCGTTCTGATCACCTAAAATCAAAAACTTTTTATCGTACTCCACGAGCTGTGCTATATACTCACGAAACAAAGAAAACGGCGGATTAGTTACGACAATATCTGCTGATTTTAGTAGTTCAATGCACTCGTCACTGCGGAAATCGCCCGTACCTTTTAGGGGCGTAGCAATATTAGCGTTGTGCTTCAATAGCGATTTTACATCGATAAGATCAATAGCGCCATCTTTGTTAGCATCTGGCACCTCACTGATTTCAATTTTAATTGGTTGTTTTCCTTTTGACCCTTTTATCTCAAGCAATGATAATTGTCCTCCGATAATCGGCGAACCGGAATAGCTTGTGGCAATAAGTTTTTTTAATTTTAACGCGTTGAAATTTGCAGCAAAATATTTGAAAAAATTACTTTCGAATGGATCGTCGCAATTGCAATAAACCACCTTGCCCCGAAACTGTTCTTTGTAATGTTTCAGTTCTTTTTCAATATCAATAAGCTGAGTATAAAACTCATCTTTCTTCGCTTGACTGGCTTTATGTAAGTTTTTATTTGAAGACTTCTTTTCCATAATTTTTTTCTTTGGCTTCTTTTTGCATAAATCTAATTTAATTCTTTTATTTGGCCCTTGTGGATTCTGTCGTCACGAGGCACCTCTTTTAAATATTGCAGCAAAGACATACCATTAACTTTGCTTTCTAAAATCCAAAGTGGACATTCGTGGCTAATTATTAAAATATTTTTATTTTTGTATTTTTTGTCTGTGCCTTTTAAAAAACTGTACACTCTTTTTAATACATCTTCATAAGATTCGCCCTTTGGCATTTTATTTTTAATCCTTTCTTCCTCTTTCTTAAAAACAGTATCCAAATCAGTAATTGAACCTCCATTCATAATTCCATATCCAACCTCCCTTAACCTTTTATCAAATTTCGGCTTTATTTTCAACGCTTCACCTATAATTTCAGCTGTTTGTTTGGTTCTTAATAAATCCGACGCGAAAATCAAATCTAAAGTCTTGCCTTGCACTACTAAAAGTTTTTGTAAAAACTCTGCAGAATCTTTTATCATTTCTATACCTTTTTCTGTCAAAGGGTTTTCAAATTTTTCCGGCCATGAAGAAACGACCTGCCTTACATTAGACAGAGCTTCACCGTGCCTTAAAATGTAATATTTATTATTTAATTTCACCCCGTTAGAAGTTTTGGGCAAAATTCGTACCAAGGTTCAACCTTGATATTAACAACTAAGGTTGAACCTTGGTACGATAATTTTTGCTTGCACTCTTTAATTGTATTATTTTAAATTATTTAATCCCTGTTAAAATTCTTATTACTACATCTAAACTTCTAACGGGGTTCATCACATTTTTTCTAAAGTATTAATTTCAAGCAACCATAGTCCATTTTTCATAATAATTGAAAATGCCTCCGTTAATGCGACTTTATATGGAGAAAATTCATCTGCCTTGTCAACAATTTTATTTTTAGCATAATAATTATTAAATTCCCTAGCAAGTTCTGTTAAGTATAAAACTATAAAATGCGGCTCGTATTCTTTACCGGCTTTTTCAACAACTTCTGGAAAATAATTCATATCTTTTTCCAATTGACTTATTTCTTTTGGTAAATTTTTAAAAGACGCTTTTATTTTTTCTGATTTTGCTTTTTTTAAAACCGACATAGCTCTTGCATAAGAATACTGTAAATATGGCCCAGAATCCCCTTCAAAAGAAATTGATTTTTCAAAATCGTAAATAATATCTGATCCGATTGACTGCCTTAAAATTGAATATTTTAAGGCTCCAATTGCAACTTTTTCTATAATTTCTTTTTTTTCTGTTTCTGATAAATCCCTATCTTTATTTTTTTCTTTGACTAATTCTTCAACTTTATTTAATAAAGATTCAAAAGTTACCACCTTTCCAGTTCTTGAAGACATTTTTCCTTCGGGTAAACGCATCATTCCATGCCCAATATGCTTAGTTTTTTGTGCTAATTCAGGATAAATTTGCTTTAAAGTACACAACACTACTTTAAAATAATCATTTTGTTCACTTGCAGTTACAACAACCGATTGGTCATACTTGTATTTATCATATTTAACCTTAGCCAAGGCTAATTCTTTTGCCTCATAAGTAGGGATTCCTTCTGAATTTATAAAGACTCTTGTATGTAACCCATATTTTTCACCCTTAAAAATAATTGCTCCCTTATCTCCTTTTTCAAAAATTCCTCTTTTTAGCCCATCTTCAACTATTTTTTTACCTATATTTACAACTTCGCTTTCAAAAAAATAATAATCAAATTTTGTGCCTAATTTTTTATAAATTTCTTCAAAATACTCTAGACTTATTTTTTTACCTAATTCGTATAATTTATTTACTTCTTTATCTTCTTTAGTGTATATTTTTCTATTTAATTCTCTAACTCTTTCGGCAAAAGATTGATCGCTTTCATATCTTTCACTACCAAGTGAATAATATTTACCCCATTCTAATTTTTTACCGTCGCCCAATGTAAGCTCTTCCCAACGTGCCTGTATGGTCATTGCAATTTGCATTGTCTTTGCTACATGAATTCCCACATCTCCCTGATAATTTGCTCTTTTAATTTTAGTATCTTGAAATTCAAAAATACGAGACAACGACTCACCAATAGAATTACTCATTAAATGCCCAATATGAAACTCTTTAAAGGGATTTGGGTCTGTATATTCAATAATTACTTTTTGGTTTCTTAAATTATTATTTTTCCCAAAATTTTTATCAATTTTTTTTATACTTTCAAAAAAAACCTCTGGTTTAATAAAAAAATTAATAAATCCACCCACTGCCTCAATTTTATTGATTATTGATTTTTGTTTTTCAATTTCTGTTTTTAAAAGTACTGCGATTTCATTGGGATTTTTTTTAAAAATCTTACCTAAGGTAAAAGAAATACTAGTAGAATAATCACCGTGCGATTTTTCTTTGGGCATTTCAACTAAAATTTCTATACCCCGATTTTCACGATCGTTAAAATCAGAGTATAAATTACTTATCGCTTTTTCAATTATTTTTTTTATTTCTTCTTTAATCATTGAATAATAGTGCCTAAAAATGGCTTGCTATTTAAAAAATCTTCCAATCTTTCTAAATGTTTGCCATTTACCATTATTACTTTTATTTTTAAAATTTCTGCCATTTTTGAAGCGCGCGGATCAAAAGGCATAGATAATCCCGGAGCCCATTTATCTCCCACTAATTTTCTGAACTCTCGCCAGTTTATTTCTTTTAATGGCTTGGCATTTGGAAATTTGTTCGGGTCTTTATCGTAGATATAATCAATATTAGTCAAATTAATAATTGTCTTAATACCCATATTTTTGGCTAAGGCAACACTGCAATAATCTGTTGACCAACCGGGTTTCCAACCAGCAAAAACCACCAAATCCCTTCTTGAATTTACTTTTTTTGTGGGGTCTGTAATAACTTTATCAAAACAAATTTTATCAAAAGATTGTTTTACAACTTCTGCATTTAGCCTTGAAACATTAATTCCTATCCAATCTTTTTCTTTGTTGTCTGCTCCGAATTCCGATAATGCTTTTTGATAATTCCTGCAAACCTTTCCACCACCAACAAAAACAAAAAATCTTCTTGCCCTGAGTAAAGCCGAAGGGTTGGAACTTGCCCCGTTTAAAGCCAAAGGCTTTATTTCGGGGTTAAGATATTTTACTATTGAATGTCTGAAATTCTTTAAAAATCCCACATCAATATCGTTTGGCGCCACCAACGACCCGCCAAGAGAAATTATAATATTTTCTTTTTGCATATTTTAAAATTTTATCACAAAAACCCCAAAAAATAAAGGTTTTTTTCAATAAAAATAGCCCTGAACACATCTTGTGTTCAGGGCCTTTGGTTAATTTTCCAAATCGATGCAGTTGACTCCGTACAACTGAATCACCTTGCCTTCTTGGAAGATGGCTGTGCCGATGGCGATGCCCGTCCTCCAACTTGCCCAAGCCCAATTATCCGCTTGAACAAAGGATTCAAAATTTCGATGTCCGGAACGACGGAAATATCCTTCTCCCGTGTTCGGATCACGATCAGGACTCCAAAAAATTACCTCATACTTCTCCTGCGGTTGCGCGGTCATTGCTATTTCCTCCTCTGCTTTACTAAGCAGAGGAGGAAATTCACAAAGCCACTTTGTGAAAGAAATTTCCATTTGCTTAGTAAAACTTATCTATAGATTATCATATAATTATTACTTGTCAATAGTTTCAGAAAACATAATAAATGATAAGCTAAATCTATGAATGTTTACTCGGAAAACAAAAAGGCCCATTTTGACTACGAAATCATAGAAAAATATGAGGCAGGTTTAGTTTTGCAGGGACAAGAAGTAAAATCCATAAAGGGCGGCCATATAAATTTATCTGGGTCTTACGTGGTAATACGCCAAAATGAGCCGTATTTGATAGGAGCTAAAGTACCTCCCTATCAACCCAAAAATGCGCCTGCCAATTATAACCCTGAACAACCACGCAAGTTACTTTTAAATAAAAAAGAGATAAATTATCTTATGGGAAAGGTAAATGAAAGAGGATTTTCATTAATACCCTTGAAAATTTATGAACAAAATGGTAGGATAAAACTCGAATTCGCCTTAGCAAAAGGAAAGAAAAAATTTGATAAAAAAGAGAAGATAAAAAAGCGAGACGTAGAAAGGCAAATCCAAAGAGAATTACGGGGATGAAAGTTTCGATGATTAGTTCTTAAAAACAAGGCAAGCTGAGTATTCTCAAATCTCATAAAACTTTGAGAAAAAACATAATTGCTAACTTATTTAGAAAGCAACCAGCATTAGCATACGCTTAATGCTCATCCTTGCTGTCAACTCCTGATAGACAGACTAAGGGTGTTATAAATTCAGGATAGGCAATTTTTATATCCTTATAAAAATTGTTGAAATTAATAAGGATAGGATATTAAAATTTTGTTTATCTTTTATTTAATATCCGAGATTAAAGTTAAACTAAGCTTGTAGAATTGTTTTTTTAAGAGTTTTTCAGACGAGGATTCAACTCCTCCATCTCCACTAATTAAATATAATTTATAATTTGGAAAGAATACCAATAAACAATTTCATACGGGCAAAAGAGGTACGAGTGATTGATGATGCTGGCACGCAATTGGGAGTTATGAATATATTTGAAGCTATTGAATTGGCAAAATCTAAAAATTTGGATTTAATACAGGTTACGGAAAAAGTTGAGCCACCAGTTTGCAGGATAGCAAATTATGGAAAATATCTTTATTCTTTGCAAAAAAAAGAAAAGAAAATAAAAGTAAAGACGCACACCACAGAATTAAAAGAAATAAGAATCGGATTTAACATAGCACCTGGCGACATTGAAACAAAAGCGAAACAAGCTGAAAAATTTTTAAAAGAAGGAGATAAAGTCAAAGTAAGTATGGTGTTAAAGGGCAGAGAAAAAGCAATGGGAGATTTAGCAAAAAATAAAGTGTTATTTTTTTTAGAAACAACCGATAAATTAATACCAATTAAAGTTGAAAGAGAATTAAAACGCGAACCAAAGGGATTTACAATGATAGTTTCAAAAGAATAATTAATTTTTAAAAATATGAATAAAACTAAGAAAGCGTTGATTAAGCGCTTTAAAATTACAGGAACTGGAAAGATTTTAAGAAGGATTGTCGGCCAAAATCATTACCGCGCTAAAAAAACAGGGCAACAAAAAAGAAGGGGCCGAAAATGGATTCAATTATCTAAATCAGAAACCAAAAGAGTTAAAAGATATTTACAGACATAAAATGCCAATACGCTAATGACGTCGCCAATGACGCGAATACGTATTTGCAACATTGGCATAGTATTCGCATATTGGCATTATAATCACATGACACGAGTTAAAAAAGGAGCAACAGCCCACAAACATAAAAAGCATCTATTAAAACATGCCAAAGGTTTTAAATATGGCAGAAAATCAAAATATAAATTGGCAAAAGATGCTTTAAGGCATGCATGGACTTTTTCATATAGAGATAGAAAAGTTAAAAAAAGAGATTTCAGGCAATTATGGCAACTACAAATTAATGCCGCCGCCAGAAAATTGGGAATTAATTACAGCCAATTAATCCATGGGTTGAAAATGAAAAAAATCGAGCTTGATAGAAAAATATTATCCGAACTGATAAAAAAATATCCAGATGTTTTTGAAAAAATCATAGAAGAAGTAAAACCCAAATAAATAAAAAATCGCGCCACTGCGCGATTTTTTATTTATTGAAATTTTAGAAAATAACTTCCTTAAAATATTATTGAGCAATGAGAATATCATTTGCTTTTTTTAATAAATTTTTTGCGTTTTTAAAAGTTAACTTTTTTAAAGCCTCTTTATATGGCAACCACGCAAAGCCAATATGCTCATCTGAAATTTTTATATTTTCTGTGTTTGTTTCTGCCAAATAAAATACCACTAACTTAAAAATCCACGGCGCCTTATTTTTGTCTTCTTTTTTTAAATCGTAATTATTACGGAAAAAATATTTTATATATTCTTTAAATCCGGGAATTATTTTTAAATCTTTAATTCCAGTTTCTTCTTCTATTTCTCTTTTTACTGTCTCCACTTCACTTTCACCCTCTTCAATGTGCCCCTTTGCAAATTCCCAATGCCCTGATTCGTAATGCAAAAGCAGATAATATGGTACACTTGCCCTGAGCGAAGTCGAAGGGTTATTTACCATTCTAAATATTAAAGCTCCCGCTGATTTTTCCTTTGGCATATTACTTTTTAAAAAATTCTAATAAATTTTCTACTGAATTTGTATTGATAATATCTTCTTTTTCTGCCCAGCCACGGCGGGCTTGCGCGACTCCGTACTCCATAAGATTTAATTGGTCTTTTTGATGAGCATCAGTATTTATTATCATTTTTACTCCTTCGGCTTTTGCTCTTCTTATATAAAAATCACGTAAATCTAAGCGGGAAGAAGAATTAATTTCTAAAATCGTACCGGTTTCTTTGGCCAGTTGTAATATTTTGTCAAAATCAATTTGGTATTCGTCCCTTTTCCCGACAATTCTTCCCGTTGGATGGGCAAAAATATCCACATTGGGATTTCTCATTGCTCTTTCAATGCGCGCCATTATTTCTTTTTTTTCCATTTTTAATGTTGAATGGACTCCGGCAATCACATAATCTAATTGAGATGACACCTCATCTTTAATATCAATTGACCCGTCATTTAAAATGTTGGCTTCGCAACCATGCAATATGCGAAATTTTTGGCCACGCGCCAAAAATTCCGCATTCAATTTTTCAATTTCTTTTTTTTGCTCTAACAATTGTTTTTCATTTAAGCCATTTTCAATTTTTAAAAATTTTGTATGGTCTGAAATTCCTATATATTCATAGCCCAAATCCATAGCAGAGCTTGCCATCACTTCAATTGTATTTTTGCCACCATCCCAACTTGAGTGGCAATGCAAGTCGCCTTTAATGTCTTCTAATTTAACTAATACCGGCAACCCAGGAAGTTTACCCTGAGCCTGGCGAAGGGCGGCTTCAATTTCTCCTTGATCTTCTCTTATTTCTGGTGGCATAAAAGGTAAGCCAATTGCTTTATATACTTCTTGTTCTGTAGCGCCTGCAATTATTTTTGAGCCTTTAAATACTCCATACTCGCTTAATTTTAAGCCTTTATCAATGGCAATTTTTCTTGTGGCAATATTATGGGCTTGCGAGCCGGTAAAATATTGCAAAGTGGCTCCATAACTCTTTCCTGGCACAATTCTTAAATCCATATCAAAGCCCAAAGCCATATGCACCGAAGCTTTTGTCTGACCTTTGCCCCAAATTTTTTTGACCCCCGGCAAAGAAACAAAAAAATCCATAGTTTTCTTAGGATTTTTTGAAACCACTAAAAAATCAACATCTCCAATGGTTTCCTTACCCCTCCTTAAAGACCCCGCCAAACTTATTTTTTCAACTTCTTTTAAATTTTCCATTTTTTCATAAATTTCCATAGCGGCAGGTTTTATTTCTGAAATTAAAGACCTCCCTTTGCTGGTTTTTAAAAATTCCAATCCCTGTAAAATATTTTTTTCTGTTTTTTCTCCAAATCCGAATAAGGGAGCTATCTTATGCTTTTTAACCGCTTTTTCTAAATCTTTTAAATTTTTAATTCCCAATTTTTGGTAAAGTACTTTTATTTTTTTTGGTCCCAATCCTTCTATTTTAAGCAGTTCATCCATTTTCATTGGTAATTTTTTTTTAAATTCTTCATAAAGTTTTATTTTCCCGGTTTTTAAATACTCTTCTATATGGTCAGACATTGCTTTGCCAATTCCTGTAATTTCTTCTAATGCCCGCCTCCCGCCCTTTATATAAATTTGGGAAACATCATCTTTTAGTGCATCTAAAGAAAAAGCTGCCTTTTGATAGGCATACGGTTTAAAAGCCACTCCGTCTATTTCCAAAAATATGGCTATTTCATTGAATATTTTTGCTATCTCCTGATTTTTCATTACCTTGAATTATGGTTATATAATTGTTCTTTCCATGGGAACTCTGATTATTTTTTTATTTTTAAACGAAATATCATCTTTAATAACTAATAATAAAAATCCTGAGACGACCGTAAAAATACTGACAAAAATAAAAACCGCATTAAATCCAAAAGTTGATACTGCAACGCCTCCAATCCCACCAGCCACTCCCGCCGCAATGCCTAAAAAAGTACTATGCGTACTCCATTCCATTGCTTCCGAACCTTTATCAATGTGTCTTGTAAATATTGCAGCCCATGAAGGAAAATTTATAGCAGCCGAAACCGCATAAAAAATCTGCAATAAATAAATATGCCACGGCTGAGTGGAAAAAATATAACCCAAGGGCACAAAAACCATCATAAAAGTTCCTACAACCATAAACCAAAAATCATCCCTTTCGCCATGGTTTTTATCAAGATAATGTCCAATTGGTATTTGTAATATTGATTTTGTTATCCAAAAAAATAAAGAGGCGAATCCAGCAACTTTAGCCGCTTCAGAAAAATTTCCAACAGTAATATTTTTAACAATAAAGATAGCAAAAACAGGACCCATAAGCCCCCATCCTGAATTTAAGAAAAAATCACTGATTATTAACAATTTAATAATTTTGTTTATAATTTTAGGCATAAATTTTTTATATTATAAAAGCTTGTTATATATTATTCTAATATTATACTACAAATATTATTTATTTACCCAGTTAAATAATCCCGACTTGGCAGGATTAAAATCTTCACCCGCATTAAATAATTTTGCAAGGCAAAATTAGCCAAAGGCTATTTAATCGGGTAAAGATTTTATTTAACCGGGTGAAAATTAAAAAAGACCATTAAAGGTCTTTTTTAAAGTTTGAAAATTTATCTATTAACTGACTTCATATTTTATTCTTTTTATCTTATAAGTTGTCTTAACAGGAGAAAAAACTGTAATCTCGTCTCCAATTTTGTGGCCCAAAAGTGCCTTGCCAACTGGGGATTCATTGCTAATTTTGCCTAAAACAGGATTGGCTTCTAATGTTCCTGTAATCATAAATTCATTATTTTTACCATTAACATCCATTTTAACCTTAGCACCTAGTCCCACAAAAGTTTGTTTTTCTTTTGGCGGATTTTTTATCAATTCATAATGTTCTAAAATATTCTTTAGCTCGTCAATTCTTGACCTTAAAACTCCTATATCTTCCTGAAAACTGACAAATTCGGGATTTAAATCTTCAGATTCAAAAATTCTAGGAACTTCTTGACCAGTAACTTTATTGTGTTCAAAAATAGTCAATTCTTCATGCTCTTTTTTCAATTTCTTCAATGCCTCTTTTGTTACATAAAAAATTTTTTCTTCCATAATCTTGATCCTATTTTTTACTATTACTTATTCTATTTTTTTTATTTGAAAATGTCAATCATTTGTTCTGGTTCACATGATATGATACACCCGGCTCTTCAAAATTTATGAAAGGACGGTATAGTGGAAGACCTATGACAATATATGGCTCACTACTGCCGGGAGCGGCT
>Ga0209515_10005719_pt1 | contig 15968 bp, 15 predicted proteins | sample Subgroupgradi54m_FD_187454 | JGI IMG/M metagenome (GOLD analysis project Ga0209515, IMG submission 187454) | Subsurface groundwater microbial communities from S. Glens Falls, New York, USA - GMW60B uncontaminated upgradient, 5.4 m (SPAdes)... ...
TCCATCATAGATTGGAGCCTTATGGATTATATTGGTTGGCTCCAATGTACTCCTATTTCGTCGCTATTCTTAATTGCAGAGCGGAAGGGCGTTCGTCCCTATTTTAGCTTGCAGATTGCGTCCCTCTTGCTCAAACTGTCAAAAAATGGTATATTATAGAGTAGAAGGATTATTTTACTATTTATTCTATGGCACTAAGTCGAGGGGAACAATTCAAAGATGGATTGATGGAGGTAAAACATGGAGTTGATATTCCCAACCGTCTATTCAAAGAACCTATCTTTACTGTACTCGCAAATATAGAAAGCTTCTACAATAAAACACCTGTTGAAGAGATTAGAAAACGAAAATTTTTAGAAATCATTACAGATCTTCAAAAAGAAGCAACGCCAGATGCCTCAAATTTTGGTATTATTGAATATAGTTCTCGCGCCTTTCAGGAATTTATTACCGCTATTCATGTTATTTTCACGCCGGAACAAATCAGAAAATTCAAAGAAGATGCTCGGCCAAGATTTGGAATATTCCGCACAATAATAGGGCCGGGTAAACTATCAAAGAAGGAGTTAAAAGACAGCGAGGATTTTTTTCAAAATAAATTTAAAGCATACTCACAAAAACCAGATACACCAGAAAAAGATAAAAAAACTAAACCAGAAAAAGAACAGACTCATACTCCAAAATCTGCAACTCTTGCCGAGCATGCGTTAGCGTCACGAAATATGCGTCTCGTTTTGAAGCGACTCCTTTCCGAGGCAGATTTAGCCCCTCGTAGCTCACGCGGAGATCTTCGTTCAATCCTTAGAAGACACCCGGAGATAGGCGCAGACATAGGTATGATTCTTCTTACAAAAGGGCTACTAGACCATACGGAAAAAGCACAAGAGCGGCAGTCAAACGGACGAAGGGTTTTTGATGGAATGGCGAGAAGTATACAAAAAGACTTATGCGCGCTCCATGAAAAAGATCTTCATGGAGTATTAGATCAAATAGAATGGACGAAAGATCTATCTAAAAAGAATTATTTTTGGGGACCGGTCTCTATATTTCTTTTACCTCTTCGCCTTATACCTCCGATACTTCGTACGTTTTTTTCAATTCCAAAATCATTCGCTATAGGCGCGCGAGATGCATTTGTTTTTACTGGTTACGGAAATAAACGACCACAACCGTAGTGTCTTAATTGTTATACGTATAGTATGGATCCACTTGGTCAAAAAATCATAGATATTATTGATTCTTCTCTTATAAAAGAAGATAGAAAAAAAATACTGACTACTTTTTTGGAAAAAAATGGCGTACTGCCAGAATTTTTTGAGCTCCTCAAGGAGCATATTTTAGGAGAGGCAGAAGAAAGAAAAATTCTTTTCATGGAGACATTAGAGGAGTGGAATACCATCTACACTACTCTTTTGAAAGAACTACATACAGCAGAAGAAGAAAATGATAGTCAGCTTTCTCAAAAACTTTTAACTATCGACCAATGGGATAGTGACGCAAGACAACTCGCTCTACAAAAATATTCAAATCAACAAACAGCTTTGTATCTAACCTACCAGAAAAAAATTGCCCATCTTGGCGCTCAACACACGGAAAAAGCATTACGAAAAATTCTTCCTGCGCAAATAACCGTATAGTATATATCTTTGTATGCCTCCAAAAACAAAATCGGAAACATTTGGAAATATTGTAGAGAAAGGGATGGCAATTCTTGGAAGTCCTGAGGCAAAATTCAACCAAAGTGTAAAGGAACGAATAAAGACAGGAAAAACAGAGGAGGAAGCACAAGGAGAGTGTCTTGCCGATCTCGCCCGTACCCTGCAGGCAGAATCCATCTCTGGATCTATTGAGAAAAAATCAAAAAGTTTTAAAGAGTTTCAAATAGCACTCAAATCTATCCTTTCAAAAAAAGAGCTCAAGGGGTGTAAGGAAGACTCAAAACCTGAACATGGACTTTTTAGCGCTCCACCAGGAGTATCGGTAGATGCTGATGACATCACAAGTCAACGGCAGTATTTTGAAAAAAAGTTTAAAAATTACGGTGGTCAGTATATCCCTGATGGTAGTATGATATCTCGTCATGCATTACAGACAAAAAATATGGAGGCGATACTCACACGGCTCGCATCTAGCGGATCTATTGACGTAGCACATCTAAAATTTGGAGGAAATGCAACATCTGCAGATGTTGGAAAAATACTATCACTCAAAGAGACGATGGATCATGCAGAATCTGCTCATGAGCTCCGTCTTGGTGGGGGAAAAATTATGCGCGCTATGTGGGAGTCCGCAAAAACAGATATTACAAAAAATATTTGGGGAGATATAAAAAACATGTTTTCAAGCGGCTTTCGTTTAAAGCCATTAGAGCTTCTGATGAGCTCCACAAAGCTTGCGATAGACCTGACGCTCCTTATTCCAAAAATGCTCGCCAAGGGGGCACTAAACTCGCTCACACTTCGTCCTGACAGAGTGAATTAACATATTCAAAAACTATATGGATCATCAGCTCCAGAATTTCATCTCTTCAATAGAAGAATCTCATCTCCCAAAAAACGAAAAGACTGCGTTAGTAACTACTCTGCAAAAAGATGGCGTCACGCAAAAATTTGCAGATCTTTTTAAAGAGTCACTTGCAAGTGAGATGCAAAAGAGGGGAGAGGCGGCCGGTGTTATGACTACAGATTTTGACGCGCAGTTCGCACAACTTCTTGAACAATTTGAAGAAGAAGGAATCGCACTTGAACGAGAACTTTCAGAAAAAGTTTCTGCGCTTGACCCATTGGACACGGCAGGGGAACAGACTCTTTTAGACACCTATACTACCACACTAAAGAAACAACAAATGATGGTTGAAAATAAAGTACGTGATTTGACGGTACAATTTGCAAAGGCGACAGAAAAACTTCTCTAAGAAGTATTTTAAAAAATCCTTATACAAAAAACAACCTCCTAAAAGAGGCTGTTTTTTTGATACAGTCTTTTCCAAACAGAAAGTGATAAGAGCCAAAGAGTATACGCCAAACGAAAAAATATAAATTGATTTTAAAACAGATGAACTGCTTATCCAATCAATGTCGACTGCTGAAGAAAGACTTGCGTCTTTCTTTTTTGTCTCCCTAGAAAGGAGGTGATCCACCGACAGCTTCCGCTACCGGTGCCTTGTTACGACTTCGCCCCTATCATCGATTTCACCCTAGTGCCTCGAACGAGGCGCTTCAGGTACCACCGACTCTCTTGGCGTGACGGGCGGTGTGTACAAAACCCGAGAACGTATTCACCGCTGTATAGCTGACCAGCGGTTACTAGCGATTCCAGCTTCATGAAGGCGAGTTGCAGCCTTCAATCCGAACTGAGACCACTTTTAAGGGATTAGCTCCGTCTTGCGACTTCGCGACCCGTTGTAGTGGCCATTGTAGCACGTGTGTGGCCCAAGGTGTAAGAGCCATGCTGATTTGACGTCATCCCCACCTTCCTCCCCGTTGACCGGGGCAGTTTCTTGTGATCATTTAACACAAGATGAGGGTTGCGCTCGTTAAAGGACTTAACCATACATCTCACGACACGAGCTGACGACAACCATGCAGCACCTGTCTTAGCGCTCCCTTGCGGGCACTTCTCTGTTTCCAGTGAATTCGCTAGATGTCAAACCTTGGTAAGGTTCTTCGCTTATTGTCGAATTAAACCACATGCTCCACCGCTTGTGCGGGTTCCCGTCAATTCCTTTAAGTTTTAGCCTTGCGGCCGTACTTCCCAGGCGGAATGCTTAAGGGGTTACCTTACATAAACGGCACTGAGAGGGTCGACACTCCCAATACCAAGCATTCATCGTTTACGGCGTGGACTACTGGGGTATCTAATCCCATTCGCTCCCCACGCTTTCGTCCCTGAGCGTCAGAACTGTTCCAGCTCAATGCCTTCGCCTTTGGTGTTCCTGTCGATATTAAAGCATTTTACTGCTACACCGACAATTCCATGAGCCTCTCCCAGCCTCTAGCTAAATAGTTTCCAATGCGGCCCTGATGTTGAGCACCAGGATTTAACATTGGACTTACTTTGCCGCCTGCGGACCCTTTACGCCCAATAAGACCGGATAACGCTTGGACCACTCGTATTACCGCTGCTGCTGGCACGAGTTTAGCAGGTCCTTATTCCTATGGTACTCTCAAGATTTGATCCCATATAAAAGCAGTTTACGCCCCGAAGAGCTTCTTCCTGCACGCGGCGTCGCTCCCTCAGACTTTCGTCCATTGGGGAAGATTCTTGACTGCAGCCATCCGTAGATGTCGGGGCAGTGTCTCAGTCCCCGTGAGGCAGGCCGTGCTCCCACACCTGCTACTCGTCGTCGCCTTGGTAGGCCATTACCCTACCAACTAGCTGATGAGATATAGACCCCTCTCAAAGTGCCTTACGGCTTTCATCCCCTCTATTAAAAAGAGGATCACATCCGGAATTAGCTCCGCTTTCGCAGAGTTGTACCGATCTTCGAGGCAGGTTATCAATATGTTACTCACCCGTTTGCCACTAACAAAGCCTTATATTGCTATATTACTTTGTCCGTTCGACTTGCATGCCTTAGACACGCCGCCAGCGTTCATCCTGAGCCAGGATCAAACTCTAATAAAGTTTGATTGACTCTTTGGTCAAAAAAATAAATTGACGTATGCCCCCTGACAGTAAACTGTCAGAAGACTCTGTATCACTTTCTGTTTGTCAAAGACCTTTTCTGTTGATAATTTGAGAACCCATACATCTTAACCAATGAGCACAATACTGTCAAGGGGGTAAGAAATGCACAGGTTATCCACATTTTATTTCGCTCTCAACGTGCTTTTTTCATATGTGTTTTACGCCATGTATCGATCTTTTTGTGATTTCCTCTCAATAGTACTTGTGGCACTTTTTGGCCTTCATAATTTTCAGGTCTCGTGTACTGTGGATATTCAAGAGAGTCTCGTAATGTAAATGATTCTTCTTCTAACGATTCCTTATTCCCAATCACTCCCGGAATAAGTCGAGATATCGCCTCTATAACCGCCATCGCCGCAACCTCACCACCATTCAATACATACGGACCAAGTGATAGCTCTTCGTGAATATACTTTTTTATTCGCGCGTCAACCCCCTCATATCTTCCACAAATAAAAATAATCTGTGTATATTTTTTATTATACGTCTCTGCTTTTTTTTGAGTAAACTGTTTTCCGGCAGGGGAGAGAAGTATGATACGAGATTTTTTAGACTTTTTAAATTTCTTAAGCGTCTTAACGATTGGTTCTATTTTTAATACCATACCCGCTCCACCGCCATAGGGCTTATCATCAACTGTTTTATGAATATCTGTGGCATAATCACGTGGATTGTGAGTGGTAATAGAAATAATTTTTTTATCTTGAGCTTTTTTAATAAGACTCTCTGCTTTAAAAGAGTCAAAAAGTGCAGGAAAGATAGTAATAATATCAAATTTCATAGAATATTTTTTATAATGTTTTATAGAAAAACCCCGCAAGTTGCGGAGCTCCTCTATTATTTTGTTGTGAGTGTTATATTTTAAGATCATCAATAACGCTCATATCCGCATTCGCATTCGTATTCGTCTCCATGCTTCGGGAGGATGGTCTTCGTGAACCTTCCGGTTCATAGATTTTCAGATTGACGCGGGCATTGGATTTTGCACCAACTATTTTTAGTAGCGTGCGAATCGCCCGAGCGGTCTGCCCCTGTCTGCCTATAACATATCCCATGTCTGCCTGATTGAGTTTGAGCGTAATAAGAACGCCTCGTTCATCAATCACGCGATCTGTAGTTACATCTTCCGGATGACCAACGATCGCTCGCACGATATACTCAACAAATTCCTGATCTGCAAACTTTGTCATGTAATTATCCTCTTTCTCACACTATTCCCTCATTTGGAAATATATGAGATTATGTCTTTTTTAAAGAGCCGCACATATCGACCTTGTTCTTTTCGTGCCGCTGTATCTTTACTTTTATAGTATAGCAGAAAAACTTCCATGGTCAAACAACCATATTATTTTTTATTTTCTTTCTTCTTTGTCGTTCCTTGTATCTTTTTACCCTCTACGATTTTTTGACCAACAAGAAGGTTATGCACGGTTGGCGATGCTTGCGCGCCTTTAGACAGCCAATAACGGATTCGCGTCCCATCCAATACGCACTCTTTCGTGGAAGATGTTGGATCGTAGTGTCCTACAATTTCCAATGCTCTTCCATAGAGATCTCGTGCTTTTTCTGATACCACAACTCGATAAAATGGTTTATTCTTTTTTCCGCGTCGTGCCAGTCGTATCATCAACATACTCTTTTTATATCTTATTAACGAGGGCTAAACCGCCCCTGATTGTGATACTATAGCATCAATATTGCCTATGTCAAGACTTAACATGTGAGACGTGCCATCTTCACCCATAGTAATCCCGTAGAGTACATGTGCAATGTGCGTAGTCACTCTATTATGTGTGATCACTATAAACTGGGTTTTTTTGGATAATTCCTGAAGAATAGATGCGAGTCGCCCAGCATTTGACTCGTCAAGAGCCGCATCTACCTCATCAAGGACTACAAAGGGAGAGGGGTTTATGGAGAGGATGGCGCATAGGAGGCTAATAGCGGTAAGCGCCTTTTCTCCACCAGAAAGTACGTTTATGTTTTTTAGCTTCTTCCCCGGTGGTGTTACCGCGATATCTATACCAGAAACCTCATCATCGCTCTCGGCAATGTCTTTTTCGTCTTCATTTTGTGATAGCTCCTCTTTCTCTCGCTTTTGGACGATAATCCGTGCAGTACCCCCATGAAATAACGTATGAAAATATTCTTGAAATTTCTTATTTATTTCTTCCAACGACAGATCAAATTTTTCCCGAATAATCGTATCAAGCTCTTGGAGTGTTTTTTCTATATTTCTCATAGCACCAGTGAGATCATCCATTTGTTTTGTTAAAAAATCAACCCGTTCTTTTGTTGTAGTATGTTCGCCAATTATTTCTTGATCTATCGTTCCTATTTGCTCCAACGCTCGCCTCAATCGTTCAATCTCATTATGTGCTTCATCGCTATTCAACTGCTCTGGAGTATGAGAAAATTCAAAAACAGACGTGAAATTTTGTTCATCTACGTGGAGTGCTTCGCATATTTTTTTAGTCAACTCTTCTTGATGCGTCTCAATGCGCGCAAGCTCAAGCTGGATACCGTTTTGCGTATGATGGAGCTGTTCTATCACGCGCTGGCGCATCGCCATATCTTTTTGAAGGTTTACCAACGTTACGCGCGACTCTTTTTCTGCCGCATAGTGTGCCTGTATAGCCTCTTGTGACTCATACAATTCTTTTTCTCGTACACGAAGATCTTCTGTAATCCGTTCTTTCTCTTGCAAAAGAACGGTATCTTTTTTCTTTTCGGTTTGCGAAGAAAAATACGTAAGATCACGTTTGATATCGCCAAGTTCTTGCGTGTTCTTTTGAAGTACCCCCCTCACTCTCTCAATCCGTTCTTTCTGAATACCAATCGTTGTTTGTATCTTCTGAAGCTCGCTTCTCATCAGATCTTTTTGAGAGAAAAGACGCTCCATATCTCCAAATTCATCTTTTTGAGTATGTGTTTCTTGTTGTTTGGAAAGTGATGTTTTGATTGTCTGAATAAGGTTAAATATTTTTTCAAATAACTCTTGCACAGATACAGGTGGCTCACACTCCTGTCTTAATGTATATAATATCTCCAACGTATCCACAATATCCTCATGTGTAAGTACAGAAGGGAGCTCTTCTTCTTGTCTCTCTTTTCTCTTCTTTTGATAATCCAAAATTTTTTCATTAACGTCTTCAAACTTTAAAAGAGATTCTTTTTCATTTTGTTCACTTTTCTCATATGTAGAAAGAAGTGCAATAAGCTCTTTATTATACGTAGAAAGAGCCTCCTCAATCTCCTGTTTTCGTTTCATGAGCCAAGGAATATGCGCCTCTCCAGATTGTTCATATAGAACACGCATCCGCGCCTCAACTACAGATCGTTCAGAGATAAGACGATCTTTTTCTTTTAACGCCTCTTCATATCTCTTTTGTATATGAGAAAAATCACTATCTTGATCTGTCTCATCATGTTTTTCAACAGTATGAAATAGTTTTTCTGATACGTGTTGTTCTTTTTCATGTATCAGTATTTCTTTTGTATTGATGGCTAATTTCTCTTTTTGTTCGGTATATTGTTCGGTAAGTTTCCACCATATTGTGTGGAAATATTTTTTTTGAACTTCATACAATTTTTTTTCGCTTTCTTCTCGCTGTTCCAATCGTTTCATCTGACGACTTAAAAAACGAAGCTTAGGCTCCAGCTCATGGAGCATAGCCTGTACATGATTGAGATTCTCTTTTGTCGCTTTTATTTTGTTGAGTGCGCTCTCTTTTTTTATTTGATACTGACGTACACCCGCGGCTTCAATAAAAAAATCTTTTCGTTCTGCCGGCGGCATTTGGACAATATGATCCACTAATCCTTGACCAATGACGCTATAACTTCTCTGTCCAAATTGTGCCTGCGCAAGGAGAAGAGTAACATCCGCAAGCCGTACCTTATTTTTATTGATACAATATTCCGACTCACCAGTCCGATACAGTCGCCGAGTGATAACAACCTCTGGAAAATCAATAGGAAAAACTCTATCTTCATTATTAAAATACAGAGACACCTCGCAAAATCCTAATTGTGATTTTTTATCAGACCCAAAAAAAATAACATCCTCTGAATGCTTACTCCGAAGGAGTTTCATACTTTGTTCTCCCATGACCCAACGAATCGCATCCGCGATATTTGATTTTCCAGAACCGTTTGGCCCTACTATCGCGGTGATTCCTTTTCCGTTTTGTTTTTCTTGAGGAAAAACGAGCGTGGTTTTTGGTGCAAATGATTTGAATCCTTGAATGTCTAACTTTTGTAAATACATACTCCCTTATTTTTCATATATACCAATAGTATTGTATCACATTAAAAAAGAGGGTGAAAAGATTTTAAACAGTATGCCTGTTTTTCTTTTCTCCCTCATGTTTTGTGGTATTCCTTAGTACAGTGTTATCCAATACCACAGGCTGTTGATGCGTCCAAAGGTCGCGACGTGCGTTTCTACCCACGCCCCCTCGGAATAACTTGAACCTCCATATTTTACAACAGTCACGCTTTTTTGCAGTTTGAGTGTAACGGTTGCACGATTTGGTTCGGTACTACTCGGTACTGCTTGAGAACTGATGACTGTTGCCCGACGGATACGAACTCCGTCAACGAGTTGTTCATCAAGGTTCTCTATTGACATGACAACCTGTGTTGTTTTTTGAATAAGTGAGACCATCTCACCAACGGAGAGCGTGTTTGACGAGAGTGTATCGTACTCACTCTTAAACCAGAACGCATCAGTGACGATCTGATCAAAGAGTTTCGTATCGTTCTCTGACTTTCCGATAACCATATCCAAATGGCTATAATCCGGAAAGAGCCTGTTTGCGATAGTGTCGGCTGGTTTTTGTTGCTCAATAACCGATTCATCCAGAATCAGTCGTGCATTTGTAGAACGCGAATCAACTATTGAGGCGCGTCCTTTATGTGCAAGAGCAGACGAGACATGGACAAGTCCGTCTGTTGGAGTAAACGGCGACTGGATACCACCCGTTACCGATGATAGCGAGAGCATATCCATAGCCGCATATTTTAGCGCTTGTTGTTCCCTGGTTTCAGTTCTGTCATGAAGTAGGCCGTTGAGATTATTGATCGCCATACCAAAAAGAACAACCTTTTCGTATCTGACATCAACAAGCTCCTGAAAATACCCCGCGTACCGAAATGCGTGAGGCCACCCTGCACTTCCCATATATGTCTTCAATTTTGCAAGCCCTTCCACAAAGTTGAAATAACATGGGAATCCATTTGTGTGTGGAATACCGCTTAACCCGGTATAGTTATAGAGCTTTGAGTACTGACAGGGGACACAAAGTCTATCTTCATTTGAGAGTGTTTCGGTCAGCCGTACGGCATCTTTCCCTACGGTAAATGGTAGTGTATATGTTCGTGTTGGAATCTCTCCATCAAATCCGTCAAAGGCGAGACACCTGTGCCCTACAGTAAACACTGACGGTGTAAAGTCTGTGAATGGATCAACAACGAGATTCTGTCCTGTTGGGGAGGGGATAGCTGATACGAAATTATTTGAAACACCCCAATACATGATGTATTTGAGCGTTGGAAACGCCTGATGAGACACCATCTCACGAAACATCTTTGGAATCGCGTATGGTGATCCGTGATAGGGTGTCCCAAGCGTAATCATACCAAGGAAGGTTTTACGCGAGAATTCATCCGCATAAAGAAACTCCGCAAGAAGCCCTCCCATGCTATGTGCAATCACAATGTACGGCCGTGCGCCAAATTTAGAGTGGATCGCATCGCGAAGAAGAAGCGCATTCACCGCTACTTCTTTTGTTGAGTCATACTGGAATGACCAGAAATCAAAGGAGTTTTTAAACTCTTGACTACGCGCCGATTTTGTCAGCGCAAAGTTTTTGAGTCTATTCCATCGATATCCAGGCTTTCCTTCTGATCCCGCGCCGTGCACGAGAATTGCAAGGATCTTCTTATTGAGTGGGTTCTTAATGACCTCATTATCTGGAATAGACGGCCATACTGCTGACTGAATTTTCCGATGCGATGTCATCCGAGAGACACTACTCGCCTGAATGTCGTCCGTGAGAAGTGGATCTTGCGGTGCCGTAATAGAAGGAATGTTTTCAAACGTCGCGTTACCAAGAAGCGGTTTTTCTCTTCCGGCAACGAGATATTCTTCAGCACCACTACTTGGTGCAGGAACAGGAACGCGCACATATCCATTTTGTGTATCTACCGGTTTGATATCCGTTTTTATCCAGTCTGCCACGAGTGGAGACTTTTTGAATACGGAAAGCTCATTCGCAGGTGTCTGCTGATTCGAAAGTGCCACATGCACCGCGATACTCCCTTGATCAACACTCGTAAGTGGAGAGATCTCTATCGCCCGCGCGTTTTCTAAAAGACTCCCACTCGTGTCTGTACTTTCCGTCAGACTCGCCTTTCCTTGGTCATTTGAGTCAAGAAAAAAAGCAAGCCGTGGGAAAGAGATGGGCACGATAACCGTTGCCGGAGGCGGTGAGGGTGTTGGCGGTACTGGGATGACCGGCGGAGTCGGAGGAGACGTTGGCGGAATACTCTGTGTCGCCTGCGGAATCGGAGGTGGCGATGGCGTTACCGTATTTTGTGGAGGTACTATAGGCGAACCGGATTCCGTCGCTTGTGGCACTGATGACGTTGCCACCGATGATGCGGTTTGAGATAGTGGAGACTCCGTTGACGCTGAAGATACCTGACCAAACAAGGGTATCTCTCCTTGCGGGGGAGTAATTAGCCCGGGAAGAAATAGATCCTCGCCTATCTTTTTCTTCGTTGCGTTCTCACTGGCATTCACTGCTACTTGTGCGGCAGTACTGGGGGTTGTTGGTTTTGAAAAGAACGGGAACCTGCATCCCGTCACACACACGGTTAGTGAAAGAAGAGAGGCTATCCTCTTCATGGAAATCTCCTTTCAGAGTGAGAATGAGAGGGTACAAGAATATCTCTACTCTACAATAAGAACTAAAAAAGATCAAGTAAGGGGGGCTATGTGTGTTTTTTAGAAAAAGAAAAGGAGGTGAAACGTTTCACCTCCCGTGAGAATGACTTAGTCATCGAATTTGTTCAAGATAATTATTGGTGTATAGCTTGCGATTTCCACCGCGACCCAACCGAGTATTGGCCAAAAGCCAAGTGTCTGCAGAAGTGCCTGCAGAATGCATATCGCGATGTAGCCAGTTGGCAAGCCGATCCAGAACGTCCGCGCCATAGCACTCATGCTCGCATCTCTCTGTAGAGAGGTAAAGAGAATTGCAATCAGGAGCACCTGGTAGGGTGTATTCGTGATGTGCCGCCCCAGTAAGGTGCAAAATACGTAGAGAAAACTGATGCCAATCAGTATACGAACGATATAGCGGACTATCCCAATAGCTTTTTCTGACTTCTTTTTTCTCGCTTTGTCTCTATCATACAACAAGAGACTAAATACGGTGACGAAGCTTGCGGAAAAGAATACCGAGACTTTGACGTAGTCCCAAAATTCCCATCCTTGCAGACGGAATACTATGCTATCGGCAAACCACGGCAGAATATCTGTGAGTGGCTTTCCCATGAGCACGTAACTTACGTTGGCACACAAAGCGGCGTAGCAGAAAATAAGGCAGTCAATCACGTTGATGCTCTGGACTTTGTAAATAGCAAATGCTACGGCGTTTGTTGCAAAGTGTGTCAGGATCACCGCGAGTAAACCATACTTTACAAAAACATACGTCAAGAAGATACCTCCCACAAATTGTGGAAATACGCGGAGCACCTTACGATCTTTTTTCTCCTTAAAGTTTCTTAAGTGCATCAATGCCCAGATAGTGTTTCCAATCAGAAACAATACATAGAACGCAACAGTGCCAGACAAGAACGAAATCTTTGTAAGAAACTCAAGAAAGAACCAGCGCGCAAACACTTCTTCATAGATAACTGCGATGAAGAAGGTAAAAAAGTGGTTTCCCTCTCTCAACTCCTCTAATAGAGAGGAGATTTTGTTCTTGCCTTTCTTACCGAGTATCATTTCTTGAAAAATACTCGCGCCAATAGAACAAGGAAATCCTATAACTACCACTGTGAGAATAACCGAGATCATCATTAAAAAAGTTGTGTGATTACTGGCAATCTCACGAAACCTTCCAGAGATAAACATGGTCAGCTCATTAATGACTATTCCAAAAGTTCCTGCCTTCCACGCAATCAGCGCCATCAACCCAAAAGTGCAAAGTGTAGAGATGGAGCCAAGGAACTTCTTACTTTTGTTCATCGATCGCCTCCTTTTCGTTCGGATTTTGAATTGTCAAGATACTATTTTTACTATCAATAAATATAACAGACTATACAAATTATGTCAAGAGTCTCACAATCGTTCCTTAAAATCAAAAAACACCTCAAAATGAGATGTTTTTTGGTGGTGTTTGTTAGAAAAAGTTAGAACCCATTTTGCGAAGAACATCCGCGTAGGGAGTTTCGTCCATCGGCAACCCGACGACCTTACGGCCGAGGTCTCGGCAAAGAATCGGTCTGTCGGAGCACAGCTCGATTTCATCAAACAAGGTTGCCGTTTGATGAAGACAGAACCGCGAGAAATCCGTTGCCTGTTTGGACGGAATGGACGCCCAACTTTCAGGTTTTCCAAACGGAAGAAGATATGGAACGCCGATGTTGTCGTCTCCGACAAGGAGACGACCCGAGAGTGGCACGCCGGGGTAAAAATCCCGTTCGCACACTTCGTCAACAACTTCCTCGTAAGTGCGAACACAACGGATTTCTCGCTTCGTGCCATTGATGCGATTTATTCCCTCGGCGATTCCGATACCGGCGCAGATGAGCGGCACACGAATGCGTATCCTTGAGAACAGCTCGATGACTCTCTCAAGAAGCACACCTGTGAAAACCACATCATCTACAACCGCCACTTCGCGCACGCCACTCATCTGCAACTTTCTGATTTGTTGAGCGAGTGGTGGTGTTCCTGAACGATGGCCGAGACCACGATCTTTTCCGTTCTTGTCCACTAAGCGAGTAACTTCGAGGTTTAGCTCACTCTCAAAGTAGACGCGATCTAGCGAGACAACTGGCAGACCGCTCTCGGCCACCAACCCAGCAAGACCGCGAGAGATTTCATCCTCCGAGACAAGCTCGAAGTTTGAAAAAACTCGGCACATGTAGTTTGAGAATTCTTCCCGCAACTGGCAAAAGAATTCTCTCGTGGGCAACACGAAGCTGTGTTGTGTTGCCCACTTTCCCATCAGCAAGTAGATGTCTGCTGACACGACATACGGTTTGTGCATAACTTCCTCCTTTTTGGTTTGTTAAAGAACTCTCCCTTCCCAGAAATGAAAAATCCCTTCTGGGAAGGGATTGAGCGCGGAGGAGTGCAAAATATTTAGCACTACTAACCACAACCAATCTCTTCCAGGAAGAGTTGATCGTGATGATGGTTGTTTTGTGCAGAAAGAAACAACGATGTTTTCTTTATGGCATATTTTGCGCTATCAAGAACTTTTGCTGTTTTTGCGAAACGCGACACAAAGTAAGCAAAGAATGTATCGCCAGCTCCTATCGTATTTTTACTTGCGACGATTTTAGACGGCTTAATGTTGTAACGCTTACCGAAAGCAAAAATCTCACATCCTAGCTTACCCTTTGTGATTAACAAAACTTTTTGCTTTTGGGTTTCTAAGTATTGCTTTGGTATATTTTGTAATTCTTCTTTCGTACCCTTGAGGCAAAAAATATTCGCAAAAACTACCTTGCTCGGTTTCCAAATCTTTTTCTTTCCAAAATCATTGCCGTTTCTAACATAACCTTGAACATCTAAAAATATTTTGCCTTTGAAAGTAGACAGGTTCGTCAAATCAAACTCGTTGAGCACGGAAGAAATAAGCAAAAGAGGTGTTTTGATTTGAGAATACCTAATCCCTTTTTGCGTGGGTTTTTTAGGGACTTTGCCAAATTCTCCATCCTTTGTCATTAAAATCCGGACTTCCATTTTTGGCCCAGTTTTAATACCAAAAAACACTCCTTCATTTTTTAGAGCTCGGTTTAGATAAAAAGCTGGCCCGCCATCCTGCTTGCGAATAATTGAGCCATTTTCACTAACAAGTTGATCCTTGGCGAATGTGGATAGAATTGTGATTTTATTTTTTTGAGCCATATTTTTGCTTAACTAATTTAAGAGCGAGATCAACCGCTTCTTTAGGGTTTTCGGCAACTTCAATTTTTATTCTGTTTCGGGCGTCAAGATATTGGCCTCCAAGTTTTTCACTCCAACCTCCAGTATTTTTTAATACCACAACTGGAATGTTCGCTTGATAAGCAATGGCAATTTCAGTAAGCGTGCCAGAACCGCCATTAAGCGCGATAATAGCATCGCAACTTAAAACAAGAGTTAGTTCTCGGCCGCCGCCGCGTTCAAGGCCGCTTGCGATAACTACATCAACATTCTTTTTCTCAAAAATATCAAAGCCCTTTCCGTAGGTTATGCCGATAGTAAGACCGCGGGCTTTCTTTGCTCCGCGACAGGCGGCCGTTGAAAGAGAATCGTAGTCTTTTTCCGCGCCAAAAACTAGAGTTGCTTTTTTCTTCGCAACCCAATATCCGATGTCTTCTGCCAGTTTCTCAATTTTTTTTGAGTATTTAAGATCAGCGGCAGAACCCATCACCCCGATTTGTAGTTTTCTTGATGATTTTTTCATATAGTTACTTTAGTTTAGTAAAGCGACGAGGGCAAAAAAAATTAACGATTCTCTTTCAACCTTTCCAAGACAAGTTTATAACCGCCCATGCCTTTTTTGAGCCATTTATGAACTCGGGCAATAGTGGTGGAACTCATTCCGGTTTCCTGTGCAATTTTGGTGTAGCGTATTCGCTTCGCCAACATTCGAGCTACTTTCCACCTTTGACCAAGTTCTACTAATTCCTTTTCAGTGAGCAAATCCCTGAAAAACCGACGAGCTTCGTCAACGTTTTTCAACTTAAGGATGGCTCCAAAAAGGGCGTCTGTATCTTGGTTTATCCACTTATTATGTTTGTCCTTGACTTCTTTCATACGCTTTACTATGATAAAGTATAGCAAATGATGGATTTTATGTCAACTTTGCAATCGCCTTTTCAAAAATTCGCCGTCGGGAGCGAGGGCATGGCGGAAGGGGGGTGTGGGGGGAATTCCGCCATGCCCGAGCAGATAGAATTGTCGCCCCGCCACCTGCCCGAATACTTGGAGGGCAGAACACCAAAGAAAAATGTCCTTTCCTTTTTAGAAGAAATCGGTCGCGCGCAAA
>Ga0209515_10005720_pt1 | contig 15967 bp, 16 predicted proteins | sample Subgroupgradi54m_FD_187454 | JGI IMG/M metagenome (GOLD analysis project Ga0209515, IMG submission 187454) | Subsurface groundwater microbial communities from S. Glens Falls, New York, USA - GMW60B uncontaminated upgradient, 5.4 m (SPAdes)... ...
TAGAATCAATAGCAAAATACGATTATAGATTAATCATTGGCGCCAATCCAGAAATTCAGCTATCAGCACTTTTAGCTGAGATTGGTAAAATAGGAAAATAGCGCAGAGAGGGCGTATAAACATTTTGGAATCCCACAATGAACAAATTTTTGCACTTGATTGAGGCAATCACCTTGAGGTGTTTTGTCTACTCAGTTTGGTACCCTCTCTTAAAAGAAATGCAAGAGTTTTCATTTTCGACTTCATCTACCTAAAATAGCAAGCCGCAATGTTACTTGCTTGTAGTCCATGCCTGAAACTTCAACTTTTGTGAGCATGGATACTCCTGATACACAAGAAGGATTCAAAGGATCAATGTAAGAGAAATTTGAAGCGTTTACCTGGTCTGCTGCATATCCTACTGCAAGCGGATAGCGCTCACAGACAAGCCTTGGTATTGATTGATCATAAAAACCAGTAGCATTTGGCAGCGGCCTTATGATGTAAGTTACTGTAAAGTTTGCACCTAACGGATAGTTTGCAAGATCAACCATGTTAGGCACTGTTATGATCTTAAAAGAGTTTGTATAGTCCTTTCCTTGCGTTACCCTAAAGGAGCCTCCATTTTTTTCATTATGTAGATTGCTTATGGAAAGCATTGACGCAAGTGAGAATATGTGTTGGCAACTTGTTGGTCCATTACAATCATTATAATTGGAAGATATAGTAAAAGTGAGCCTTGCACATGCAGTAGAGTTTGATTTCATCAAAAGAACTGGAACGGTGTTAAGATAAGTTTTGTTTTCTGGAACAGTGTAGAAATTTCCGCAATAATGGTTTGATAATGTGCCACTTGTATCCTCTATCGATATGGGGCCAGCACAGGTGCCATTTGGCAATCTACCTTCAACACACATCGGCTTGTATGATTCATAATTTAACAAAACAATTCCAACTGTAATTGCTATGACAGCTGGCACACCTGCAATTATTGAAAAATGTAGAGTTTTCATTTCTTGAGAATTTTCCTAGTCTTAAGAAGAATCCAAGTAACTATCCCCGCGATAGAACCTAATCCTATGGATATTCCAATTAGCAGAGTAATAATTTGTGAATTCTGATCTAGTTGTTCGTTCTTTTGCTTGAGTTCTTCCATTTGTTTTTCTAATAATGCTTGTTTTAGTTCAGATGAGTTTTGACCATCACAACCATAACATTGTGCTTCAATAGGAAGAATGGTAAGAAATAGGAAAACTATTGATATTGTAGTTATTGCAAGATAGATTACAGATACCATAATTACCGATTCTTCTTGTGTTTAATAAATTGTAATTTCAATCACTTACATTAAATCTATTATAAAAATAAAAAAAAGAGTAGGTATTATGTACCTGTACTGGTTGTATAGTATTGTTTGAATGCACCACTGCTAATGCCACCTACACTGATATTTTGAGTAGTTGGATTCTTCATGTTATAGGATGTCAAGATTTCTGCAGTAGTAATTGAACCCAGTGCTCCTCCATTAAAGGCAATCGAACCTGTCATTTTGTCATAGCTAAATTTTGCCAGTTCATCTTTACCTTTAGTACCATAGTCTGCTCTTTCATCAATGAATGGGGCTGAAGATGGATTAGTCATTGCAAATCCATAGTTCGTAACACTGCATCCGTAACTAGCACTAGTGTCTTGTACTGAGATATTGTAATATCCCGTACTGCCCACGTTTCCAGTCCAGACCACGTCAGAAGTGATAGAATCACCACCTGCTATAGCTGCATTATGGCATGTAAATGCCGGATTTGGTAATTCCTCATACCAGAGGAAATAGTTGTAGGTTGGAGATGTACAGCTTGTGTTGTTACATGTTAGGTTTCCATCGCTTCCTCCTTGCGCTATGCGGTTACTTGTGTCTTCTAATCCGGTCCAAACAGCCAAATCACATCCTGGTGAGACTCCAGTAGTTGGCACACATTTGTTGGTAGAAGTGGTGGCTTGGCTTATGGATGGAATGGTGGAGCTTAGATATGCTTCAGTTACTTTTTGTCCATTTCCCAATGCATACCCAGACCAGACAGCGCTAGTACTATTGGAGAAAAATGGAGCAACATATGCACTGACTCCAATAACCTTTGTAAGCGAAGGATCTAGTGTGATGACTACATTTTTCACATAACCGTTGGAGTTGCTTAGAACATATCCTACATTCACGTCATTCCAACTAACTGTACAATCGCTCTTGTTGAGATGCCAAGTGTTGAATACGGTAGCAAGCTTGGAATCATATCCCTGAATTGCAGATTTGAAATTGCCGTCTGCAGATCCTAAGGAAATAGCTTTTGCTTCGTTTAGCGTAGCAGCTTTTGAATGCATTTCGTTTGACATACGATGCGTACAATCATCTACAGATGATGTATTACTCCCATAGGCATTAATGTTTGGCAATACTGTCATTGGCGATAACATTATCAACCCAATTATCAGTGATGTGATAATTGTTGTTGCGATTTTTGTTTTTTTGAAGTTAATTTTTGTCATTGCCATTTCCATCCTTGGAAATACTTATAGGAGTTTAGAGGCAAGCTGCGTCAAAATTTGACGCGATCTGCGTCAATGTTTTACAAGTTCACTTCTTTTCAGACGTCTTGTCTCAATGTATGTTACTATAAGTAGAAATACAAATAGCCAGGGGAGAAACATTATCTCTCCTGCGATACCATGAAAAGATTCAAACTCATTTACGTTTGTAGATACTTTTAGAACGAATATAGAGAGAGAAAAGATACGGATCACATTTACCACAATAGTGCCTATCACCCCTAGGGCATAGTATACTGCTTTTCGTTTGCGTGGTATATTCATCTTCAGCAAGAAAGCCATCATTACCAGTGAATAGATGATAACACTATGAACACCTGCAGAAGGCCAAAATACCTGAAGCGCAAAATATCCATGATCACCATTTAAAAACATAATGTTCCCCAATGCTTTTGCTACTCCAAGATGAAATGAATTTATCAGAAAAACATCAAGTTTTACCAAATACGGTACAACATACTGTAATGGTCCCAATGAATCGTATGGAAAAAAGGCATCAAGAGACAATATTATTGCAGTGCCCGCGGCATAAATTGGCCCTGCAGGCGATATCCTAATCCACCTTTTACCAAAAAGTATCGTCAGGCTGGCGACAAAGAAGATAGCAATGACAATAAAATCCCACATCCAATTCCAAGAATCTACAAGCTGAACATGATAGTTTGGTGCAACAGAAATAAGATAATTTCTCAATCCCAATTCAAGAGCCGTAAGATAAGCGATAACTGCACCAGCAAGAGGAATTACTATCATCAATCGCTTCTTTGGGATCACAAGTTTTAATCCAAAAAGCTCTGCTGCAATAAATGCCATAGCAAAAAGATATCCACCCCTACCTTGATTCCATCCCAGACTAAATGTGTCTGGAAATACTACTAACGCAAAGACTATGGGTGATGCAATACTTGCTAATGCAATAATTATACTCTTATTTTGCAACAATTATGTACAAAATGTGCTTAATAAAAGTGATAATAGTTACAAGATGATCCTGTCAATAGTGGACGAGAAGCCAAAAATATCATAACACATTATAACATGTCAATATATTAATAAATTAAAAAGAAAAAAGAGGGAAGTTTTCTTAATTATTTTTGTACTTCCACATTGATGTATCTGGAATAGCTTTGACCGTTGTCCTCGTATACTACTACCGCAATTGTATGCTTACCAGGTTGAGCATTTTGAGATACTGAAATTTTTAGATTAAATGTATCTCTGATTGCATCTCCTTTGGTTGCCAATGCCGGTAGATCCACAGTCCTTTTATCTAAAACTGCAGATATACCAACTGGTAAATTGTCTTTACCAGTGTCTATAAAGAAGGACTCGTTATGTGGTACTGTTACACCAGTTTTAATATGCAGCGATTTTTCCTGGGGATAAGATACACCCACTGGAATGACTACGGTTTCGTTAGCTGTCATGACTATATTTCTGACAGGTATTGAAAGAGAATAGTCTATTTCAGACACTTGTATTTTTTCTGCTGAAATGGCGTTAATCCCAAACATGCCAGCAATTACAAATACCGCGAGAACCGCAATGTAGTATATTTTTGCTTTCTTTTTCATATTCTCACCTAGCAATTGTAATCACATATCTCCAACCAATTAGTTGTTGCATGATGTGGCGAATTCCAGAAGTCAGTAGTAGTCTGCCCCCCAAAGAAACCATCAGATGCTTGTGCATAATGATCCTCTCCAAGATAGAATGTATGCGAGCCACTGTTACTCCATGTACATGAAACGTTTACTGTTGATGAGCTTAGGCCTGCAGAACTCACATTTGTGCCTGTACAAGAACCTAATTCACCATTAGAGTCCCACATTGTCATTTCGGGTCGATAGGTTGCACTTGCTCCTGATGCTATTGTAAGGTAGCCGTTATAAGTGGCACTTACTTTGAAGTACACTGTACTTACAGAGGTGGTAAGAGTAGGGGATGACCCAACAGTAAGGGAGCTAAAATCTTCGTTGTTTGCAACAATAGCAGAATTACTAGCGTAGAATCCATTTGCCCGAGCTATAACTTTATCAACACCCGTAGTAGCTGCATCTGCACATGCATTACTTGTTCCTGTACATGAACTAGAATGGAAGCTTGGGCTTTCATATGTTTTGCTCCAAGGACCAAAGTCTAAAGAACTTGTAGCAAATGCTGGGGATAGTGTAGCTCCTGCCATCAGCACGCTGGTAACAAATACAATAGACGGTAACAGCTTTTTGTTTTGGATTTTCATTTTCTGATTTTCTTCTTTTGTTTTGTTGTTTTGTATTTTCATTTTTTTAATTCTCCTTTTGCTTTTTGTGTGTATAAAGTGACCTAGTCTTCATACCGCACGATCGATTGGCCATACCGTATATTTCACACGGCATATCGTGGTTATGGTAAAGCATGTCATTTCCATTCTTGAAAATAGCTAATAGGAGTTTAGAGGCAAGCTGCGTCAAAGTTTGACGCGATCTGCGTCAATGTTTTGTAAATTCGAAAACAATTGCCTTGTTACTAATTGATTCGTTATCAATACGAATCTTTAATGATTCAAAAATATTTTTCACATATTCTGCTACAAATTTTATCCATTTAGAACCATACTCTGTCTCAAAAACAAGTCGATAATGATTGTGTGTAGTTTCATGACTGAATTTGTACCACCCACAGTATTTCCCAAGTATTACAAGGTAGTTATTTATTATATGATCAAGATCATAGCTCAAACCCAAAACTGTTAATATATCCTTCATTACTTGTTGGTCTTCATGTGCAATTTCCTTCATGACACTTTCATCAACTTGATCAATTATCTTCAGTAACATAGTATGTGACATGATAATTCCTTGTATCGCTTCAAGATGCATATCAAAAGATACATTCTTGTTAAGAATCTTAGTTACAAGTGCATTTAGCGGGAGATCTTTCTTTTCTGCCTCTTTTTTTAATATATTTAATACATTATTTGGCAGCCTCAGCGTTATTCTGTTCGTACTAGGAGCCATATCCGCAGATTCGAATTCATACAGCATCGTGCACTAGCGATGGATCTCATGTCTATAAAACAATGCGCATCTTTTCTCAGCTTACATACAGTAAAGGATCGATCTATGTTGTTATTACGAAGAGATTTAAGATATTGCTTCATAGAAAAGAAGATCGTAATTGAAGGAAAATTTTGAAAGTATTTGTGACACTGCATACCCATTTTGTGATTCCTGTAAATATGGTTGATTTACTTGAGTAGCTAATTACTTGTTATTTCAGCTAACATTCAAAAAGCGATTTCCCATTTCTTCCATCTTCAGGACCATTTCGTTCACTGGACCGAGCTTGTAGTCAAAAAAGGTGCCCGGTAGAAAGATGAAGCCGGTCCGATGGTTACCGCCACAACTGTTGTAGTGGACACCGTTCCAATTTTTTATTACTGATGCAGTTTTTTCTATTTGATTCTAAACTTTAGCTGGTACAGCACTATTAATGATACAATTCCAGCCACAAGAATTGATGCCGCAAATGGAAATTCCGGAACCGTTACTGTGTTCTGCTCGGCAAAAGTCCATCTGTTTCCGTCAAACTGCCATGTGCGACTATCATTATAGATATCCGTCAATTTTGGCGTAGATGTGGTATAGTGTTTTCCGTCATAATCATATGAAACTATTATTGTCCTGTTAGTCTGGTCTAGTGCGATTGGCTCGTCAAAAGGTGTAATGGCAAAAGTACATTTTTCATGTGGCCCAATTTGAGGTATGGAAGAATATGGTCCTGCCTCGGTAATTCCTGAGCTAATCGTGGATGGTATACTAACATCAAAATATTGTAATTGTATTGTTTTGTCTTGTGTGTTGTACATATCAAACCATTGTGGAGCGCTGGCATTGCCTAGACCCTGAGAACCCACACAATTCTTGTTGGTACCACTGGTATACTGGTGGAGGGGTTCACAGGTGCTGCTGCCAAGAAAATATGCACATTGAACCTTGCGGCCAGGAACTAAATCTGTCAGACAGTTATTTACAAAACCAAGTTGAGGTGGTGAAGTGCATGTTTGATTGTCAGACAAGAACGCAAATGGACTGTCAAGCTCCACCTGAGTTATTACCACAGGAGGATTCGTACCCTCTGACAAGGTGGGGCTATTTGGGTAACTTTGTGCAAATACCGTATAATTGCAGCCTAGATTTATCAGCAAAATTATCATAAATGAAAAATACAGGGTTTTCAAGTTTGATATGTATGGTATTATTAACGCTTAAAAAATTAGTGTAGCTTTCTTCTAGCCACACTTGTAACTAGATTTTTATTCCTAAAATGTAATACGGGTGGTTCATCTACAAAATCAATAAAAAATAAAAAATGGGACTACAATTGTGCCGTTGTCACTGACTCTAGCATGCAGTACAGTTGTAGTATATGTTGAGGTTTATTTGATCCGTAAATATGCAAGTTGCACCTGATGGAGTTGTACAATTATTTGGTGGATTCGGGTTAGCATGTCTTGATATGCTGTAATTGACTGTCATTACGTTGTTGCTTGAATCATAGAAGGTTATGTTGGTAAACTGAGTTCCTCCGTAGGTTCTGTAGTCACAACAAGTTGTATCTCCGCCATTTTCGAACCAAAGCGCTAAGCTAGCGAATGTGGTCTTGGTTACGCCTGTGTCGTAAGTTTGTTTGCTGCTACTGTAACTGGAATCAAAAAAGCTTGCGGTCCAGTTGCCGTTCGAGCCTACTTGGATATAAAGCGTTACGGTATCTCCAGTTGCATCATAAGAAGATCCCAACGACTTGTATGTTCCAGCTCCGCCGTTGTAACCGTACCAGAAGTACCATCCCTGTGATTGTGCACCTCCACTGGAGAAATAGGTTATACTACATTCGATATAATGTCCGCTGCTATCAAATCCTAGCAAATTTCCTGCTGTACACCATTTATTTGTTGAAGTACTTGCTATGCTCTTTGTACCGGAAGGAACTTTGAATTTCACGCTAGCACCATAAGGACTAGCACTCAGACTGCTAAGAGCAAATCCAAATTGACTATTTGTCATTTTTCATTTTTCACCTCCTAATTTTTTCATGAATTACCAATCATGAAAATTGCATAAAGGAGTTTAGAGTACAACGGTGACATTTGTGACATTGTCTGACAATGTAAGACAGATTATGATTTTACAAACTTGAAAGTTATTACGTTATCAGCTTCAGATTCATCACTAATGTGAATTTTCAGCGATTCCAATATTGATCTGATATATTTTGAAACAAATTTTGTCCATTTACGATTCGTGTCTGTCTCAAAAACAAGAGTGTAATTTACATGATCGATTTCATGTTTAAACTGATACCATCCGCAGTATTTCCCCACTATTGTAAAGTAGTTTTGTATTATGGAATCTATCTCATATTCAAAACCACCTAGGGTAGCCAGTTTTTTGACTATCTGCGGAGCCATTTTTGAAATTTTTTCCATAGTTGATACATCCAGAGTTTCAATTATAGCTTCAAATAGATGCTGTGACATTAGTATGGCAGGCATTAATCCGAAGCGTCTTTCAAATAATACGTGTTTATTGAGAATTTTACCTGCGAGAGAGCTTATTGGAAGATCTTTTTCGTCCGCTTCCTTTTTTAATTCATTTAATATGCTATTTGGTAACCTTAGAGTTATTCTTGTGGTACCAGATGTCATTTGTAAGACTTCCAAATCTCATGTCCTATACATAGAGGTAAGTTGATTATGTATAAAGCATTGCGCATGTTTTCTCCGTAAACTACAGGATAGATCTATTTTCATTTTTATGATATGATTTGACTTATTTTTATTGTCATTCATTACCGATCTAAGAAAATCGAAAGATGATAACACTTGTTTGATCAATCAGTTTAGAATTTATGATTTAAGCTAAGGAGCTTTGCAACTAGAGTTTATTTTGTAGGTTCAGTTCTGTTAAGACACACTCTCTAATGAAACAATTTTAGACCCACTAGGGGAATTATTCAGTTAGTTTAGTTCCCTCACTTAAAACCATAATAAGATTCGAATTTTGCAAATCCAGGCACAAATTTGAGAGAGAATTGCACTATTCTTTGGGGTTCTTTCTATAGTATCATCGTAGCATAAAAAAAATTATGCTAGGATGATACTCTGTTAGGAGTCTGTGGTCAAGACGCGACTTTAATTCTATCAATAAAAAAAGTTTGAGAGAAGGGAGAGACAGGAAAATACTAATTCACTTCATACCCAGTAAATGTTAAAAAAGTCTCGAATTATCTTGTCTGTTATACTGTACTTTCCTTCAGTTTTTTGAACCAAGTCGTACTCTATCAATTTAGTCAAAAACTTGGGCAGGCCTGTCATTTTAAGAGAAGCATCCTTTGCAATATCAGACACAGTCTTTTCTCCTGTAGACAGCGAGACAAGTATCTTCCAGTATGCAGTACTCTTGTAATCAGAGCCCAAGTCTTCTGTTACAATATAATTAACATAGATGTACAGTGCTCCTGTAGTACTTGTAAGCAACTCTTGATATGTATCTGTCAACGACTCTGTCTTTTTGTATGCATGTCCAAGCATTACAAGATAAAATGGATGTCCTCCAACAAGATCAAATGCTCGCTCGGCATCTTGCTTGCTTGCAGCAGGCTGAGACTTTAGAAATAATTCCACCGCATAGTTTTTTGCCAATTCCTTTATCTCTAGTATGATAAAATGACCAAAGAGTGGACTGCCTCCTTCTGCCAGAATATTTCTCAGATAATGTATTCTTGAACCGCTTACTATAAAGGAGACATTCTTTCTGCGCTCAAGGATAGCTCGAATGACATCAAGAATATTTTTTAGATCAGAGAATTTTTTGTATTCTATAATGTGCTGGAATTCATCTATTATGATTACGACTTTACGACCAGAAGCCTCAGATATCTTGTTTGCATACTCGAAGACGTCTGTTAACGCCTTGCGATAGTTTTCATCCCTGTCTTTGACGTACGGGTCTATTGCTATTATTGGACTGCCCTGTTCGTCAATGCCTGCGATAAATCTTGCACGGACTCGCTTTATTTCACTTAGCTGTGTTAATGCAGATTTTACTTTGGATGCAATCTTTGACGTAGTAGGTAGTGTATTGTAATACGCATGTGTCAGTTCCTCAGTTAATTTCTCGGCAAGGTCAACTGGTGAGTATCGAAATTCTCCAAAATCTACGTATGCTGTGATAAGTTTCTTACCTATTTGACGCCTTACCTCTCCCAATATGGTTGATTTTCCGATCCTTCTATGCCCGATCAAGGCATAGTTCACATTGGCTTTTGTATCAAGCATAGTGTTTACTATTTTTCCTACTTCCTCTTTTCTGTCTACAACATCTTTAGGCGGTTTACCTACTATCATATGCTGTCTGGAATATATGCTATACAGTATATATGCTTATCAGAATATACGTTGAGTAGAATATAGTTTGACAAGACTGGGATATTCATTGATTCTAAAGGATTAGTTGGCAAGGAAGACATGTAGAGTATAAAACAGTGGTTTTTGATAAATGGAAACAAAATTACTTTCATCATAGCAAAGAAAATAGTTTGGTAAAATAGAACTGCAAAATTAAGTTGAAAATGAGATGGATTTATTGTTTTAAAAGTTAAATGGCTGAAAGAATTTGAAAGGGAATAATCATTACTAGAATTTGTAAAGTTATGATGATTGATATAATTTAGTATTGCAAGAAAAGTAAAGATTACCTTAGTGCAGTTGAAATGATATCAAGATAGCTAAGAATGATAGTAACACCTGAAGAAATAACAAAGAAAAATACTGATCAAGAAAGTTTGTAAAAAGAAAACGTCGTTAGACAGTCTAAAAAAATTATTAAAGAAAAAAAGAAAGAGGCTATAAAAGATATGGGCAACAAATAATTGATGACTTGGTTTTTGATGCGATTTTTACGAACGAGATATTCTTCGTACTACGATAGTGTTTTGTATAAAAATATGCCTGAATTAGTAATCGTCAATTCTTTTACAAAAAAAGAAAGGGGGTTTTACGGCCAGAGCTGTGTTCCTGGAGTTATTGCGGTAGCAGAATAGTACCATTTAACTGTGCCAGATGGCACGCTCGAATGTAGATGATGATAGTCTGCATTAGCACTGTACTGCGAACCACCTACTCCAACTGGTGTTGTACCAGAATATGTGATCGCTGATGTGTTTGTATGATCACTGGGCAGAACTGTAGTTGAGGCTGTTGTCAGTGCGCTATATTGCGACGTACCAGCATATGTCATGCTGTATTGCCAGGCATTCCACGTAACTGTTAGAGGGTCTGAACTTTCAATGCCAAACTGGAAGAACTTGAAGAGGTATGTCGTACCGCTCACAGTCTTAGATTTTGTTCCGGTGGCAAAGTAGTTGCTGGTGTCACTCATACCTTTGGTGTACGTAGTGATGGGCGCACTGCTGGATGAACCATTATTGAAGTGTGGTTCGTAGTAGAAGTTAACGCCTGTCTTTCCAGTATTCCAGTAGAATGTGCTGTAGACAAACTTTATGTCAGCTGATGCAGTTCCCATGTGGCCTAGCTGTGTCCAATTAGAAGAACTAACTGGGCAGTTAAAAATACATGTGCCAAGCTGCCACACTTGCTGTTCTCCATAAATGTGGTCATCTGTGTGGACGTCTACAATATGCTGATATTCCCAGCCGGTTGGATCAGTTGAAGATGTACTTGCAAAACCCGCCGTGGAAAACACATGTGAAAGATTCACATTTCTTGGTCCGGAAACATTGGTAAAGTTGACATCCATTGTGTACTGGGTGTGGATTGTCACAGTAGATGTAGTTGCATATCCTGCCACATATGGCTGGGTTGCTGCAAATGCAGCATTGTGTGCAGCACCTGCAGACAGGATTACTGCAAATATGGTTAATAGACTAGCTGTTTTTAGCTTTTTCATCTATCCCACTACCTGGAAGTTAATTCCGCTGCTATCAGCATACACAGTACTGGCATCACCGTTGTTGTCCGCTGCTTTTATCGGTATGTTGAGGTACCCACCTTGTCCTATTACGTTGTCTGGTAGGTCCTTTGGCATGGTGATGTACATCTTAACAACTTGCTCACTACCAGCTCCTACTGCTACTGATTTTGTTTCAGAAAATGAAACAATCTTACCAAGGTCTATGCTCCCAGGAATTAGTTGTCCTGTTTCAGCTGCATGGAGCCGTTGCTCTGGTGTTGTAGATGCAGTAAGTGCTGCTGAATACCATATGTATCCATTTGGAGGCAACAATGTCACACTAACATATGTGAATGGATTGATACCTGCAACATGATGGATGTGAAGATCAACTGAGGTAGTTACTCCTCTAGTCAGTTTTACCTCATTAATTGGCATCTCGATTTTAACAACAGATCTTCCTCCTTTAGCAAGGAATGAATCTGATGTTTCCACATCAAGGCCAATGCTAACCATTTGTCCTGCTGGTGTCTGTACTGCCTGTGCTTCGTGTGTTGAGCTCGACAGCAAAAATGCAACAATCGCTACTGTAGCAACTGCTGGCAGAATCGCTGCGAGAAGAAGTTTTTTATTATGGATTTTCGTCATTACTATTTCCAGCTATGGAAATAGTATATTGGGTTTGATTAAATTGAAATTTTACCTAATTTTGTTGTAAAAATTCTACGTGTGGTAGCGTTTGTTAGAATTAATATGACCATGATCGCAAAAGATCGGATTAGTTCAAAAAAGATGCAAGTTGCTTCGTGAAGTGAAAAACGATATTCGGATCATCGCATACTGAATTTAGAGAATTCTAGTTTTGGTTTTCTTTTTTTTGCTGTTGCGCCACATGAGTGAGAACATTACTGCGATGGCAAACAGAATGCCGCCGATCAGCGACATTGCAAGATCATAATTGATAAAGAACAACTGGTTTCCATCAAGCGTTCTTATCGTGAATGAATACGTGTTGGGCTGGCTGCTTGTTTTAAGCAGATAGATTCCAGTTGTTCCAGTAACAAAAGCAGCAAAGGCAGGAAGATATCTGTAAATCTTCTTGAGGCCGCTTTTGAGGAGTTCTGAATAAACGGTCGACTTTGTTACACTTGATGGCACAATTATCAGAACAAATTTAGTTGGTTCGTAGTATTGTATTGGTTTGTTTTTCTGGCTCAATTTTGTGTTGCTAATTTTTATCAGCCCAACTTTTGAGAGCCTCATTATGTGCCACCTAACCAGCGGAATGGATATGTTCAGGCTTGAGGCTATGTTCGAAATACTATTGATTCCTTCAAAAAGTTTTGATAATACAGCTCTGCCTGTTTCGTTAGAGAGTTCTTCTCCAATAATGTTCAGCCGCTCGTCATCTGTTGTTAGGATCTCTACTGAATCCTCCACTCTTATCGCCAACTCTTTTTCTTTATTGATTTGATTCTCTTCTTCCACTTTTGACATTGAAATGGGGAGTGACAGAATCTAAAAGGCTTGCTGTGAATTTATTCAACAAGCAGTCATAAACTTTGCTGAATATCTCTCAAGATTTTGAAATGTTGATTCGATTCCAGTTGCAACAGATTGTAACCAAGTTTTGTTATGGCTCTGTTAGCCTAGTAAGACATACCTGTAATTATTGTGCCAGAGTATATGTTGGCAGTTGCAGATGCGGCGCTAGTTGTACTTCCGAGTTTTACGACTCCACCTGTTACTGCATATGGTTTGATTGTTATCGGTTGGCCATCCGCATGAACTGTGGTACGAATAATAAATTGGACCCTATCACCAGCATTTACGTTCACAAATTCATTACCAATTGTTGTAGTCTGCTTAAACTTGTAATCCTCAGCTTGCAGATATGTCAGGCCGTTCATTGCCTGCAATGGAGAAAATATTGGGTCCGAGTCATAATAAATCAGATCTGACTTTACAAATTGTCCATTCACGTATACATCAACATAGACACTTAGAGGGTCTCTGGGTCTTGGCGGGGGCGGCGGATTTGGTACAAAGTACATGCTAACATCACTTGTAAGCGAAGACTCACCTGATACTCGCAGTGCTGCTGTCGCAAACATTCTTCCAGTGTTTGGTGCAATTGCAAATGCACTTGTTACCGTGTTAACATCAATACTTGTTATCTGACCTGTCGACGAATATTGCGCATTGGTGTTTGTTATCACAGGTATTGCTTTGAGGCCAACAGGATTCTCAATAGCGTTCAATGGAATAGATAGCGTTTGACCGTTTGCTGTAATTTCCACCTTTTTTTGTTCATGAATCTCAAGGATCAAAAGAGTTGGTAGCAATGTCATACATCTTGTTTTAAAAAATTAGATGTTGTGAAAAATCCACATTGTTCTATTGTATCATAATAGAAAATTTTGCTGCGAGCAGATATTTTTGTTAGTTGATGTTTACCCAAAAAGATGGGCAATTTAACATTACAGAATTCTGTAATAATCATATGTCAAATCAGTGCAGAGTTGTATTGTTTGTTGGATGTGGATTAAAAAAATGAAAAGAGATTCTAGAATTGGTGGCTATGTTGCCAAATGACATATGCGGAGTTTTTGTTTGTAAGCTGGTGTTGCTTGTGCATAAAATGTATTTTATTTATAAGGAGTTACAGACTGGACCGTCTTGTTCATGCTCAAGGTGTACATCTTTGTGTCACATGAATTGCTAAGTTTTTTCTCAGAGATTACAGAATTCTGTAATGTTTTTCCTGACCAAAAAACAAGGTACACTGACATCCAATTATGATTCAGCGTTTTGTTGCGCGCATTATTTGAGGATTTCAAGCAGATGCTAACCTGTTTAAAAATTTCACCATTGTACAATAACATGAGTGAGACAATATCTGTACCAAGAGAAGTAATCCTCAAGCTTAAAGAAAAGATGGACTAGTACAAAAAAGGATAGAAAAACTAGAAAGGTTGATAAAAACAAAAAACTCTTAGCCTTTCTTTTTATCAATTATATTGGTAAACATCTCTTTTAGTTCTACATATTCTTGCTTTAGTGCTGCTAAATCCTTGGAATATTTATTTCCCAATTTTAGTTCTTCATGTCTTCTTGTTTGTAGGATTTGAGCCAATTTCTTTGATAGTATGTTACCACATTTGATACAGTGTGACTTGTCAGAACTATTTCTTTCCTTACAAGACGGGCAAATCTTTGAGAACAGAATCGATTCGGAATCATCCTGTTTTTTGAGTCCATGTAGTTTCAAAATAGCATCTTTTTGGTCACTAGCTGCCAGGTGTTCGTATCTTACTAACATGTGACTTGAGTTACCCCAATTTCCATAGACTTTGGCTATATTGCCAAGCTTCTTCGAATACATTGTAAGTGATGTGTGTCTGAAAAGATATGGCCATACACGTTTTTTGATTCCAGATATCTTTTGTGCATTTTTCAAAAGATAGAAAAATTGCGGGTACCTTATGACACCGGAATCATTGTCATGATACCAAAGAAAAGCATCAGGATCATCACCCTTAGGGTGTTCTGCCAACCACTCTCTTATAGGAATAAAACTAGTAATAAGCGTCAGTGTCTTTGGTCCCGTTTTACCGGTAGTCGACACTTCTAAACAATCAGTCTCAAACTTTAACCCATTAATTTTTATGTTAATCAACTCACCCGGCCTATAGGCTCCTTCAAACAAAGTAAAAATCATGGCGATGTTTCTTTTCATGTATTTACCACCAATCTGTTTTACAGCTTGAAGTAACTTGAGAATTTCCTCATCAGTGAGTAGATCATTTGCTTGGATCTTTTCATATCTATCTTTGAATGATCCAGGTGTAATCCACGACACGTTAGGATCATAATCTTTACTTTTTGTTTTATCTGCAATCTCGTCATGTACTGCATAATGATACAATCTCTTCAGGGCGGTTAGGGTGTCCTTCTTGACTGAATTTTCATAATCTGTGTCAGCTATTATTTTGTGTATGAATTCAATTTCTTTTTTTGTCCATTCATTTATTTTTTTATCATCTTTGATTTTTAAGATCCGCTGGATACATTCACCATAGTTAGCTATTCTTCCATGCGATTTGTTCTCAAGTCTCAATCTATCCAGAAAAGCACAAGCAGTGTAAGCGTTTTCAGGTAAGAATTTTCTATGGAAGCCAGTCTTGGCGTATTCGATCCTGGCTCGGTTATTATGGATGTCAAGCTTTATGGTTTTGTTCATATCATCATAATATGGCCTAGTTTAAAACGGAAAAATTGTTCATTGCGGGTTGTCATAAAGAGTATAAGCGCAGAGAGAGGGATTTGAACCCCCGCGTGCTTGCGCACATAGGCTCTCAAGGCCCACGCCATGCCGGGCTAGGCGACCTCTGCAGTTTTTGTTCATAAAAACTAGTTAAAATTTGTTTAACATC
>Ga0209515_10005722_pt1 | contig 15965 bp, 13 predicted proteins | sample Subgroupgradi54m_FD_187454 | JGI IMG/M metagenome (GOLD analysis project Ga0209515, IMG submission 187454) | Subsurface groundwater microbial communities from S. Glens Falls, New York, USA - GMW60B uncontaminated upgradient, 5.4 m (SPAdes)... ...
AGCGACCGGTTTGAGCGCTGGCACGACTTATTACTTTAAAATCAGCGCGCTGAATAGCAACAACGTTGAATCAGGAGCAAGCAGCGCGGTTTCAATCGCTACAGCGACTACTATAGGTGGTGGTGGTGGTGGTGGTGGTGGGGGCGGTGGTGGTGGAGGAGGCTACACCCCACCAACCAGTTCGACTACTTCTTTAACGGCTGCTGCAATCACAGCTGTGACTCCAAACACGACTACTACTCCGGTAGCAATTCCTGGTTGTGATAATAGGACCACTGGTTTCAGTGGAACTACCGGTCAGTCTTGTGTAGGAAATGTTGTGAGTTCGACCCCGGCAACCCCCGCTACGCCAGCGACTCCGGCTGTTCCCGGAGTTAGCCCCGCTGCACCAGCAACCCCCGCTACGCCAGCCGTAACTTACAACTTAGGCAAAGTTACTCTCAAGAACGGCAGCTCGGGTAATGATGTCAAAGAGCTTCAAAAAGTGTTGAATAAAATTTTGAATCTCGGTCTAAAAGTTGATGGCAAGCTCGGCCCAAAGACAATTGCTGTGATAAAAACATGGCAAAAGAATCATGGTCTGAAGGCTGACGGTCTCGTCGGGGCGAAAACCAAAGCGGCGATGAACGCTATGGCTCAATAACTCTTTAATTCTCCTCTTTGAGGAGTACTCCGACCTGGGGTCGGAGGGAGGTGGACAAATACATCCACCCCGGCTTTTAACTATTCCTCAAGAGGGGAATAGAATTAACAAAAACACCCCTAAGGGGTGTTTTTGTTTTATATGGCATTTTTTGTGCTTGCTTTATTCTATTTTTGTGTTATGGTTTTAGGGAATAGGAATGGCATCTCGCCGTTCTGAAGGAGGACAAGAAATGAATTTGCACGAACACGCCCTTCATTTAGGGCGTTTTCAAATTGGCACAGAGCTAGGTCTGTGCCGAGTCACGCTTCCGAGCCCACGAATTCCGGGCGTGATTTGCCCGGATCGCGTCGGGTACGGGCATACGGTCGACGAGGCTGTTGCTCACGCAAAAGGTGAGGTAGATCCCTTTATGATCCCTATCTTCGTCGATGGGGAGAGACGTGGTCGGAGGCGGTAGTTCGTGGGTCCGAGGCGCGTTGCCGAGGACCCAACGCCCTTAAATAACGGGGCAATCAAAAAATAGGCGGGCGTTCGTCTCTAAACAAGCGTTCGTCTGCTTTTTTCGTTTATTATTGTTATAATTAAAACACTTGTCCCGTTAGAAAATCAACGGACTTGTATTAAAGATGAGATTATTAATTTTAATTTTTTAATGGGATGTGGGACATATTTTTAAGAATCTGGTATTTTATAATCATTCTGCCGATTTTGATATTTCAGGAAGGAAATCAGATGCTGATAAATTATTTTAAGAAAAAAAATATCTATTGGGATGTCTGGCGTTCCTTACTCTTACTTCTTATTATTTTGCTTTTTATTCTGTATCTCACGGGCTACCTCTAAAAGCTCCCTGAAGCTTTTTGTGCTAAAATAAAACACGATGATAACAAAACATTTTTTAAGAACTTTGATTGTTTTTACGGGAATGATAGTCCTCGGGTTGATCGGGGTTTTCTTGGTGAGTTACCTTGATAATAAATCGGGAAATAAAGGAGAACCCTCGGACTCTGTAAATAATAAAACACAGGTTGCAAAGTGAGGTAGATATGCTATATTGAGGATACCGCAGAGAAAACAGGCGAACCCTTAAGTCCTGTTTAGTGGGTCGATAATTGCGGCCTGTGGCCGTTTTTTTAATTGAAAATAAGGAGCATTGCGACTATATTTTCTTTAACCCTGTTAAATAATTTTTGCAGAGCAAAAATTGTCCGAGGGACATTTAACAGGGTAGGGATTTTTATATTCACTTAATGTTCATTAAAAATCACCTATGTTACAAAAGTCAAAAAAGGAAGAAATGATCAAAGAGCTGGAGGGAGCCATCAAGGGATCCGAGTCTCTGGTGTTTGTGAATTTCCATGGTCTGAAAGTGAGCGATGAAACTGTATTGCGTCGAGACCTCCGCAATCAAGGTGTGAATTACAAAGTCTCCAGGAAAACACTTCTCTCTCGGGCACTCAAAGGCAAAGCAGAGGGCGTTGTGCCGGAACTTGCCGGCGAAGTAGCCATAGCTTACTCAAAGGACCAGACAGCTTCCGCCCGTGAAATATATAATTTCCAGCAAACACATAAAGGAGTCTTGAGTATTTTAGGAGGTATATTTGGGGGTAAATTTGTTACGGGTGTTTATATGACAGAAATAGCGATTATACCAAGTAAGGAAGTTTTGCTTTCCAAACTGGCTTTCTTGTTCAAGAGTCCTATGCAACTTTTTGCATTAGCAGTAAGTGAAGTAGCAAAGAAGAAATAAATTATTAATTAAAAAAATAAAATGATGAATAAAGATACATTGTTAGAATGGTTAGATAAAGCAACAACTCTTGAATTAAACGAAGTAGTGAAGGCTATTGAAGAAAAGTTCGGAGTGTCAGCTGCTCCGACCACAGTCGGAGTCCCGACAGGGGTCGGGACAGATCCGGTCGGAGAAGAGCAGAGCACTTATACAGTTGTTCTCTCTTCTGCTGGAGAACAAAAAATCGCGGTGATGAAAATCGTGAAAGAAGTCTTGGGTCTTGGACTCAAAGATGCGAAAGATTTAGTGGACGCTGCTCCTTCTACTCTCAAAGAGGGAATGAAGAAAGAGGAAGCGAATGACATAAAGAAAAAGATTGAAGAAGTCGGTGGTAAAGTTGAACTAAAATAGTTATACTATTTTAGTATGAAACAAAAGATTGCCCTTATATCGGTCTACAACAAAGAAGGTATTACAGACTTTGCTAAAAGTTTAGTAAGTTTGGGCTGGAAAATAATCTCTTCTGGCGGGACGGCAAAACATCTGAAAGATGCTGGCCTGACGGTGATAGACTTGGCAGAGATTACAGATATGCCACCGATTTTAGACCACAGGGTTTTAACATTGCATCCAAAAATTCACGGCGGACTTTTAGCATTGGACACACCAGAACATTTAGCGGAATTAGAAAAGTATGGAATTCCCTGGATTGATTTGATGTGTTCGGATTTGTATCCGCTTGGAGAAGAAGTAAAGAATCCGAATGCAACTACTGAATCAGTAATCGAAAAGACAGATATGGGCGGAGTGGCTCTACTTCGTTCTAGCGCAAAGGGAAGACGCATCACAATATGTGAACTATCACAGAGAGCCAAAGTTCTCGAATGGCTGAAAGCAGGTGAACCAAACAAAGAAGAATTTTTGAATAATTTAGCCGCTCAGGCAGATTTTTTTGTTGCTCAATACTCTGCCACTTCTGCTTGGTATCATAGCAAAGAAAAGTACAAAAGTATTTTCGGTGATAAGGTTCTCGAGTGTGCCTATGGAGAAAATGCTTATCAAAAACCAGCTGATTTATATGAGAATTTTTTGTCGGACGTTGGACGTCCGAAATTCGGACGTCCAACGTCCGACTCTCTTGCTATTCATAATTGGAAGCTTATAGCTGGCAATCCGATGAGCTACAATAATTATTGTGATTTAGACCGGATGATACAGACGATGACGCACATTGGTGCTGGGTTTGAGAAAAATTTCGGAAAAGTTCCATTTATTACTATCGGCGCAAAACACGGCAATGCTTGCGGAGCGGGTATTTCCCCTAAGACGGTCTTCGGGGAAATACCCGAAGACCGTCTTAGGGATGAGGTAGATGCGGTAGACAAAATGTTGCAAGGGGACTTGCGAGCAATTTTCGGCGGGTGTGTAATGCTCAATTTTCCAGTGGACGAAGAGATTGCGGAAGAACTCATAAACAAATATTCACCCGAAGGCGTCAGGAGATTGCTCGATATTGTTTCTGCTCCATCTTTTTCTTCGGAGGCAGTAGAGATACTTTCTCGCAAGAAAGGGAAGTGCAGACTTTTAGCAAATCCGGGAATCTTCAAAGCTGGTCTCTCTTCTCTCGATTTTTCCAGCAGGTTTCGTTTTGTGCGTGGCGGTTTTTTGACTCAACCTAACTATACTTTTGTGCCGGAAATTAAAAATTCAGATGTTTTGCTCGCATGGGGTGTAGGATGCACATCAAATAGTAATACAATCACTCTAGTAAAAGAGGGGAGGTTAATGGGCAACGGCGTCGGACAGCAAGACCGTGTCGGTGCGGCAAAGCTTGCAATCTTTCGCGCGGACGAAGCGGCTAAATGTGCTTCACAAGGACGGTCCTTAAGAGAGTTTCCCCAAGGACCGTCCTTAAAAGCGAATTTAGAAAACGCCGTTGCCTATAGCGACAGTTTCTTTCCTTTTCCGGACGCCGTGGAAGTACTAATCAATCGCGGAATAAAAACTATTTTTTCAACCAGCGGTTCAGTGAATGACGAAAAAATCATAGAGCTTTGCAAAAAGAAAAATGTAAACCTGATAATGCTTCCTGATCTTGAGGCTCGGGGATTCTACCAGCACTAATTTGCCAAATGCATCTAGGAGTGATATAATATAGGTATGAAAAAATGTGTATTATTTGTCTTTATTTTAACCTTTATTTTTGGCCTTTTTGCCTTAAATGCTAACTCTGCAAGTGCCTACGATGCAGGTTGTACTTCTGCGGGGCCATATAGTGTCACAACTGGTCAGCTTTGTTATGGATCGCAATATGGCGCACAATATGGGTCGCAATACAACGGTTACTCCGGCAATACTCTACTCAGTCAATATCTTACCATCGGCTCTAGGGGAAATGATGTCATAACACTCCAGCAAATTTTAAAAAATCAAGGTTATTACACAGGAATAATTGATGGCATTTATGGGCGCAGAACAGCCAGAGCTGTCAGGGAATTTCAAGATGACAACGGTTTTAGTATAACAGGGAATCTCGATACCAACACTCTTCAGTTACTTAATAACCTGCAGGTTTCTTTTACAGTTCCTGCGCCATATCCTCCTTCTCAATCTCCGGTAGTGAGTGGCGTGAGCGGACCTCAATCACTAAGCATCAACCAACAAGGAACTTGGACCGTGACGGCTTATAGTTTTAATAGCGGAAATCTTACCTATTCAGTCAATTGGGGAGATCAACAGTTCCAGCCCTTGTATTTAAACAACAACTCGGCTTATTCAGTCCAGCAGAATGCAACATTTACGCATACATATTCGCAGGCAGGAACATATACACCGGTCTTTACCGTCACCAACACTGCGGGACAAACTGCGCAGGCGAGCTTGAATGTCAGTGTAGGTGGGGTAATAAGCAATCAAATCCCTGTCGTTTTTTATCTTGCTCCAAATTACGGACGTGTCGGCACACAAGTTACCATTAATGGCTCAGGTTTCGCCTATAACGGCAATACCGTTAATTTCGGCAGTACCACAATTCCAAATCTCTATTCTTCAAACGGAACTTCCGTTACCTTTACTATTCCTCAAGTAGGCACTATTTACTGTATCCAAGCGCCTTGCACGCAGAATTTTAATGTATCAGTCAGCAATTCAAATGGTACCAGCACGAATGCTAGCGTTTTCACTGTTCTCTATTAATTGTAGAAAAATTGCTTTATCTTAAAAGGGGTATATAATTAAATTATATGAGAAAATATGCATTGTTTTCGTCTATTTTTGTTCTTATCTTGTTCGCTTTTAATTTTAATGTAAATTTTGCGAGTGCGCTTGTCCCGGGCTGTACTCTTCCGGGACAGGCATATAGTGTTACGACGGGCCAAGCTTGTGGTTCTAGTTCAGTTATTGTATGCGCGCCTGGGGATTTATTTAGTTCAGTAACCGGTCAGCCTTGTAGCACAACCCCAGTTTCAAGTGGTGTTTTCACTCAAAATCTGACCATCGGTTCAAGGGGAAGTGAAGTTGGCGCTCTTCAACAAATTTTAAAAGATGAAGGTTATTATTTGGGAAAAATTGACAGTAATTATGGAAAAAGAACAGCTCGAGCAGTCAAAGAATTTCAAGATGACAACGACCTTTCTGTAACGGGAGTAGTTGATGCCGATACTCGAGCAGTGCTGAATAGTTTTCCAATATCAACGAACCCAGTTTCTAGTTCTACTGTTAACTTGTCTTATATCCAAAGTGGAGCAAAATTTAAGTTTTCTCTTAGCTCAAATAATTTATTTGATAAAGTCGTTGGCAGTACTGACTGTAGTAATAGCGAAGTTCAAATCTCTTCACTCCGAGGCAGTGAGTCATGCGGATCTTTTAAGGTTGCTCTTCGCCCTACAACTGGCATTGAATATTTAGTTGAGCTTAACTCCAAAGACTCAAATGTTCATTATGTTAATTTAAAAACAGATATTTATTTCCAAGGATCTTTCATTGGGACAGGTTCAGTTCGTGTTCCAGTTTATCCTGTGAATACTAATAGCAATAGTCCTGTTATCAGTGGAGTAAAAGGTCCGCAGATGTTAGATGTTAACCAACAGGGAACTTGGGGAGTTACAGCCTCTGATCCAAGTGGGGGAACGCTTTCATATTCAGTTGTTTGGGGGGATGAAGTTTACGCAGCTCCTACTCTAAATTCAACCAGCCAATATCCGCGATATCAATCAGCAACCTTAACTCACACCTACTCACAAGCCGGGAACTATACTCCTAGCTTTACTGTTACCAATACCAGTGGTCAAAGCGCACAAGCGAGCTTGAGCGTGGATGTGGGCGGAGTAACAACTTCTCCCTCTATCACACTTCTTTCTCCGAATGGTGGGGAAACGTGGACAAAGGGCACGACGCAGACTATTCAATGGCAAGACAATATGCCTTATCCACCATGCCCTCAAGGTCAAAGTGGAACAGTCACAAATTGTCTGTATGCCCAGCGACTTTATGACATCACACTAGAACCGTACGACACGCCTTGTACAACAAATCCATGCATTATTACTAGTGGTCGGTTGACACTCAGTATCGCCAAAGGTGTTCAAGGTCTAGGTTATAATTGGTCTGTCGGTGCGGTTACTAATTATTATGGGGCAGCCATCGCTCCTGATGGCGCATACACGATTCAAGCCTGCCAAACTGGCACTACTATCTGCGATTCGAGCGATAATTATTTCAAGATTATTAGCGGAGGCGGAACAAATTCTTTTCCAATCATCACCAAAACCGGGTTCATAAATCCTACGAATGTCACAGTAGGCCAATCTGCTTCTTTTAGATGGTATGCAACCGATGCCGACAATGACGATCTGTCATGGGGAGTAGATTGGGGCGAGGGAATTGGAACGATGGGTACTTGTCAGGTGAATCCGCCGAAAGGCACTGGCAAGAATTGGAACTATACTGCCTCCTACACCTGGAACACCGCCGGGACTTATCTGGTAAAGGTGAGTGTAAACGATTGCAAAGGCGGTACAGCGGAGACTTCATTTAGAGTGAATGTGGGTGGAGTATCTAACACTGGTATTGTTGTGGCGTTGCTCGATGCCGCATCTCCTGTATCAACCACGCTTAATCCAGGACAACTGGGGGCAGTTTTCTCCAAAATTAAGTTATCAAATAATTCCGGCAACAATGTTACATTAAATAATATCCAACTTTCTTCTGATACGATTTTTGCGGATAAATTCATCCAGAACATAAAGATTTTTAATGGCTCAACTCAGGTTGGTTCAACTGCATCAAATGTAACTTGGAATGGAGATTATTATTATTTATGGATTCCAGTAACATTGACTCTTCCTGCAAATACTTCCACGGTTTTGACTTTAACTGCAGATGTACTTACTGTAACTAATCTTGGAGTGACTATGCATTTGGGTATTGCCGGACTTAATTTCAATTCACCCGGGGCAACCACCACAGGTTTACCAGTTTATGGGAATAATATGACTATAAGTGGTAGCACAACTCCGCTTATTATCACCACATCTTCTCCACTCCCAAATGCGAAAGTGGGGACAAATTATTCTGCATTTTTTAGTGCGACTGGAAATACTACTGACCCTCAGTTTTGGACAGTAATGGACAGTTCTTTACCGCCAGAAATATTTTGGTCTAACAATACAAGTTGTAACGGTGCGTGTTCTCTTATGGGTACTTTCAAATCTCCTGGAACATACACTTTTACTCTGAGGGTTACTGCTGGTTCACAGACTGCTACCAAGCAATTTACCCTAACTGTGGATCTTGTGTCAGGATGCTTAGGTGGACCCGTCGGCTGTGTTAAAATCTCTTCACTTTCTCCCGCCTCGGGTCCAGTTGGCACAAATGTGACCATCTATGGTTCGGGATTTATCGTGCCGCTAAATTGCTATCCAAATGTATGTGATCCAATTCCCGGGTCTGGCAACACTATTAATTTCGGCAATGGCGTTATACGAGATGTTTATTCTTACGATGGTACATCACTTACATTTCAGGTTCCATCTAGCTTGACGCCAGCTTGTTACTATTCTCAACCGGCCTGTAAGATTGCTACGGTAATAACACAGCCGGGTGTCTACGATATTTCAGTCACCAATGCTAATGGCACCAGCAACAAATTAAATTTAACAGTTACCAGCTCGACTTCTTCGCTTACCATCACCACTTCTTCTCCACTTCCGAATGCGAAAGTGGGGACTAGATACGATACGACTATTTTAGCTTCAGGAGGCACTGGTGACTATAATTGGCAAATATTTTCCGGATCTCTACCACCAGGACTTTCTCTCTTTCCGGGATTTGCATGTTATACATATCCATGTCCGAGAGAAGCTCCTATTTCTGGAACTCCAACCTCTGCCGGTACCTATATATTCACTATACAAGTTAGTGATGGTGGTGTGAAAATGCCAAATAAGCAATTCATTCTGACTGTGGATCCTGCGAATTCCCAACCCCTAGCTTTGAATGTCTACCGAGATAGCAGTAGTCCAGGAGGCTATATAAATCCAGGTGACAAAAACGCAGAACTTTTTCAGGTAGTCATAAATGCGACTGGACAGAATGCAGTAATAAAACAGCTAAATGTTGGCTTAGTCGGCACTGCGGTTCCTTATCTATCCAACATACAAGCTTATGATAGTGGAACTTCAGTAGGGACATTGTCCAATCTTGTAAACACAAGTTCTTGGTATTACACGGCGAATATCAATGTATCAGGTTTAACCATTCCAGTTGGTAGCTCTAAAGTTGTAAGTATTCGTGGTGATGTTTCGTCGTCTGTATGGGCAGGTACCACTTCTTGTACATCTTGCACCAAATGGATGTGGCTCACTCTTGATAATATTACAACTGACCCATTACCGTCCTCTATTTCTAGTTTGCCGGTAAATGGAAACCAAGTTACCGTTCCTTTTATTTCAACAATAAGTAGAAGTATCCTTAATTCAGGATCTTTATCAGCCAATGTGATAAATAGCACAGCTAATTCTTCAACAAACGAACAAATTCTTGGCACAGGGTCTTTTCACTTTATCCAATTTCTAGAAGAAGGTTCACGTGGAAACGAAGTTATGGAACTTCAGAAATACTTAAACAACAGAGGCTATAATGCTGGCGCTCTCGATGGAGTCTTTGGTTCAAAGGTGAAAGCAGCTCTGATTAAGTTTCAAATTGACAATAACCTAAAAAGTGATGGAATTGTAGGGTATGAGATGAGGACATTTTTGAACAGATAAAACCTTCTTTTTCCAATTGCTTTTATAAGAAAAAGGGCTAGAATACGGAGATGGATCCCGTTAGAAGCCGCGGTCGCAACTATAATAATATAACTTTAAGTAGTCACGGTTTGACCGCGACCTGCTTCTAACGGGATGGAAATTCTAGGGAAAATACTGGGAAATGGAGCAAGGGTCAAAATAATGCGGTTATTCTTGCTCAATAGAGGCAAAGGATTCAAGAGTAAAGACATCGTAAAACGAAGCCGGGTCGGCTCTGAGATGGTTCGCCGAGAGCTCAAGCTGTTCTCGAGTGTTGGTTTTATTAAAAAACACTCCAAAGCTTCTTCTGATTGGTTTTTTAACTCCCTTTTTAAGTATGCCGGAGAATTTGAAGATCTACTGGTTCGGTCAGAAAGTCTAGATAAGACCAAACTTTTAAATCATTTTAAAAAAGTTGGACGGGTGAAGCTTATTATCGTTTCCGGTGTGTTTATTAAAAATGACGATAGCCGGGTGGATTTGTTGATTGTTGGAGATAGACTAAAGAAGGCTAGAATTGAGCGGGAGATTCGCAAACTGGAAGCGGAAATTGGGGTGGAGCTCGTTTATGCTATTTTTGACACCAAGGAGTTTGTTTACAGGTTAAACATGTATGATAAGCTCATTCGAGACATTATAGACTACCCGCACGAGGTGCTTTTACGGGCCAAGGAGTTATCCACATGGTCTCTCCGCAAGTCTTAAAAAGGACTCAGGATTTGGTATACTGAGGGTTGGAACTTTCTAAGGTCGAAACTTAAAAAAGTGCTTATTATTAATGTTTTCTTAATTTCAGCCTTAGGCTGGATCCGCCTTAGGCGGAAATTATCATGATGAACAATATTTGGCTTACATGGGGTGATGTTTTCAATGCATCCCTTCAAGATTTGTGGTGGGGTCTCGTTCAATTTGCCCCGAAGCTTGTTATCGCGATTCTTTTCTTCGTGATAGGTTGGGTTTTAGGCAACGTGATTGCTCGGGCTCTGGAGCAAGTCTTTAAGAGTTTAAAGATAGACAGCCTTTTCAGCTCTGTCGGAGCAGACAACTTCTTCCGAAAAGCGGGGATGAGCCTCGATAGCGGATATTTTGTTGGGCAAGTAGCGAAGTGGTTTGTGGTTGTCGTTTTTCTTATTCCTTCGCTTGATTTAGTCGGTTTAAATAGTATTAAAGATTTCTTGCAATATGATGTATTGGGTTTTCTACCTAAGGTTATTGTCGCTGCTTTGATTTTGATCATTGCGACGATTGTTTCCGAAGGCCTAGCTTCCACAGCTACTGCAACAGCAAAATCTATGAATTTGAGTTCAGCCAATATGCTGGGCGCTGTCGCTAAATATGCTGTCTGGGTCTTTGCTTTCATTATCGCTCTAGGTCAGCTCGGAGTGGCTGATTACTACATGAGTGTTCTCTTCACTGGAATAATTGCGATGCTTTCGCTCGGTGGCGCTCTGGCTTTCGGCTTGGGCGGCAGAGACGCGGCAGCTCGATTCCTCGCCAAGGTTGGAGAAGAAGTTTCTCATAGGGGATAGTTGTTGAGTATATAAAATAGTTTTTTCGCAAAAAAGATGTCCCCAGATTGCTTGGGTTGACATCTTTTTTAGTTTCGTCTATACTGCTTTTATCAGTATGAATACCACAAGAAACAGTTTAAAAAGGCGGCGCTAATAAGCAGACTTCTTTTTTGTCTGTTGGCCGCCCCAAAGGCGGTTTTTTTTGGGCCTCATCGGCCCATCAGCCGAAGAGGCTGAGTTAATCCAGAAATGATAGTAGATTGAAAACTGAATTCTTGTTCTGGTCTTAAGGGTCTTTTGTGCCAGAAACAAGAAAAAGCCAAGAAAAATGTTTGAGTAGCGAGCGGTCGTGAAAGACTTTTGTTCTGGCTTAATTCCGTCTCACCGGCGGATGCGCCGTAATTGGCGCAAAAATGCGCCGAAGAGGCGCAGTGGTTTTCAAATTTCTTAACAGGAAATTTAAGGGCGTACGGTGGATGCCTTGACTAAAAGTGGCGAAGAAGGACGTGGCGTTGCTGCGATAAGCTTCGGGGAGGTGCTTAGCAACCTTTGATCCGGAGATTTCCGAATGGGGAAACCCGATCCGATCAAAATCGGATCGTCCCGACTGTAAGGTCGGGATGCATACCTTGGGAAGTGAAACATCTCAGTACCAAGAGGAATAGAAACAAATATGTATTTCCTAAGTAGCGGCGAGCGAAAAGGAAGAAGCCCAAACTGTAGTCGCAAGACTGCGGGGTTGTAAGGTAACAATTTTTATTTAATTAGAGAGGAGTCAAAAAATAAATTATTAGCTTAAGTTGCTGGAAAGCGACACCATAGATGGTGATAGTCCCGTGAGCGAAAATAATTTATCTCTTTTATTGTTATTCTTGAGTACCCCAGGACATGAATGGCCGGGGGGAATCCAGCGGAACTAACCGCTAAGGCTAAATACACTTTTAGATCGATAGTGAACAAGTACCGTGAGGGAAAGGTGAAAAGCAGCCCGATTAGGGCGGTGAAATAGACCTGAAACCGTATGTCTACAAGGAGTCGATCTCCGACCTCGGTCGGAGTACGGCGTGCCTATTGAAGAATGAGCCAACGAGTTTATGCATACTGCTGCCTAAGTAGTCTAAATCTATGCAGGCATAGGGAAACCGAGTGTTAATAGCGCGTCAGTCCCGACTTCGGTCGGGACGGGTAGAATGCATAAGACCCGAAGCAAGGTGAGCTTGCCATGAGCAGGATGAAGTAGGTCGAAAGACTTATGGAGGTCCGAACCGGTAGATCGTACAACGTCTTCGGATGACTTGTGGTAAGGAGTGAAAAGCTAATCGAACCTTGTAATAGCTGGTTCTCTCCGAAATAGCTTTAGGGCTAGCGTCGCGTGTTTCTTTTGGGGGTAGAGCACTGGAAGGTCAGGACAGACCGAAAGGCCGCTTGACCTATCAAACTCCGAATACCAAAGCCGACCTTGTGTCGGCTTCCCGATTTCGGTCGGGAAAGTTAAGAGCGCGGCAGTTACACCGTGGGGGCGAAGCTCCACTGGTGAAAAGGGAAACAGCCCAGATCTCAACATAAGGTCCCTAAATTCATACTAAGTGTAAGATAAGAAGGTGAGATTTCTTAAACAATGAGGAGGTTGGCTTAGAAGCAGCCACCCTTTAAAGATAGCGTAACAGCTCACTCATCTAGAGATTTTGCGTCGAAAATAATTGGGGCTAAGTATGGTACCGAATGTGAGGATCCCGCACACTTACTTTGTTATTGTTTTTTATGTTCTGAAATTAAATTACCTTTCAGAGGAAGGTTTATTGAGAATATTAAAATTACGATAAATATTGTTTTGAAAAACAGAACGATAACAAAGTAAGTGTGCGGGGTGGTAGGAGAGTGTTCCACTCTGCGATGAAGGAGTACCCGTGAGGGACTCTGGAGCGTGTGGAAGTAAGAATGTTGGCACAAGTAACCGCAATGGCGTTGAGAACGCGCCACGTCGAAAGATCAAGGTTTCCTTGGTAATGTCAATCAGCCAAGGGTTAGTCGGGCCTAAGGGAATGGCGAAAGCCGTACTCGATGGACAGTAGGTTAATATTCCTACACTTTTGTATTTTGTGACGGGATGACGGAGGGTAGTATGTATCGCTCATTATTGGATTTGAAGTTTATTTATTTAGGATGTGGCATAGGAAAATCCGTGTACTGCCTTTGATGGCGAATCTAAGATAAATGAAAAATTTTATTCTTCGGGATAGGACAATGATACAAAGCACCCTTCCAAGAAAACTCTCTAAACTTATGAATATAGAATCCGTACCGCAAACCGACACAGGTGATCAGGTCGATTAGACCAAGACGAACGAGTGAGTGGTCCCCAAGGAACTCGGCAAAAAAGCAGCCGTAACTTCGGGATAAGGCTTTCCCTCACCAATTTTGGAATTTTTTAAGCTAATAAAAAATTGTTTGCTTGAATCCAAAATTGGTGAGGGACGCAGCGAAAGTATCTCTGGCAACTGTTTACCAAAAACACAGCTCCCTGCGAACTCGTAAGAGGATGTATAGGGGGTGACACCTGACCAATGCCAGAAGGTCAAACAACGCCGTTGTGCGCATCACATTGCATGTGATGCTGATGTTTAAACATTTAAATATTTAAATTTCAGCATCGCGCGTAGCGCGATGCGCATGGTGAGTGTTGTAAGCCCTGGTGAATGTCGGCCGTAACTATAGACATGACCGTTGTAGTTACGCAAAAAAATCTTGCTATATGCTGGGAAACCCGTGTATCTGACAGTACTCACTTGGAGGCCTTGCCTCCAAGTAGTGAAAATCTGTTCAGTGCGGATAATCAGCAGGCAACCTGCAAAATAAATTATGAGCAGAGAGTCCTCAGAGACTATACGCAAGACATTTTCAAATCAATAATTGGAGTCGACGATTTGAAAATGATGATATAGTCCGACCTTTATGGCGACATAAAGTTAACACGTTTTAGTTTTAATTTGGTAAACAAGTTGAAGAAAAATCATTACAAAATAAGCTACAAGATGAACGGTCCTAAGGTTTTGCAACTAAAATTTGATTTTGTCAAGTTTGGTTGCAAAAGGACTGGGACTGTTTTATCTATAAAAAACGCTGCCTATCTATTTTAAAATAGATGTCTTAAAACAGTTGGGAATTTGCTGGAAAAACCGGGTATGGTATACTACTTTTAGTCGTTAAATTATTAAAAGTAACAATGTATACCTGCGGTCAATCAGCAGGGAATTAAAATGCCAAGAGATTTTCTTAGTAAAGGGTTTGGCGTAGATGTTCGAGATACTCGAGATGTTCCTAAAGATCATGTTGATTATTTTAGGGGGATGTCTGAATCAATCGAAAGACATTTACAAAAAATTAATGACTCAAGTGTTCCAATAGAAGAAAGAAGGAGACTCATTGCAGAGGAGCTTCAGTTATTACCACACGCTAGAGAAGCAATAGACAAGTTGGAACATTTTCTTCAGAGATTAGACAATAATTTGAAATAGGAAATACTTAATTCCCTCAGAGACTACAAACCAACCTCACGAAAGTGAGAATGTATAGTCCGTACTGTATGGCGACATGCAGATTAACAAAATAGAGCGAAATACCTAGAATGACTGGGTCTTTAAGAAGTGATTCTTATCGAAAATTTGGCTATATGCGGGAAAATCTGAGTATCTCAGGCTACTCCATCTGGTATAATTATCAAATGAGTAAAAATGCTTTGAGTGCAGACAATCCGCAGGAAATGTTGAATGCGAGTAAATTCTGGTTTTCAGGATTTATGTCAGCAGAAATGTCTTGTTCAATTATTAAAGCAACAAATAAAAATCCGAAGGGATTTTACTACACGGTTGACCTGACTGTTACAAACGCAGACAGGGAAATCTTAAATGAAATCAATCGTGAAGTTATGAATGGTCGGGGTGTTATAACTCCGGTCAAAGGTGCTTACAATCTGTCAGCTCGAGGAAAGGATAAGGTGCGAATAGCGCTTGATTTTCTTGAGCAGTATCCGATTCTTGCAGGCGATTTAGCAATAAATCGTATTATTCTTTTGAAAACTGCCCTTACGTATCTTGCAAAACACACGACGAGTAAGTTTCAAAAAGAAAAAACTGTAGAGATGGAAAAATTGCGAATAAAATTAAAAGAACTAAAATTCAATGGTATTGTAGATCAAAAATTTGATTTATTACCAACTGCTGATAAAAATTTTATTGGTTATTTTCTCGCAGGGGTAATAGACGGGGAAGGTTCATTTGGTTTTAAGTCTTCTGGACTTTACCGAGAGCCATTCTTTGCTATCGCAATGAAAGACAGAAAAATAATTGAACTATTGCAGAAATTTGTCGGTTATGGAAAAGTTAGATTCAGAAAAGATGGTGTTTATCATCTTGAAATAAATCATCGCAATAAATTAAAAAATTTATGCGAGATGTTTCTTAATCAATATCCGCTCCGACAAACAAGGCAGAGAAAAAGATGTGAGTTTGTATTCAATAGCTCCTCAACGACTACACGCCAAAGTCTCTTAAGAATTCTATTAAGAGAACATGATATAGTCTGAACTCTATGGCGACATAGAGAGTATGATTCGCGTCATACCGCTTCGACAAAATGTCGGAGTCTGAATCTTAACTTACAGGGTTCATGTAACAGAATTGTGTCGGGTAAGTTCCGACGCGCACGAATGGTGTAATGACTGGAGAACTGTCTCGGGGACCAGCTCGGTGAAAATACAATACCGGTGAAGATGCCGGTTAAGTGCAGTTAGA